>OGMI01000434.1_pt1 | contig 19635 bp, 20 predicted proteins | sample 1573201 | NCBI WGS metagenome assembly OGMI01 (sample SAMEA2582012, study PRJEB24529) | metagenome | biome: Human gut stool | place: China | collected 2011
TTTCTGGCACTTCCATTAATGATTACAATTTTCATGCGTGTATCCTCCAACTTCCAATTTATCAAACTCCTTTTATTTCTGCTGAATCATCTTAAAATGCTTCAATGCCTCCACAATTGCACTTTCTTTATCTTCTGGGCACTGTGGCTGCCTGCTATCTTCTTTATCTCATCATATGTTGCCTTAGTCTCTGCAGATGTTATATCCACATCATCAAGTTCAATCGTGACATTAATATAATCATCCGGCGTTTATTTTAGTTGGGACAAAAGGACAACCGTCTCAATATGAACACTATGTCCAAACTGGTCTACCGGCTGGACTTTCTTTACGGCGTAGCCGTTGGCACTTAAAAATTTTAAATCACGCGCCAGTGTCGCCGAGTCGCAGCTTACGTAGACAATCCGCTGTGGCTGCATTTTCACAATCGTTTCAAGCAGCACTTCTTCACAGCCCTTTCTCGGCGGATCCACAACGACCACGTCCGGGCGGATACTTTTACCGGCTTCCGAATCCTGCGCCTGCTTTAGGGCTTTTTCATAAAATGCCGGTACGACTTCTTCCGCCTTGCCCACGAAAAACTCTGCGTTGTCGATACCGTTACGCTTTGCATTATTGCGGGCATCTTCAATTGCCTGCGGCACAATTTCCACGCCGTATACCTTGCGCGCATTTTTTGCAAGGAATAACGAAATCGTTCCGATACCGCAGTACAAATCCCACACCGTTTCATTTCCGGTCAGTCCCGCATATTCAAGTGCCTTTGCATACAGCTTTTCCGTCTGCATCGGATTTACCTGAAAGAAAGACTGCGGTGAAATCTGATATTTTACATCGCCGATAAAATCTTCAATATACGGCTGTCCCCACAGCACCTCGCTTTTTTTGCCGAGAATCACATTCGTCTTTTCCGTGTTGAAATTCACCATCACCGAAGTCATGCCGTCCATTTCACGCAGCGATTCTGTGAGCTGTTCTGCATTTTTTAAGCAGGAAGCCTTAGCCGCATTGACAATCAGACAGACCATAATCTCTTTAGTATGATAGCCGGTGCGGATTAAAATGTGGCGCACAATCCCGCTGTGGTGTTCCTCATTGTACGGGCGAATCTGATTTTTCTGCATATATGCCTTGACTTTGCGAAGCACTTCGCCGTTTTCCGGCGCACCAATACAGCAGTCTGTCTGCTCCACAATATGATGTGTTCTTCCGGCATAAAATCCGATGACTATATTGCCATCCTTATCTTCCCCGACCGGAAACTGTGCCTTATTACGGTATGCATACGGTGTTTCCATGCCGATTACAGGGTACATTTCAAATCCGGTAAGCCCGCCGATACGCTCTAAATTGTTCTGTACCATTTTCTGCTTAAAGGCAAGCTGGGCTTCATAACGCATTTCCTGTATCTGACAGCCGCCGCACTGCCTTGCGACCGGACATTTCGGCTCTACACGGTCTTTAGACGGTGTAAGCACTTTCATCAGTCTTGCATAGCCATAATTTTTCTTTAATTTCATAATTTTGGCTTCGATAACATCGCCGACAATGGCATCTTTTACAAAAAATGTAAATCCGTCCGCTTTTCCGATGCCTTCGCCGCCCGTTCCGATATCCTCAATGTGCAGTGTCACACAATCGTCTTTTTTAAATTCGCTTTTCACATTTACCTCTACAGTGTCTTTTTGATATTTGCATCCAGCCACCGGTTAAAACCAAGCCATTCGTTGGTGTCTTTGGCTTCCAGTGCCTCTTTAAACGTTTCCATTTTGGCATCCATATTATCTGCCATGGACAGTGCTACCGCTTCCATAATACAAGGTTTTTTCGGAGAACCGTATTCAAGCTCGCCGTGATGGGATAAAATACAGTGTCCGACTTCGGAAGCCAGCACCGGCGGAAAACCTTCAATGCCTGCAATCTTTTGCTGAATCATTTCATAACCCATTACAATATGTCCGAGGAAATTACCCTCGTCCGTATAATCGTTCTTTGGGAACGGTGCGAGTTCCTTTACTTTTCCGGCATCGTGAAGCGCCGCACATGTAATCAGTAAATCACGGTTTAAAAACGGATAATTTTCCGCAATCTTTACACACAGTCTGGTTACACTTAAACTATGCTCTAATAATCCGCCCAAAAAGCCGTGGTGTACCGTCTTTCCTGCCGCAATGCTCTTAAACTTTGCAATAAAATCGGCATCGTCTGTAAAAAAGCTCTTTAACAGTGCCGAAAGATACTCATTCTTCACACTGCCTATATACTGCATGAGTTCTGTATACATTTCTTCGATATCATACTTAGAACATGGAATATAATCAGACGGAACATATTCTCCTTCGTCTGCCTTGCGGATTCTTTCAATCTTTAACTGTAATGCGCCGTTAAAGCTGATAACCTGTCCCGTTACTGCAACATAATCCATGGCATCAAAGTCACAGATACCGCCGGAAGACGGGTCCCATATTTTGGAATCCATCTGTCCGGTCTTATCCTGAAGCATCACATTTTCATATTCTTTTCCTGACTTTGTGAGTGCTGTTGATTTGGACTTACAAAGGTAAACATCGGAGATTCTGTCTCCGTCCTTAAATTTTTCAATAAAATGCATAATCTGCCCTTTCCTTTTCTCATTTCTCCTGCCGCCAGCCGGATTATATGCTTTATTTCACCGCAATTACGGCGTTAAATGTCATATCCTTATATTCATCCCCGCCAAACCGTTTGGCTGTAATAGAAATCTGCTGACCGCTTTCACACTGATATAGTTTCTCACTAAATGCCTGAATTGTCAAAACCATATTTCCGTCAATCCCTGTAATAATATCCCCCGGCTGGATTCCCGCCGCATATGCCGGAGAGTCCAGTTCAATATCCGTTACGTAAATTCCCACCGGCAGTCCATAGCGCGTTGCCATTGTACCGGTTACATTCTGCCCTTTAATGCCGAAATATACCGGACTGTTCCCGTTGGATAATTCCTGTATCATTGATTTTAAATCCGAAATGCCAAGCACTGAAAATGTCGTCTTTGTATTCTTCATGGAAATGCCGACAACATTTCCCTTCATATTAAAAAGATAACCGTAATCGCCTTCTATGCCCGCAAGTCCCGTGCTGATAATCTCATAGCTGTTATCGACACCGCTTTTTGTTGAAATGCCTGAAACCATGCCGTAATCAATCGTCTTATTCTGTCCGTAAAGCCTGCCTGCCGCAACGACAATATCCCCCTGCTGTATGCTGTAAGAGTTGTCTAACTGCGCTGTTACAATCGAACTTCTTTCTTTGGACGGAATCTGCGATTCCTTGACACTGACAATCGCAATGCCGGTATCCGTATCGCTTCCAACCAGCTCGGCATCGACTTCTGTCGCTTTTGAAACCTTTACGACCAGTGACGACGAATCACGCACAACCGCCGCATTGGTCAAAATAATATATTCTGAATTGACCTGTCCGATTACAAGTCCGACCGTTTCTGTCGCACTCTGTGTTTCCGTCAGGATATTTCCCATATCGGTCTTATAGACGTCAATTAATACCAGTGATTTAATCGCCGCCGTAGCAACATTTTTTAAAGCTGCCGCATCGGTTGTCTGTAACACTGCCTCATAATTGTCATCAGCTGTCGTTTCTTTTGTTTCCGTATTATCCTGTTCTTCACTCGGATATTCATCCTTTTCAATGGTCAGAATTTCTTTGTCCGTATTCCTCTGAACCATTCTTTTTTCCAATGCCGGATATACAAGAAGCATCACACCGCTTGCAATCAGACCAAACAGCACTGCCGCCGCAAAAAACTTTGCCGCGCGGATCAGTCTGCGGTACTTCACGGACGGCTTCGGTACGATTTTTTCCGTATATAAAGCAAAGGAGTCATCTTCCTTGTGTTCTGTGTTTCCCATTTTTTCTGTCACCATAACCTAACTTTTATTGAACTGCAAAATTAATTTTATTATAACGGACAGTTATGAACAATTTATGACCTACTTGTAAATTCTTATATCCATAGTAGAATTTTTGTTTCAAATGCGGTACAATAAAATGGAATCTGTGCCGGAAATGCCACAGATTCCATGTCTGCAAGACCCTGCATTTCCGGATTGGAGAAATGAATGAATTACAAGTCTTTAACGACTCTTGAATATGATAAAATTATTGACCGCTTAGTATCTTTTGCGGCTTCCGATAAAGCAAAGGAACACTTAAAAAAGCTGGTGCCGATGACGGACATCCACGATATTAACGCTGCTCTTTCAGAAACCAGTGATGCCCTTTCCCGTGTCTATGCAAAGGGGGCTGTTTCTTTTGGCGGTGTACATGATGTCGGCGCTTCCGTAAAACGTCTTGAAATCGGCAGCTCCTTAAATACGGTAGAGTTACTGCATATCAGTTCCCTGCTGACCGCGGCGGCAAGGGTAAAAAATTATTACGAAGATACCACCGATTCCTTAACGGGATATTTTCATGCACTTGAACCGCTGACACCGTTAAATACAGAAATTAAGCGCTGTATTCTCTCAGAAGATGAAATCAGCGATGATGCCAGTGCAAATCTGCGCAGTATCCGCCGTCAGAAGGTGCTTGCCGCTGAACGGATTCACACCGAATTAAATAAGATGTTAAATTCATCTTCCGTGCGTAACTGCTTACAGGATTTTGTCATCACCTCACGCTCCGGCAGATACTGTCTTCCGGTCAAAGCCGAATACAAATCGCAGGTACCCGGCATGGTGCATGACCAGTCCGCAACCGGTTCAACTCTCTTTATCGAACCGGCGGCGGTTGTCAAATTAAACAATGATATCCGCGAGCTTGAATTAAAGGAACAGGCTGAAATTGAAGCCATTCTTGCAGAATTAAGCGCAAAGGCATCTGAATTTACCGATGAACTGTTAACGGATTTCCAGGTACTGACTACGCTGGATTTCATTTTTGCAAAGGCACAGATGTCCAAGCAATATAAATGCAGCTGCCCGGTTATGAATACCAACAATTATATCAATATTAAAAAGGGACGTCACCCGCTGATTGACCCGCATAAGGTTGTGCCAATCGACATTTATTTAGGAAAGAATTTTAATCTGCTTATTATCACCGGTCCGAATACCGGCGGTAAAACGGTTTCTTTAAAGACCGTGGGACTGCTGACCTTAATGGCGCAGTCTGGTCTGCACATTCCGGCTCTCGACCACTCCGAGCTTGCCGTATTTGACAATGTATTTGCCGATATCGGTGATGAACAGAGCATTGAGCAGAGTTTAAGTACATTTTCTTCCCATATGACAAACACCGTCAGCATTTTAAAGGAAGCCGATGCACACAGCCTGATTTTATTTGATGAAATCGGTGCGGGAACAGACCCGACAGAAGGTGCGGCACTTGCCATTTCCATTTTAAATGATTTGCACAAACGCGGCATTACAACCATGGCGACCACACATTACAGCGAGATTAAGGTGTATGCACTCACCACGGACGGCGTGGAAAATGCCTGCTGTGAATTTGACGTGGAATCCCTGCGTCCAACCTACCGCTTATTAATCGGTATTCCGGGAAAAAGTAACGCTTTTGCGATTTCCAAAAAGCTCGGTCTGCCCGATTATATTATTAAAGATGCTTCTGCCCGCATGGATGCCGATGACGTACAGTTTGAAGACCTGCTCTCCGATTTGGAGCATAGCCGCATTACGATTGAAAAAGAACGTGCCGAAATCAATGCCTATAAGCAGGAAATCCAGCAGTTAAAGGACGAATTAAAGACAAAATCCGACCGGTTAGATGAACGCCGCGACAAAATTTTGCGCAAAGCCAACGAAGAAGCGGCGGCGATTTTAAAAGATGCCAAAGAATATGCCGACCAGACGATTAAGACGATGAACAAGCACGGCATGACCGTAAAAGAACTGGAAAAACAGCGCAGTGCCATCCGTGACAAGATGAATAAACGTCAGGAAAAACTTTCCGTCCAGGCAGCAAAGCCGAAAGCACATAAGGCACACGACATTTCCGAATTTAAAGTCGGCACACATGTGCGCGTTCTAAGCATGAACTTAATCGGCACCGTGACCGCACCGCCAAGTCCGAAGGGCGAAATCACCGTACAGATGGGCAGTTTAAGCACCAAGACAAAAATCAATAACTTAGAGATTCTTGTCGGCTACAAAGACCCGGAAGAAGCTAAAAAAGCACCGAAGGGGGCTGGCGGCTCCGGCAAAATCAAGATGTCCAAGGCGGCTTCGATTTCCCATGAAATCAATCTTTTGGGACTGACCGTTGACGAAGCGGTTGCCAAACTGGACAAATATTTAGACGATGCGTACATTTCAAGAATTCCGCAGGTACGCATTGTACACGGAAAAGGCACCGGTGCGCTGCGAAACGGCGTTACCGCCTACCTGCGCGGTGTTCCTTATATCAAGTCGTTCCGTCTCGGCGAAATCGGCGAGGGCGACACCGGTGTAACCATTGTAGATTTTAAATAAAAGGGGGATTTTTACATGGCGACAAAACAAAAAATACTGATTGTTGACGATGACGAAAATATTGCAGAACTCATTTCTCTTTATCTGACAAAAGAATGTTTTGAAACAAAGATTGTTTATGACGGCGAAAGTGCCCTGCTCCAGCTTGACACTTTCCGCCCGAACCTCATTTTACTGGACTTAATGCTTCCGGGTATTGACGGCTATCAAGTCTGCCGTGAAATCCGTAAGTCCAACAATGTACCGATTATCATGCTATCCGCCAAGGGCGAAACCTTTGATAAGGTACTCGGACTGGAACTGGGGGCTGATGATTATATTATCAAGCCGTTTGAAACAAAGGAGCTGGTTGCCCGCGTCAAGGCAGTTTTACGCCGCTACCAGATGCCGGCGGAATCCGCGCCGGTCGGTGCAACTGTGCAGTGCGTGGAATACCCGGATCTGATTATCAATCTCAGCAATTATTCTGTACAATACTGCGGAAAGACGGTGGAAATGCCGCCGAAGGAACTGGAACTGCTCTACTTTCTGGCTTCTTCGCCGAATCAGGTCTTTACAAGGGAACAGCTTTTAGACCACATCTGGGGTTATGAATATATCGGAGATACCCGGACGGTCGATGTCCATATCAAGCGAATCCGTGAAAAAATCAAAGACCACGCAAACTGGTCGATTGAAACGGTATGGGGCATCGGTTACAAGTTCGTAACACGCCGGTAATCCACAAAGATGAAATAAAACCGTCATAACACCGGAAAGGATTGTTTTCAATTATGAAATTTAATCTTTTAACCAAATACCTTTTTGTCTATGCGGCAGTTGCCCTGCTCGGCTTTTTAGGCGTGACTTTTATCAGCTACCGCATCGACTATGCAAAGGTTTACAACTACTATACAGATGCCCTGTACAAGCAGGCACTGTCGATTTCAAGTGAATACGCCGATGACTATTTCAGTGAAGAACACCTGCGTATCGTTGAAACCGAATTAAGAACCGTTGCCCTGCTCAACGATACACGCATTATGTTTATCGACACCGCAGGCAATATCATTCTGGATACAGCTTATGCACAGGAGCATAACACAAAAGATATTTTATACACCATTGATGGCTTTGATTATACCAGTCTGGGGACAAAACACACGCAAACCGGCAATTTTTACGGTATGCTTGACTGTACCTGTTTAAGTGTCTTCGCGCCGATAACCAGTTCCTTTACGATGAAAGGCTATGTGGTTGTGCATTTAGATGAAAATGTGATTACCGGTAATGTATACACAACCTTTAATACCAACTACATCACACTGGTTATGGTAATGCTTTTAAGCCTCAGCTTTATCGCACTGTACTTTGTCCAGATTCACAAACCGCTCAACGGCATTATCAAAGCGACAAAGGAATACGGAAAAGGAAATCTCGCCTATAAAATTGATGTCAAAAATGATATTGATGAAATCGGACGGCTGTCCGCTTCCTTAAATTATATGGCATCAAAGCTGGACGAATCCGACCAGTTCCAGCAGAAGTTCCTATCCAACATTTCCCACGATTTCCGCTCACCGCTGACATCAATTAAGGGATATCTGGAAGCCATTGCAGACGGTACGATTCCACCGGAAATGACAAAAAAATATATTGATATTGTACTGTTTGAAACGGACCGGCTGACGAAGCTGACAAGCAACATTTTAACGCTGAATGAATTAGACCCGAAAACCGTGCGGCTTGAATTGTCCGTATTTGATGTCAATTCGATTATCAAGCACACGATTGAAACCTTTGAGGGAACGTGTAAAAAGAAGCGGATTCAGTTCCAGCTGACCTTTTCCGCGGAAACCTGTTCCGTCAAAGCCGATAAAAGCAAAATCGGACAGGTTATTTACAACCTTGTCGACAACGCAATTAAATTCAGCCACGAAAATTCCGTGATTTACATTTCCGTGCGGGAAAAAGGTGAGAAAGCCTATATTTCCGTCAAGGACAACGGCTCCGGTATTTCAAAGGAAAGTCTTGATAAAATCTGGGACCGCTTTTATAAATCCGATGCATCCCGCGGCCGCGACAAAAAAGGCTCCGGCCTTGGACTTTCTATCACTAAGGAAATTTTACAGGCACACAATGAAACGATTGATGTCGTCAGCACCGTCGGCGTCGGCACAGAGTTTATTTTTACACTGGCTTTAAGTAAGTAATAGGTAAAAAAAATCATCCGCGTTCCTCACCGTTGGCACTTGACTTCGGACCGCGGATGATTTTTTTACCGGGGGCGTGGCGAACGGAACGGCAATGGCTTTCGCCGGTGGCACTTGGCTTTGGAAAATATTACACTGTAAAAAGCCGACGTATAAAGTTTTGCTTTTCTGCTTACTTTATACGCCGGCTTTTATTTTCAGTCTTTTACAACTTTATATTTACTTTTGCTTCTAATTCTATTTTGTAAATAAATCTTTACGTTTTCCGATGACCAGAACGCCTGCACCGATAAACATGACTGCCATCAGCATTACATATAATCCTGCATTGGCGGTATCGCCTGTTTTTACGGTTTCATTCTTTGTATTTTCTGCTTTTGCAGCTTCGGTCTGTGCGGTTGAAACATTTTCATTCACAACCTTCGGTGCTTCCTCTGCCGTCTTTGCCTGTTCTGCAATAACATAGGTACTGAAATGGTTGGTTACAAAGACTGCTTTGCCGTCCTTGCAGACTGCCTGCATATCTGTTGCCGTTCCGTCTGCTTCCATACGGAATACCTTTGTATTGGTTTCCTCATAGCCTGCCGGAATGTCTAATGTTACTTCAACGCCGCCAGGGAACTGATGAACAAATTCCGTACCTCTTAAAATAGAGATGTCTACGACTACCATTTTTTCATGCTATTCTTATATTCATTCACTTTTCCAGTGCAATCTGTGCAGATGTCCTTCCAGATTCATTGTTTCAAAATTGTGCTGGCGCAAAGCCTCATACAGTACAATTGCAACGGAATTGGACAGATTCAGGGAACGGATATCACCAATCATCGGGATACGGATACATGTTTCCTCATTATCGACCAGAATTTCTTCCGGAATTCCGGCACTTTCCTTGCCAAACATAATATAACAGTCATCCTCATAAGACACATCACAGTAAGTCTTTTGTGCCTTAGTCGTTGCCATATATATCTTTGCACCCGGATTTTTTTTCTGAAAATCCGCATAGTCATCGTACACGGTTACGTCCAGCTTGTCCCAGTAATCCAGTCCTGCACGCTTTAACATCTTTTCATTTAACTTAAAGCCGAGCGGTTCAATCAAATGCAGTCTTGCGCCCGCCGCCACACACGTTCTTCCGATATTTCCGGTATTCGCCGGCATCTCCGGTTCATGTAATACAATATTTAACATCTTTTCCCCTTTCTGATCCTGCAATCAACCAGTTACACAACTGCACCGTCCTATCCGTCAATGCCTCCGCCGTGTATTATAATTAATTCACATTAATTGCAATATCCAGTTCCATATGAATCTCATCACTTGTCAGCGGAACACAGATATTCTGACTGTAAGACTGCTTTAAATAAACATTTCCGCGGCATAAAGTCGGCGGTGTGATATCCATGGCAATGCCTTTTGTCGAAAGAATCGTTGCCGCATTTCCCATCATCATATTGCCCAGCTCATTAATCGCACTGGCAGACATATCGTCAAGTGCCGTAACCGGCATCCCCATCATCATCTTGGAGACTACATGGAGCGCATGTGCTTCCGGAAATGACATTAAAACCTGTCCGCGCACTTCTCCTGTCACACCAATCATAATAATCACGGAATCACTTGCAAACTCCGTTGTCTTTACATACGGTCTGCCAATTTTCATATCAACCTGGCAAATATCTTTAATCACGCTGGTTGCCGCCATTAAAAAAGGATTGATATATTCTACGCTAAATTCTGCCATCATTTCCTCCCAAGGACTCTATAAACTTCTGTATTCTTTCTAATCCCACCTTTAAATTTTCGATGGAGTACGCATAAGAAATGCGCACAAAGCCTTCACCTGATGCTCCGAAAGCTGTTCCCGGTACTACTGCCAGCTTCTGTTCACTCAGTAACCTTGTTGCAAATTCCTCTGATGTCATTCCAAATTTCTTAATTGACGGGAATACATAAAATGCGCCATACGGCTCAAAACATTCCAGTCCCATCTCTTTAAAGGCATTGAGCAGAAAACGTCTTCTCTGATCATATGCCTCTACCATCATTTCAACCTCCATGTCACAATTTTTCAACGCTTCCACTGCCGCAAACTGGCTGTTCGTCGGTGCACACATAATCGCAAACTGGTGGAGTTTTACCATCTGTTCAATAACCGGTGCCGGTCCGCAGGCATAGCCTAAGCGCCATCCGGTCATTGCAAATGCTTTTGAAAAGCCGTTAATCACAATGGTCCGTTCCTTCATGCCAGGCAGTGAACCAATCGAACAGTGGCGCTTCCCTCCATATGTCAGTTCCGCATAAATTTCATCGGAAATCACATATAAATCCTTTTCAATAATCACCGGAACAAGTTCTTCCAGTTCTTCCTTCGTCATAATTGCACCGGTCGGATTGTTCGGATATGGCAGTACCAGTATCTTGGTCTTATCCGTAATGCTGTTTAAAAGCTGTTCTTTTGTCAGCTTAAAATCATTTTCCGCCTTTAATTCAATCGGCACCGGCACGGCATCCGCCATGACTGCACACGGCAGATACGACACATAACTCGGCTGCGGAATCAGCACCTCATCGCCGGGGTCTGTCATACAGCGCAGTGCCACATCAATCGCTTCACTACCGCCGACCGTGACAAAAATTTCATGCACCGGGTCATAGTGCAGATCATATTTGCGGTTTACATACCGGCTGATTTCTTCACGCAGTTCTTTTAAACCTGCATTGGATGTATAAAATGTTCTTCCCTTTTCCAGCGTATAAATGCCTTCTTCGCGGACATTCCACGGTGTATCAAAATCCGGTTCTCCGACACCTAAAGAAATCGCATCCGGCATTTCACTGACAATATCAAAAAATTTACGGATTCCTGACGGTTCAATACCGATTATTTTCTTTGACAATGGATTTCTCATGGTGTCACCAGCATCCTTTCATCTTTTTCTTCTGCATCCAATACCCTGCCGTAATCCTTATATTTTTTCAGTACAAAATGTGTGGATGTGCTGAGTACCGAATCCAGCGGTGAAAGCTTATTGGCTACAAACTGTGCCACTGATTTCATCGTCTTGCCTTCAATAATGACCGTAAAGTCAAATCCACCGGACATTAAATAAACCGATGTAATCTCATCGTATTTATAAATGCGCTCTGCAATGCTGTCAAATCCCAATCCGCGCTGCGGTGTGACTTTCACTTCAATCAGGGCTGTTACTTTTTCTTCACTTGTCTTGTCCCAGTTAATCAGGGTATTATAACCGCAGATGACATGCTCTTTTTCCATATCCGCGATTTCATTGGCGACTTCCACCTCTGTCATGCCAAGCATAACCGCCATGTCTTTTAAATCGATTCTGCTGTTTTTTTCCAGCATATTTAATATCTTTTCTCTCATACATTCATCCGCCTTTCGCTGTAATCCAAGACTTATATAAAACGATATACCTCGTCCCGGTTCGGTGTGTCCAAATACCGTACCTCATCGTCATTGCGCAAAATTTTATTGTGATCTGCCGTTGTCCTTCCAATGACAGATGCCTTAATTCCTGCATCAGACAATATTTTTATTATATCATGTCCGTTATCCGCTGTCATTAACAAAGCACCACAAGATTCCAATTCATATGGATTTACGTCAAAAATTTCACAAATCTCAATAATCTCCTGTCTGACCGGAATCTTTTTAAAATCAATATCCAATCCGACTTTTCCGGCTTCTGCCATATCCCACAGTGCTGCAAAAATGCCGCCCTCAGAAACATCGTGCATACCGGTCACGCCTGCCCGTGCAGCAAGAAACGCTTCTTCCCCAACGGACATATCCTGTGCATTTCCCTGTGCCTTTTCAATCACATCTTCTCTGTAAAACCGTAAAATTTCCGGGCGGTTCTTTGCAATAATTTGCCGGATGCCGCTGATACCAATCCACTTTGTCAGAATCACGTCCTGTCCCGGATGAATATTTTTCGCCGATAAATTTTTCCCGTCACACAGCCCGATTACCGTCACCGTTACAACCGGTTCTAAAACCGCTGCACTGCCCTGCGTATGTCCGCCGGAAATCTGGATACCCAGCGGTTCGCACTGCTTTTGGAGCGTTTCCATGATTTCCCGCAGCTTTGCCTCCTCTGCGGACAGCGGTAAAAGCACCGTACACTCCGCCGCCACGGGAATTCCGCCGCCTGCATAAATATTATTGGCGGCTCGCTGTACCGGATTTTTCGCTGCAATGTCCCCCGTTGCAGCCGCTGCCGCACTCACCACCGCAGGCTTGTCTTTCTTTTGCAGGCTGATATACGCACAGTCTACACCAATCGCCGGTTTCGCCGCATATTCTTCTCGTTTTTTTATCTGCTTTAAAACGGAACGCTTCAAAATCGAATTTGATACTTTTCCCGGATTCATATACTCTCCATTCCGGCAGGCCTTTAAGTAAAACTTGCCACTTTGCCTTATTTAGGTTATGATTAGTAAAGCAGGGCTGATGCCACCATCGGCACAACCATTGCCAATACTAAAATAATAATGATAATTGCAGAAAAAATTTGCTTGTTTTTTTTATTGTTAAAATTAATCATTTTTACCTCATTTCTGTGATTATCCCAATGTAAAGGATAAATTATGAAACTGATACTGCCTTATTTTATACTAATATTATTTCTGCTTCAACATAATATGAAAAAAAATTCAAAAAAAGAGAAAATTAACAATGAAACCTTCTGGAAACGGGAGTCGGAAGCCAATTCTGTGCGGAAAAAAGATATTTCCGGACTGGATTACATCCGGATTCCGGATACACTGACCTGTCCGGATACGCAGGATGAACGTATCTTAAAGGAGTGGCATACAATTGAAGCTTTAAAAGAAAAAAAGATTTTAAATCTGTCAGGTTTTACCAACACCGATTTAAAGTTGGAATACGGTGTCGGCAACTTAACCGAGCTGACCGATTATGACAACAACTATGTCACACTGAGCCGCTCCCTTGCAAGAATTGCTGAACTACTGACAGAACAGGGGTTGAAAAAAGAGGCTGCCGCATTTTTGGAATTCGGCATCGCAACCCATACCGACATCGGTAAAAACTATACCCTGCTTGCCGGATATTACATGGAATATGGAAAGCCTGAAAAAATCGACTTTTTAATCGCACAGGCAGAGCAGCTTTCCTCACTTTCCAAAGACCCGATTATTGCCCGGTTAAAAGCCATCCAGCGCGGAGAGGCTTCACCTGCCTAACTTTTTACTGCGCTTACGATTAAACAGACTTTTTATTTTTTATACGGCAGTTTCCCATGTTCCGAAATAATGCCGTCAATGATTTTAGACGCCTTGCTCTTTGTCAGGCTGTCAATGTCCTGCTCCAGTGTCAGTCCGTGATAGGAAACCAGTGCTGCCAGATATCGTTTCTGTGCCGCCGTAACCGGTGTATCTTTCTTGACCGTGTAATTAAGCGGCAGGGTTTCTCTAAACCCTTCATCGTCCGGCTTTACCGCATACAGCTTATAATAAAGCTGATGGGCGCTGACCGCATCGTCTAAGGCGCGATGCGAATTACCCGGATTAATCTGAAAATATGCGCAAAGCACGTCAAGATTTTTATGTTCCACCTCAGGAAGCAGTCTTCTTGCAAGCTTTAAGGTATCAATTCCGTTCTTTTCAAAAGGAATCCCATGATTCACACACGCTTTTTTCAAAAATGAATAGTCAAATATAATATTATGTCCCAGAAGCGGCATATCCCCGATAAAACTTACAATTTCATCAATTACTTCCGAAACATGCGGCTGCCCTGCCACCATTTCATCGGTAATTCCGGTCAGTTCCACAATCCGCTGCGACAGCTTCTCCTTCGGATTTAACAGACGGCTGTAGGTTTCTGTAATCTCGCCGTCACAGACCTTTGCCATGCCGATTTCAATAATCTGATTTTCTGACGGATTCAGCCCCGAAGTTTCCAAATCCAGTGCCACATAGTCCCTTATCATAACCAATCCTCGTTTCCCGTTTACTTTCTATCTCTTATCCTTTGATTTACAGATATCCTGCAAAAAACACTCACTGCACTTTGGCGCACGCGCCGTACAGATTTCCCGTCCAAATGTAATAATCTGTATATTGTATACAATCCAGTGGTCTTTCGGCAGGACCTTCATTAAATCATATTCAATCTTTTCCGGTTCAGTTTCCTTTGTAAAACCCAGTCTTTGGGAAATACGCTTGACATGGGTATCCACTACGATACTCGGTTCATGAAAAATATTGCCGCGGATGACATTCGCCGTCTTTCTGCCGACCCCCGGAAGACTTGTAAGCTCCTCTAATGAAGACGGCACTTCTCCGCCAAAATCCACACAGATTCTTCTTGCCGTTTCAATCAGGTTCTTTGCCTTGCTGTGGTAAAATCCAATCGAGCGGATATCCTGCTCCATTTCCTTTACATCTGCATGTGCAACTGCCGATACGTCCGGGTACTTTACGAATAAATCCTTTGTCACAATATTGACCCGCTCGTCAGTGCACTGTGCCGACAGCATTGTTGCCGCAAGCAGCTCCCACGGCGTTGTATAATTTAAACTGCACCGGAATTCTGTTGTATACCGTTCATCTAACCGTTCTAAAATGCTTTTCGTTCTTTTTGTCATAATCTCACTAACCTCCATTCCGCAGGCATTTTAATGCCGGCGGAATCGCGAGCCAAATATCAGATTCGGCTCTGCGATAAAAGCTATTTGTTTTTGGGTACACAAAAAGCGGGTGATGGGAATCGAACCCACGTATCTAGCTTGGAAGGCTAGTGTTCTACCATTGAACTACACCCGCAGATATTCAGTTGAAAGTCGGGGTGACAGGATTCGAACCTGCGACCTCTTGATCCCAAATCAAGCGCTCTAGCCAAGCTGAGCCACACCCCGTTGGTGTTTTGTGTTGCCGTTTGTTGTCTGTTCCGCAACGACATGGATTATTATATTATATGATCTGCATAATGTCAACACTTTTTTTAATTTTTTTTCATTTTTTTTCGACACGTAGTTTCAAAGTGCGCAAAGCCGCATAAATACGGCCTTACACTCTTTTTAACTCAAATGTAAATTCCCCGGAATCTGAAATTTCCATTATAATATACGTACATTTTCCATCCTGCTGGCGCGGATAAGAAATGCTTCCCGGATTAATTAATGTAATCTCATCTTCCACCTGAATCACCGGACGGTGGGTATGTCCAAACATCACAATATCCATCCCCCTTGCAATTCCTTCCTGACGGATGGTCTGCAAATCCAGCGATACATAATAATAATGTCCGTGCGTGAGCAGTACATTTTTTCCGGCAAGCTGTATTTCCAGTTCGCGCGGTGCCTGCGAATAGTAATCGTTATTGCCGGGCACCATATAGACCGGTCCCGGTATCATCTCATTGACAATATCTTCATCACCTTCCAAATCCCCAAGATGAATCATTGCATCTACGCTGCCCTCTTTTTCCAATGCCTCATAAAGATTGCCAAGGCGCTTATGCGTATCACTTACAATCAGAATTCTCTGCATATCTGACCTCCATATTTCACGCTAATTTAAATATTGTGCAAGCTGTGCCTTCAATTTTTCCAATGCCTCTCCGCGGTGGCTGATTTTGTTCTTCTCCTCCGGCGTCAGTTCTGCCGAAGTCTTTCCGTACTGTGGCAGATACACAATCGGATCATAACCAAAGCCGTTTGCCCCTTTGATTTCATGAGCGATAATCCCTTCCATTGTTCCTCTTGTGGTAAAATGTCTTCCGTCCGGAAATACAGCCGCCATTGCACATACAAAACGAGCCGTTCTGTCTTTGTCTTCTACCCCCGCAAGGCGGTCAATAATCGCCTGATTTTTGATATCATACGATGTATCATGTCCCATGTATCTTGCAGAATATACACCCGGCTCTTTATTCAGATAATCTACTTCCAGTCCCGAATCATCTGCAATCGTAAGTTCCCCTGTCAATTTCATGACCGCTTCCGCTTTAATCAGTGCGTTTTCTTCAAATGTCGTACCGTTTTCTTCAATATCAATGTCAATTCCGGCTTCTTTCATGGATACAATCTCAACCTGCATATCTTTGCAGATTTCTTTCACTTCTTTAATTTTCCCCTTATTATTCGATGCAAAAATAATCTTTGTCATTTTAATCTCCATTCCGCAGGCACACTGCATTATACATTCTTTTTCGGCGGCTTCGGGCCTAAAAATGAGTAAAAGTACGTTTTTAACATACCGTTATAAATCTTTCTGTTTTTGTCCGCTTTTCTGCCGAAATATTTTTCAATATCCGTATAGGAAGTAATCACATACGCCGACCATGAATCTAATTTTGCAAACTGCTGTCCCAGCGCCGTATATAATGCCGGAAGCGCTTCTTTTTCCTCTAGACGCTCACCATATGGCGGATTGGTAATCACAAAGCCGTATTTTTTCGCATGGCTTAACTGGCGTACATCTCGTGCCTGAAAATGAATCAGCTTGTCTACACCCGCATTGGCCGCATTCTGCCTTGCAATTTTAATCACATTTTCATCTAAATCAAAACCCTGAATATCTGTTTCAATATCCATGCAGATATTGTCATTTGCTTCTTCTATCGCCATATACCACTCTTTTTTCGGTATCAGATTTTCCCACTGCTCTGCCGTAAACTCCCGGTTCATGCCCGGTGCAATATTCGCCGCCATCATAGCCGCCTCTATTGGAAATGTACCGCTTCCGCAGAACGGGTCCACAAAAATGCGGTCTTTATGCCACGGTGTCAGCATAATCAGCGCCGCCGCCAGCGTTTCTGAAATCGGTGCTTTGCCCGATACCGGACGGTATCCGCGCTTATGCAGTGAATCCCCTGTCGTATCCAGACTAATCGTAACAATATCCTTCATAATCGTGACACGCAGAGGATAGGCACTGCCATTCTCCTTAAACCAGCCCGTCTGGTATTTCTTCTTTAACCGCTCTACAATCGCTTTCTTGACAATGGACTGAATATCGGAACTGCTAAACAGCTTACTGTTTACAGAATTTGCTTTCGTAACCCAAAACTTTCCGTCCTCCGGTATAAATTCTTCCCACGGCAGTTCTGCAACATTATCAAAAAGTTCTGTAAATGTCACCGCCTTAAACTGCCCTACCTTTAAAAGAACTCTCTCTGCTGTTCTTAAATTAATATTGGCTCTGCATATGGCTTCTGCATCACCTGTAAAGGTCACTTTACCATTTTCTACTGAAACGATTTCATATCCCAGATCGTAAATTTCTCTCTTTAAAACTGCCTCCAGTCCAAAATGGCACGGTGCAATTAACTCATATGTATTCATACTGTTCCTCATTTCCGATAATCATTTACCTGTTTTCTTCAATATACCATATATTCCGGTGCTTTACAATAATATTACAGCTTTCAGAAGTCTTTCAGAACCCCTTTCCTTTCTTCTGAAATCTTTGAAAAGCCTCTCCTGAAATTTTTTTAATCTTTATAACAGTCTTTCACAACCCTTTTAAAAATCCTTATAAAAATCTGTATGATAGACAAGATATTTTCCGTGATACTGATGAATCCCGCCGACAACTGTCTTCACCTGAAATCCTCTTGCCGCCAGCTTCGGACAAATCATCATACTTTTGGAACCCCTGTCACAATACACGATAAAAACCGTATTTCTGTCATAAAATATATTATTTAAAACGATTCCGCCTGCACGGCTGCGGTCATTACTGTTGTCATAAAAACCTGCATTCCTGTTGCTGTAATTATTCTGGAGCTGCCGCTCCATTTCCTCGAACGGAATATTGACTGCATCTTTAATGTGCATTTTTTCATATTCCTGTCTGCTTCTTAAATCTATAAAAACGGCTCCTGAATTTTCCACATAGTAATCCAGCCGCCCGGTACTGATATTTTCGCATCTCATATTTTCTTAAACCTTTAATCAAGTGCTTACTCTAGTATATTCGATGATGCGTGTCCCGTGCCTGTCTGATGTGAATTTTAAGCCTGCTGACTTTGGTCTTTCCTGCCTGAATTTTCAAAATTGCCTTCTGATTATATTAAGGTGATTATATTTCCGATACAAAATCTGCTATTATATAAATGACAAAAGACCGGCAGATTTGTTTCCGCCGGTCTTTGCATTACTTTTACGAATTATCTGTGGCAGTCTGTTGTATCAGACATGTTGCTTTCATCAGAAGCATTGCTGTAGGAATTCTTTGAAGAATTCTTGTTAGATGCGTTCTTTGAGCTGTTTGATGCATTTGATGCGTTGCTTGAATTCTTTGAACTGTTTGATGCATTTGATGAATTTGTGCTGTTAGAATAATTCTTAGACATACTGAAATGTCCTCCTTTTATATTAGATTACATTGCATAGTATCTCTTATTTTTTTGAAATTATTCATAAACAGAATGACAACAATATGGTGTTATCATAAAAAATTCCTGACATTCTTTCAAAAATCACTTAAAACCCAAATGTACCTTTTCAGAATTGTTGGATATAACACTAAAACTAAAATATCGTTTAATATCTTTTACCGCAATATCACTTCAGCACTTCAAATGTAGCTTTTCCCTCCATTTCCAATTCTATGCTTTACTTGGGGGTAAGTTTTAAAACCACTCTTGAAAAAACACCATTTTTTACCCCCATTCTTAACAAAGAGTCTCTTTTTTACTCTGTTTTTGACAAATATCCCCTTTTTATATAACAAAATATATAACAAAAAAGCCCTACCTAAATTACTTTAGATAGGACTCATGTACGTGACAAGATTCGAACTCGCGACCTTCTGGTCCGTAGCCAGACGCTCTATCCAGCTGAGCTACACGTACGTATGGAATATTCCATAATAATCACAACTGCTGTTGTGATAAATGCCGGCGACCGGGGTCGAACCGGTACGGGAGTATAAGTCCCGCAGGATTTTAA
>OGMI01000436.1_pt1 | contig 19615 bp, 17 predicted proteins | sample 1573201 | NCBI WGS metagenome assembly OGMI01 (sample SAMEA2582012, study PRJEB24529) | metagenome | biome: Human gut stool | place: China | collected 2011
AGTATGAAGATTATATGATGGTATTCCCTTACCCGTCTAATCAGATTACAAAATCGAACGGAAAATTGAAACAAAATGAAGGTTATTGATTGAAGTTTCTGATTTACCATAAATAAATGCTATTTTTGTCGTTCCAGACCGGATGGGCAGATTTTCTGTTAACCTCAGATGCCCGTCGGGTTTGGAATGACTTTTTTTGTTTTTATGCTTCCCAAATTTGTTTTTATTTTAGTGTTATAAAAAGGGAGCAGACCTTTGGACGCTTTGTTTTAAAAAATATTTATCTTTGAATATAATAAAAAAACTATGAAACGAGTATTTTTAAAATTACTTTCTTTTTGTGTTTTGTCAGGAGTTTGTGTGACCATGCAGCCAGTATTGGCACAGAATAGTCGTACAGATAAAGTGCAGACTTATGTCATGCCTAACCCTTATCCGGTAGAGAAGATTGTATCTCCCGAAGGTAAAAAAGTGAAAAATGTAATTCTTATGATTGGTGATGGCATGAGTCTGATGCATGTTTATTCGGCTTGGACTGCCAATCGAGGTAAATTATATTTGGAAAACTGTCCGGTCGTTGGTTTGTCAAAGACATATTGTGCCAATAAACTGATTACAGATTCGGGTGCAGGTGGTACTGCTATGGCTATTGGTCAGAAGACGAATTATCACTCAGTGGGTGTCGACGCTCAGGGTAATCCGCAACCGTCACTGGTTACATTGGCCAAACGGAAAGGTTTGTCGGCAGGTATTGCGGTAACTTGTCGTTTGTGGGATGCTACACCGGCTGATTTTTGTTGTCACAATGTAGACCGTGATGCAGAGGATGCGATTGTAGCTGACTACGTAAACTGTGACGCTGATTATGTAGTTGGAGGTGGAGCCAAGAAGTTTGTCAACCGGGCAGATGGAAGAGATATCTTTAAGGAATTAGAGCAGAAAGGCTATAAAGTAGCCCGTAGCTGGGAAGAATGCAAGGCTATTAAGGACGGACGTATTTTTGCTGTAACTGATTCGGTAAATACACCATTACCAGCTGAGCGGGGAGACCGTCTGGCCCAGTCGGCTTTAAAGGGTATGGATTTGTTGTCAAAGAACGATAAAGGATTTTTCATGATGATTGAAGGTTCGCAGTTGGATGATTATGGCCATTTTAATGATTTGGACTTGCTGATGCAGGAAACTCATGACTTCGACCGTACTGTAGGAAAAGTACTTGAATGGGCAGCACGTGATGGCGAAACTTTGGTTGTTGTAACAGCCGATCATGAAACCGGAGGTTTGACTTTGGTAGGTGGTGATAAAGACAAGGGAGAAATCCAGTGTAAATTTTCTACAACCAGTCACTCGGGTGTAATGGTTCCTGTTTATGCATTTGGCCCAGGTGCTGAAAACTTTACCGGAATCTTTGAGAACTCGGATATTTTCCATAAAATTAAAGAATTGTTGAATCTTTAAATCGTAGACGAACAATATGAAAAACATAAAAGCTCTCCTTGTAGGGTGTGCTTTGCTTGGGGGGATAGGTTCCTTCCAGGCAATGGCGCAGAGCTGTGGTAATGACAGCATTTATAACTTGCCTTATAAAGATACTTATGTGAAAGAACCGTTAGTAGCCGAAAATACATATCGTATTGCCAAGCCTCGCTATCTTACACCTAAAAGTTTTGAGGAAGCGCAGCAGATTTTACCTGCTCCTATTTGGGCGGGTCATGCCGACGAGTTGGCCATGTATTGGCGTGCATGGGAGATTGCAGTAGGAAATATTCATAACCCGCAACCCGGTTCTGGTTTTGTCGCTCCGTTTATCGATACGGCATACAATGGCAATATATTTATGTGGGACTCGTCTTTTATTCTGATGTTTGCCCGTTATGGTGCCCGTTTCTTTCCGTTCCAGAATACGCTGGATAACTTTTATGCCAAGCAGCATCCCGATGGCTTTATCTGTCGTGAAATTAAAGCTGATGGGGCAGACTGTTTTGAACGTTATGATCCGGTAAGTACCGGTCCTAACCTGATGCCTTGGTGCGAAATGGTTTATTATCATCAGTTTGGCGATACAGAACGTCTTCATAAGATATTCCCGGTATTGTGTGCTTATTACAAGTGGCTTCGCTTGAACCGTACGTGGCGTAATGGTATGTATTGGTCGAGTGGCTGGGGTACCGGAATGGATAATATGCCCCGTGTTGAGTCGAAATACAATCCTATTTTCAGCCATGGTCACATGATCTGGCTGGATACTAACTTGCAGCAGCTTTTTACGGCAAACCTTTTGCTCGAAATGGGATTTTATCTGGAACGCTGGCAGGAAATTGAAGAGCTGGAAGATGAAATTCAGGTACTTAAAAAATATATCCGCGAAAATCTGTGGGATGAAGAAACAGGTTTCCTTTATGACCAGTATGCTGATGGTTCTTTGGCTAAGACGAAGGGGATAGGTGCTTATTGGGCATTGTTTACCGATGTGCTTGACGATGCTCAGACTAAACGTCTGGTGAGTGAGTTGGAAAATCCTGCTACCTTTAACCGTAAATTCCGTATCCCATCTTTATCGGCTGATAATCCTCGCTATAAGGCGAATGGACGTTATTGGCAGGGGGGAATCTGGCCTGGTACTAATTACATGGTAATGAACGGATTGGTAAAGAAGGGATACCGTCAATTGGCACGTGAAATTGCTTTGAGTCATTTTGACCAGGTTTTCCAGGTATATAAGAACACAGGAACTTTTTGGGAGTATTATGCACCCGAAGCTGCGGAACCTGGATTTATGGCGCGTAAGGAATTTATTGGATGGACCGGACTGGCACCGATTGCAGAGTTGATAGAATATATTATTGGTATTCGGGGTGATTATGCTGAACGTCGTATCGTTTGGGATATGAACCTTACGGAAGAAAACGGTATCGAACGCTATCCGTTCGGACCTGATGGCCTGATTACGATGAAAGCGGAACGCCGTCGTTCGGCTGCCGATCGTCCGAAGATTACGGTAGAGTCAAATATACCTTTTGAACTGGTTGTCCTTTATGGTGACCAGGAAATGAAGGTTCAGGTAAAGGAAGGAAAAAATAATTTTTAAAGATAAATACTATGAAAAGAAATCAGTGGATTACAGTTCCTGCCCTGGCACTGTTGTTGATGGGAGCCGGAAGTGTGCATGCGTATGCACAGCAAAGTTTTGAGTCGAAGCGTCCTGCAATTGAGAAACGTCATTTCAGCTCGAAGGCTGTCGAACAACTGATTGCTGAGGTTAAGGATGCCATAACCGACCCAAAACTGAAATGGATGTTCGAAAATTGCTATCCCAATACATTGGATACTACGGTGAAATTTCAAATGAAGGGTAAAAAGCCTGATACATTTGTTATTACCGGTGATATTGAAGCTATGTGGCTGCGCGACTCATCGGCACAGGTATGGCCTTATTTGCAGTTGCTTAAGCAAGATAAGGAATTACAGCTGTTGGTAGCAGGTTTGATTAACCGTCAGGCGCAGTGTATCCTGTTAGATCCGTACGCCAATGCTTTTAACGATGGTCCGAAGGGAAGTTATTGGGAAACGGACAATACTCAGCACATGATTAAGGAATTGCATGAGCGTAAATGGGAGATTGATTCACTTTGTTATCCGATCCGTGTAGCTTATTATTATTGGTTGCTTACCGGTGATACGTCTGTTTTTGATACTGATTGGCACAATGCTATGCAGTTGGTTGTCAAGACTTTCAAAGAGCAGCAGCGTAAGGATGGACTGGGTCCGTACAGCTTTACAAGAGATTGTGACCGTCCTACTGATTCTCAGATAAATGGTGGGTTTGGGGCGCCGGTGAAACCTGTGGGACTGATTGTTTCTGCCTTCCGTCCTTCTGATGATGCCACACAATATGGATTTCTGATTCCTTCGAATATGTTTGCTGTCGTATCATTGCGTCAATTGGCTGAAATTGAAAATAAAGTTTACGGTAATGCCGATTTTGCAGGACAGTGTCTTGAACTGGCTTCCGAAGTAGATGAGGCTATTCAGAAATATGGAGTTGTAAATCATCCGGTAGCGGGAAAGATTTACGCATTCGAGGTAGATGGTTTCGGTAATAGCTTGTGTATGGACGATGCCAATGTACCGAGCTTGCTGGGAGCTCCTTATCTGGGCTACTGCAAAGCTGATGATTCGTTGTATCAAAATACCCGTAAGTTTGTTTGGAGTGACAATAATCCTTATTTCTTTAAGGGCAAGGCTGGTGAAGGAATTGGTGGTCCGCACGTTGGCTTGGATTATGCATGGCCTATGAGTATTATTATGAAAGGTCTGACTACTGGAGATGCTGCAGAACTGAAAGAGTGTCTTACATTATTGCGCAATACGGATGCCGATACCGGTTTTATGCATGAATCTTTCCACGTAGATAATCCTGCTAAGTTTACGCGTTCCTGGTTTGCTTGGACTAATACATTGTTTGGTGAATTGATTGTCAAGATTTATCACGAACATCCGGAATTGTTGAAAACTGAATTTTAAAGGATGGATTGTTTATGAAGGAATATGTATTGGCATTAGACTTGGGAGGGACTAACTCCGTTTTGGGGTTGGTAGACCGTGAAGGAAATATTCTGGAAGTATCTTCTTTTCGTACCCAGGATTATCCGCAAATAGAAGCGTATGTAGGACGGTGTGCGGCTGAGGCTTCTGCATTGATAGAGCGTGCCGGAGGACGGGAGCATATCCGTGCTTTTGGTATCGGTGCTCCTGATGTAAATTACTGGCAACGTACCATCGAAAATGCTACGAATCTGCCTTGGAAAGGTATTGTTCCATTGGCAAGTTTGCTGGAGGAGGCTCTGTCTGTTCCTGTCCGCATCACTAATGATGCCAAGGCTGCGGCCTTGGGAGAGATGTTGTACGGAGCAGCCCGTGGTATGAAAGATTTTATAATGATTACGCTGGGTACAGGTGTAGGCAGCGGCATTGTTGTAAATGGGCAATTAGTATACGGTAAGCGCAGTTTTGCTGGTGAGTTAGGACATACTTCTATTCGCCCGGAGAATGGTCGTCTTTGTCCGTGTGGCAGAAAAGGGTGTCTTGAAGCTTATTGTTCGGCTACTGGTGTTGCCCGTACTGCAGTTGAATTACTTCAGCAGACGGATACCCCTAGTTTGCTTCGGAATTATCCGGCTGCTGAATTGACATCGCGTGATGTGTATACTGCTGCCTGTCAGGGAGATGAATTGGCTAATGAGGTGTTCCGGTTTACGGGTGAATTGCTGGGAGAAAGTTTGGCCAATTTTGCAACATTCTCTGATCCGGAGGCCTTTATACTTTTTGGTGGCTTGTCGAAAGCTGGCGATTTGCTGATGAAACCTTTGAAAGAGGCATACGACCGTAACGTATTCGAAAACTATCGGGATACGGCACAGATTTTGGTGTCTGGTCTGAAGGATGCTGATGCTGCTATTTTGGGAGCTGCAGCTTTGGCATGGTTGGATTAATTTATAAATAGTTCCTATGTTTAAAATCGGAAGTGACGTATAACATAAGACAGCACTAAAAAAGCTATACCATTATAGTTAACTTTGTATATGAGAAAAAAACAATATTAACCAATAACGATATAGCTTATGAAACGTGTACAAAGTAACGAATTAGATTTTAGTGGACAAAATATTTACGTAGGAATTGATGTCCACTTGAAAAGTTGGTCGGTTGCAATTTTATCAGAACATAGTGTTCTGAAGCGATTTAGCCAAAGTTCCGAACCGGAAGCATTGCACAAGTATCTTGTCAGCAATTATCCCGGAGCCAATTACTTCTCTGTTTATGAGGCCGGCTTCTGCGGCTTTTGGATACACGAAAGACTGACAGATTTGGGCATAACCAACATAGTAGTCAATCCTGCCGATGTACCGACCATGAGTAAGGAAAAACTTCGTAAGACAGATTCCGTTGACTGTAACAAGCCGGCTCGTGAATTACGTTCCGGTTCATTGGTTGGAATATACGTTCCCGGAGTGGAAACTCTGGAACTTCGCTCTTTGATAAGGATGAGAAACCTGATAGTAAAAGACAGCACCCGTGCGAAGAACCGCATCAAGTCATTGCTTCGTTTTAAGAATGCTGACCATCTTGCTTCATTCATTGGTTTGGTACCAATGTGTCATTCGAGCGGTGAAAGTAACGGCACAGGAGATATAACTGTACGCCGGCATTTCATGCTTCGGTGTCTTTTGATAGAAGCTGCATGGATTGCAATCCGTAAGGATCCAGCAATGACCGTAGCCTATGCTGAATACCGTAAACGTATGAATCCACAGAAATCAATTGTAAAGATAGCCGGACGGCTTGTAAACAGAATATATTATGTACTCAAACATGAAAGGGAATATATACCGTGTGTTGTCAAATGATACAGAATCCTATAAGGTAAAACAGCTTTCTTTTGAGGGAAATACTATCATATTTATGCGGCTTTGAAGTCCGCTCAAAATAGTTTGTAACCCTCATTAATGGTTTGATAAAGGAACTTGCAGCCCCTTATGCGGTGTCTGCTGTGGAAAGTTTGTTTTACCATAGGATTATGGTTAGGTTTTCTTAGCCATATCAGACGATATCAGTAATACAAAAAGAGAGGCGTGTTACCGCCTCCCCAAGTTGCATTACTGCGTACCGTCAGGATGTTTGTTGCTGGTAGGTTGCTCCTCAGCAGAGCCTACTTCCTCTTAACATCCTGATACAAAGTTACAAAACTAAAGTTAATTATTAATGAATTATCCAACTTTGTTTGGATTTTAAATGGAAAGACAATATGAAAATAGTTGTATTAGATGGTTATACCTTAAATCCTGGAGATCTTTCCTGGGATGAATTATCAGTATTGGGTGATTTAGTGGTATACGAACGAACATCACGCGAACAAATATTTGAACGGGCTAAAGATGCAGCGTGTGTGCTGACCAATAAGACCGTATTGGATGCTGAGACGCTGTCTGCATTACCTGCATTGCGCTATATTGGAGTTCTGGCAACCGGATACAATGTAGTCGATACAGCCGCAGCCAGTGCTCAGGGAATTGTAGTTACCAATATTCCGGCTTATAGTACCGCATCTGTAGCACAGATGGTGTTTGCACATTTACTTACTATTGTACAGCGCGTGGAGCATTACACAGAACAGGCAAGAAATGGTGTATGGAGTGGCAAACCGGATTTCTGTTACTGGGATACCCCGCTTTGGGAATTATGCGGCAAGCAGATGGGAATTGTTGGATTAGGTAATATTGGACAAGCCGTAGCCCGTATCGCTCTGAGTATGGGAATGACTGTTGCAGCTGTAACCTCTAAGCAGCCGGAAGATTTGATGGAAGGAATCCGGAAAGTGAATCTGGAAGAACTGTTGCGTACGTCGGATGTAGTGACGCTGCATTGTCCGCTGAATACAGAAACCCGTGAGCTGATTAATAAAGAAACGCTGGAATGGATGAAGCCGACAGCTGTTTTAATCAATACGGGTCGGGGCGGACTGGTCAATGGTGATGATTTGGCTGAAGCTTTGAACCAGGGGAAGATTTATGCAGCAGGCATTGATGTAATGCCCGAAGAACCTCCAGTAGCAAGCCATCCGCTATTGCAAGCTAAGAATTGCTTTATTACTCCGCATGTGGCATGGGCTACGAAAGAAGCCAGAATACGTTTGATGAAACAAGCAGTGGATAATTTGAAAGCTTTTTTGAATAACCAACCGATAAATGTAGTATGAATATGACAAAACAAGAGAGAATAGAAAAAGCTGTCGCCTTATTTAAGGAAGGCTATAACTGTTCGCAGTCTGTCGTTGCAGCTTTTGCCGATATCTATGGATTTACAGAAGAACAGGCTTTGAAGATGGCGGCTTCGTTTGGAGGTGGAATCGGACGCATGAGAGAAACCTGCGGAGCAGCCTGTGGCATGTTTCTGTTGGCCGGACTGGAAAAAGGTACTTCGGTGGGGCATGACCGGGAAGGAAAAGCAGCCAATTATGCGCTGGTACAACAGTTGGCTAAAACCTTTAAAGAAGAAACCGGCTCATTGCGCTGTGCCGATTTGTTGGGTTTGTCCAAGACCAAACCGGTAGTTTCTACCCCCGAAGCACGTACTACTCAATATTATGCAAAACGTCCTTGTGCGAAAATGGTAGAGACGGCAGCTACAATTTGGGCTGATTATCTGGAAAAGCATTCAGATAAATCTTTTTGACGAAACAAATATTTTTTCCACCTCTTTAATCTGTATGTAATCTGCTGTATTATAATTTTTTGTATATTTGCATCCGTAAAACACAAACTAGTTATTAATTAAAGCAAATTGAAAATGTTAGCAGAAAATGTAGGAGAATTTGCAGGTCGTATTTGGACTGCTTTGAATGAAACAGAGGGATTGACGCAGAAACAGATTAAGAAAGTAACTAAACTTAAGGATAAAGAATTCTTTTTGGCCTTAGGATGGTTGCTGCGCGAAGGAAAAATAGAAATTTCTGAAGTAGAGAAAGAACTTTTCATTAAATTGGTATAATAGTTATTTGCTATTTTATATTGATAAAAACGCCGATAGCCTGAGTTTGATGGCTACCGGCGTTTTTTCTGTGTATAGAGAGTTTGTTGTTTTCGGATTACCAATTTTTTACGTATATTTGCACCATTATATAATATATGATTACGATATTAAGATAAAACCCACAATATGAAGAATATCCGAAATTTTTGCATTATAGCACACATTGACCATGGCAAGTCTACATTGGCTGACCGTTTACTTGAGTTTACCAAAACTATTCAGGTTACAGAAGGACAGATGCTGGATGATATGGATCTGGAGCGTGAACGTGGTATAACGATTAAAAGTCATGCAATCCAGATGGAGTATGAGTATAAAGGTGAAAAATATATTCTTAACCTGATTGATACTCCGGGACATGTGGACTTTTCTTATGAAGTATCTCGTTCGATAGCTGCTTGCGAGGGTGCATTGCTTGTTGTGGATGCTTCGCAGGGTGTGCAGGCTCAAACTATATCGAACTTATATATGGCGCTGGAGCATAATCTGGAAATCATTCCTGTAATGAATAAGTGCGATATGGCCAGTGCAATGCCGGAAGAAGTAGAAGATGAAATTGTAGACTTGCTGGGATGTAAGCGTGAGGATATTATTCGTGCTTCGGGTAAAACCGGAATGGGAGTAGAAGAAATCTTGAATGCGGTAGTAGAACGTATTCCGCATCCGGAAGGTGATGAGGAAGCCCCGTTGCAGGCTTTGATTTTCGACTCTGTTTTTAATTCATTCCGAGGAATCATCGCTTATTTCAAGGTAGTAAACGGTGTAATCCGTACAGGTGATAAAGTAAAATTCTACAATACCGGTAAGGAATACGATGCAGATGAAATCGGGGTATTGAAGATGGATATGATTCCCCGTAAGGAACTTCGCACGGGTGATGTAGGCTACATTATTTCGGGTATCAAGACTTCACGCGAGGTTAAGGTTGGTGATACTATTACACATATTGCACGTCCTTGCGACAGTGCCATTGCCGGTTTCGAGGAAGTGAAGCCAATGGTCTTTGCAGGTCTGTATCCTATTGAGGCTGAAGACTATGAAAACCTGCGTGCATCTTTAGAGAAACTTCAGCTAAACGATGCTTCGCTGACTTTCCAGCCGGAATCTTCGCTGGCTTTGGGATTTGGTTTCAGATGCGGGTTCCTGGGATTGCTGCACATGGAAATTGTTCAGGAACGTCTGGACCGCGAGTTTGATATGAATGTGATTACGACTGTTCCTAACGTATCGTACATGATTTACGATAAGCAAGGTGGGGTACAGGAAGTTCATAATCCGGGTGGAATGCCCGATCCGACTCTGATTGACCATATTGAAGAGCCGTTTATCGATGCATCTATCATTACAGTTACCGATTACATCGGCCCGATTATGACACTTTGTTTGGGTAAACGCGGTGAGTTGGTTCGTCAGGATTATATAGCCGGAAACCGAGTTGAACTGCATTACAAGATGCCATTGGGCGAAATCGTTATCGATTTTTATGATAAACTGAAGAGTATTTCCAAAGGTTATGCTTCTTTTGATTACCATCAGGCTGGTTTCCGCCCGTCAAAGCTGGTTAAGCTGGATATCTTGCTGAATGGTGAACCGGTCGATGCGCTTTCTACGCTGACACATGTGGACAATGCTTATGATTTGGGCCGCCGCATGTGTGAGAAACTGAAAGAGCTCATCCCGCGTCAGCAGTTCGAAATTGCGATTCAGGCAGCTATCGGTGCCAAGATTATCGCCAGAGAAACCATCAAAGCTGTGCGTAAGGATGTAACGGCCAAATGTTATGGTGGTGACGTGAGCCGTAAGCGTAAGCTGCTCGAAAAACAGAAACGTGGTAAGAAGCGAATGAAACAAATTGGTACAGTAGAGGTACCGCAGAAAGCTTTCCTTGCTGTATTGAAACTTGATTAATTCTTGGGGATTATAAGGCATTCTGTCTGACGAATGCCTTATAACTCTTTTTTAAAAAACCTTATAGTATTCTATATACGCAGAAAAACGAATAGAATGGGATTTAGCTTTTCATTTCAAAGGGCGCAGCACTATCATGTAAATGGTGGTCTGATTTTAATGGTAATGTCATTATTGGCATTAATTGTGGCAAATTCACCTTTTGGAGCTGCCTATCATGATTTCTGGCAACAGGAGATACGCTTGCAGATAGGCGATTTTAATTTCTTTAATCACGGTGGTCATCCTCTTACGGTCATGGCATTTATTAACGATGCCTTGATGTCTGTATTCTTCTTTACTGTCGGACTGGAAATTAAACGTGAGATTCTGGTTGGCGAATTAAGTTCCATGCGTAAGGCTATGCTGCCGATTGTTGCAGCGTGTGGAGGTATGCTTTTTCCTGTCCTTATTTATTTCTTTTTGGTACGTGGCACACCGGCTGAGGTGGGAATGGCTATTCCGATGGCAACCGACATTGCTTTTTCATTGGGAGTATTAAGTCTGTTCTCCAACCGTGTCCCCTTGTCGTTGAAGATATTCCTTACAACCTTTGCTGTGGTCGATGACATCGGAGGTATTCTGGTAATTGCTTTATTCTACAGCAGTGAGCTGTATGTTTCGCATTTATTGTATGCTTTGGGCATTGTCGTATTGCTGATGATTGGCAATAAAAAGAGGGTATATAATAAATGGTATTACATTATCTTGGGCATTGTCATGTGGTATTTGTTCATGCAGAGCGGTATACATGCCACTATTGCCGGTGTAATTGTAGCATTTACCGTTCCTGCCGTTCCTGATTATGATGTAGGTAAATACATCAATTGCATTCACGACAACATTCGCTGCTTTCCGGAAGACAGTTCAGGTACCATTGTTCTGACCCGGAGCCAGATTTATATATTAAGACGGATTGAAGTCGCTTCAGACCATGTTATTTCTCCGCTTCAGTCTTTGGAAGACCATTTGCATGGCTTTGTTAATTATCTTGTGATTCCGCTGTTTGCTTTTGCAAACGCAGGAGTAACACTGGCAGGAGAGGGTGGTTCTGTAAAACTAGGTATGGTCAGTCTGGCCATTATGGCTGGTTTGGTTGTCGGAAAATTTGTCGGTATTTACCTGTTTACATGGCTTGTGGTCCGGTTGGGTGGTGCAGAACTTTCACGCGGTATGAACTGGCGTAACCTTACCGGAGTCAGCCTGCTGGGTGGTATCGGGTTTACCGTTTCTCTGTTTATTGCCAATCTTTCATTCGGTGACAATCCCGATTATCTGAATCAGGCTAAGATAGGTGTTTTAGGCGGGACAATTCTGGCTGGCATTCTGTCTTATCTGGTGCTTCATATAACTTTACCCAAGAAACAAATCTAACTATATTACTAACTTAAATAAATTAACATGAAATTACGTACGTTATTTGCTTCTGCATTGGGATTAATCCTGGCAGTATCTTGTACGAGCAAGGAAGGGCATCTGATTAGTGACGACGCCGAACGTGCTCAGGTACAAAGTGATTTTGATGCGAGAAAGGCTGCCTTGACACAAGGTGATCTTTTCTCTATTTTCGATCAGCAACTGACCGAAAAACAGCGTGAGGCTATGACTTTCCTCTATGCTTATATGCCGTTGAGCGATATTGCCAACAACAGTGGAGAGTATTTCCTGGAAAATGTAAATTACTCGTTCAAGGCACAGGAAGAAATGCCTTGGGGAAAAATTATTCCGGAACGTGAATTCCGTCATTTCGTACTTCCTATCCGTGTGAACAACGAAAATCTGGACGAAAGCCGTAAGGTATTTTATGAAGAACTGAAAGACCGCGTGAAAGGCCTTTCACTGCACGATGCAGTACTCGAAGTGAACCACTGGTGTCACGAAAAAGTAGTTTATACTCCTTCGGATGCCAGAACCAGCTCACCGTTGGCTTCTGTAAAAACAGCATACGGACGTTGTGGTGAAGAGTCTACTTTCACTGTAGCCGCTTTGCGTTCGGTAGGTATTCCTGCCCGTCAGGTTTATACTCCGCGTTGGGCTCACACCGATGACAACCATGCATGGGTAGAAGCTTGGGTAGACGGCAAATGGTACTTCTTGGGTGCCTGCGAGCCGGAACCTGTTCTGAATCTGGGATGGTTCAATGCTCCTGCCAGCCGTGGTATGCTGATGCACACCAAGGTATTTGGACGCTACAACGGTCCTGAAGAAAAAATGGTGGAAACACCGCGCTTTACTGAAATCAACGTAATCGACAACTATACCACTTCGGCTAAGGCAGAAGTTACTGTGGTTGATGCCAACAACCAGCCTGTAGCAGATGCACGTGTAGAATTTAAAGTTTACAACTATGCAGAATTCTATACCGTAGCCGACAAGCGTACCGACGCACAGGGTAAAACATTCCTTTCTGCCGGTAAGGGTGATATGTTGGTTTGGGCATCTAAAGACGGAAAATTCGGTTACGGAAAAGTTTCATTTGGCAAAGACGCCAATGTTACTATTGCATTGGATAAAGTTGCCGGTGAAAAATATGCAGTAGAGTTTGACATTGTTCCTCCTCCAGAAAATGTAAATCTGCCAGAAGTAACTCCGGCTCAGCGTGAAGAAAACAGCCGCCGCATGGCACAGGAAGATTCTATCCGCAATGCTTACGTAGCTACTTTTATTACCGAAGCACAGGGACAGGAATTTGCCAAGAAACTGGGATTGGATGCAAAACAGATTACAAAGTTGCTGATTGCCTCAAGAGGTAACCACGCTACACTGACTTCTTACCTGACAGCTGTATGTACTTCTGACGAAGCTAAAGCTGGTGCTGTTGATTTGCTGGAACGCATTTCTGCAAAAGACTTGCGCGATGTTTCTTTGGATGTTTTGACAGACCACTTCAACAACTCTATTCTGACAGAGGCTAACAAGAAAGACTTCAGCCAGTATGTACGCAATCCTCGTGTTGCTAACGAAATGATTACACCGTATAAAGCATTCTTCCAGCAGGCTGTTTCTAAGGAAGATGCTGAGGCTTACCGCAACGATCCGTATAAGATGGTAGAATGGGTGAAAGCTAACATTACAATCGACCCGAACTGCAACTTGCAGTCTGCACCTATTTTCCCGGCAAGTGTATGGAAAACCCGCGTAGCCGATGTTCACTCTCGTAACATCTTCTTTGTTTCTATGGCACGCGCACTGGGTATCCCTGCCCGTATCGACGAAGTAACCGGTAAAGTACAGTTGATGAAAGACGGCAATGCTTCGGATATCGACTTCGAAGCTACCGAACAGGTTACAGCTCCTACCGGTAAACTGGTATTGGCTTATACACCAATCAAGTCACTGTCTGATCCGAAATATTACTCTCACTTTACAATCTCTAAGATTGAAGATGCTCGCATCAAGTTGTTGAGCTACGACGAAAGTGATGTTGACATGGGTGGCGGTGCTACTTGGAACAATATGTTCCGCAAAGGCGTAACCATGGATGAAGGTAACTATGTAATGGTTTCAGGAACTCGTCTTGCCAGTGGTTCTGTTTTGGCTGAATTGTCATTCTTCAGCATTGAAAAAGACAAGACAACCAATATCGATCTGATTATGCGCGAAAGCAAAGACGATATCCAGGTAATCGGTAACTTCAACTCAGAGTCTCTGTACAAGCCGTTGGAAGGTGGTGATCCGGTTTCTGTATTGTCTACTACCGGTCGTGGCTACTATATTATTGCTGTATTGGGTGTAGGTCAGGAACCTACCAACCATGCGTTGAGAGACATTGCAGCTTTGGCAAAAGACTTTGAAGGATGGGGACGCAAGATGGTACTGTTGTTCCAGAATGAAGAACAGTATAAGAAATTCCGTCCGCAGGATTTCCCGGGATTGCCTAACACCATCGTTTATGGTTATGACATCGACGGTGCTATCCAGAACCAGATTGCAACCAACATGAAGTTGCAGAGCAAGACTATCCTGCCGATGTTTATCATTGCAGATACATTCAACCGTGTAGTATTTGTATCACAGGGTTACACCATCGGTTTGGGTGAACAGATGATGAAGATTATCCACAAGCTGTAATTAAAGCAGTTTTGCCGTTATAAAATAAAAAAACAGAGGTTGCCGAAAGGCAGTCTCTGTTTTTTTATTGCATCACTTTTGTGACGCAGGTGAGTCATAGAAGTGACGGATGTACCTTTTAAAGGTGACAAACCTTTATCTCATCTGTGATACACAAGATGCGTACCGTTTATTGCAGTGCCCGGATGGCAGCGCTGATTTTTGCAGGGTCGGTAACGTCGTTCAGGTACTCTTCTATTTTTACTGTTCCTCCCATTGATACATTCGGGTTGCGGAATTTCATGCCGCTCTCTTTCTGGCTTCTGCCGGAGAAATGAAATTCGGTAGCACCGGTTGCTTCGCAGATTTTACGGATGTTGCCGGGATTGACACCACAGCCAGGCATGATGATGATGCGTCCGTCGGCCTGTTTTACCAGCTCTTTCAGCAAAGGGATGCCCTGTTCTGCCGTTGCTTCCAGACCGGAGGTAAGGATGCGGCTACAGCCCAGTTCGATAATCTGTTCCAGTGCTTCCTGCGGATTGCTGCACATGTCGAAAGCACGGTGGAAGGTTACGTTCATTCCTTTGGCTGCCTGCATCATTTTGCGCATTACGTCCATATCCACTTTTCCGTCGGCGGTAAGACAGCCAAATACCACTCCGTCTGCTCCCAGTTCTTTGGCGATGCGGATGTCGTGCAGCATGATTTCCTGCTCCAGCGGTGAGTAAAGAAAATCACCTCCGCGCGGACGGATAATGACGTGCAACTTGATGTCGATGCTTTTCCGAGCCATCAGAATGTCACCATACGAGGGGGTTGTACCGCCTTCCGGGATTCCTGCACAAAGTTCTACACGGTAGGCTCCACCTTCCTGAGCGCGGATGGCACTTTCTACCGAATTGGCACAATTTTCTATACGATAATCCATGATTTGTTGTTTTGGGTTAATACTACAAATTTATAAGATAATTCTTTAGGTTCATAGTATTTGGAAGATAAAACGTGCAAATGGTATTTTTCAAGAATTATGTAGGAGGAATTGATGAAACAGTCTGGATTTTTTGGTTCCCCAAGCTGTTCTATTGCAGGAAAGTAGTATCTTTGCCGCCAATATAGTTATAAATAAGGTATATGTTGACATTAGATACGGTGTACAGAGCTTCGTATGCATTGAAAGAAGTCATCCGAAGAACAGATTTAATTTACGCTCCGCGCATCAACGAGGAGAGTTTTGTGTATTTAAAACCGGAGAACTTGCAATATACAGGTTCTTTTAAACTGCGAGGTGCATGTTATAAAATTTCCACATTGACCGATGAGGAAAAGCAACGTGGTGTGATAGCCTGTTCGGCGGGAAACCATGCGCAGGGAGTTGCTCTGGGTGCTACGAAGCATGGCATTAAGTCTTTGATTTGCTTGCCCGAAGGAGCGCCGATATCTAAAGTGGAATCTACGAAACGTTATGGAGCCGAAGTCTGTCTGGTACCGGGAGTGTATGATGATGCCTATCAGAAAGCCCTCCAGCTGAAAGAGGAAAAAGGGTATACCTTTATTCATCCGTTTGACGATGAGGCTGTCATTGCCGGTCAGGGGACAATCGCTTTGGAATTGCTGGAGCAGTTGCCTGATGTGGATGTTGTTATTGTGCCGATTGGTGGGGGAGGACTTATTTCCGGTATTGCCTATACGCTGAAATCACTGAAACCTTCTGTGAAAGTGTATGGCGTGCAGGCCAAAGGTGCGCCCAGTATGCTGAACTCCATTGAGCATAACCGGATAGAAAAACTGAGTACGGTATCTACTATTGCCGATGGTATTGCTGTTAAAGAGCCGGGAGCCCATACGTTTGAGCTGGTGAGCAAATATGTGGATGGAATCGTGACGGTTACCGAAGACGAAATTTGTGCGGCGATACTGGCTATGCTGGAACAGCAGAAACTGATTTCGGAAGGTGCCGGTGCAGTGGCAGTGGCTGCAGCCATGTATAATAAGGTGCCTATTTCGGGCAAGAAAGTAATTTGTCTGGTTTCGGGAGGAAATATCGATGTGACGATTCTGAGTCGTGTGATTGGCAGGGGACTTGATATGTCTGGCCGTTCTTATTCGGTTACCATTGATTTGTATGACAAGCCCGGACAGCTGATGGGAGTAAGTAAAATTATAGCCGGATTGGGAGGTAATATTATTTCTGTGTTGCACGAACGTAGCAGTACGGGGAATAATGTCACCGGATGCTACCTTCGTCTGGTGATGGAAACCAGAAATTCAGAACATATCAGTATGATAAGAAACGCTTTGCTTGATGCTGGATATATGATAGTTAAATAGTGCCTTGTGCTAATAGAAGTGAAAAGACGGTATACATTTTGATAAAAGGCTTACCGTCTTTTTGCATTTTTTTAGAAAGAAATACAAGCCTATACATATGGCTTTTTCAATTTTTCTTTTAACTTTGCCCAAGTTTGTAAAGTATAGTTTGCAAAAAATGACCGATAAAATAAAACATCTAGGTATTGTGGAAAACATTGACGGCTCTCACGTTCAGGTGAAAATCGTTCAAACCTCTGCGTGCTCTTCGTGTAGTGCCAAGGGGCATTGTAATGCTTCCGAGACAAAAGAAAAAATAGTCGATGTTTATAATGCTGCAGGACTGACATGCCAAATCGGAGATAAGGTTATGGTGTGTGGAACTACATCCATGGGGATGCAGGCGGTCTTGCTGGCTTTTGGAATTCCCTTTTTGATATTGTTGGTTACATTGTTTGTTGCCATGCATTTTACGGGCGGTAATGAAGTCCTGTCGGGTGTTGTGGCAATGGCGATGCTTATACCTTATTATATAATAATATATATCTGCAGAAAACGCTTGAAGCGGACTTTTGCATTTACGTTGGAAGAAATAAATTACTAAAACAAACTAATTGATACATTATGGATTTAATTGTACTTGCAGTAGTTTCTCTTGGAGCTATCGGGCTCATTGCAGCTGTAATCCTGTATGCTGCTTCTAAGAAATTTGCTGTGTATGAAGACCCACGTATTGCTCAGGTTGCCGAAGTGCTTCCGCAAGCAAACTGTGGTGGATGTGGTTATCCTGGTTGTTCCGGCTTTGCCGCTGCGTGTGTGAAAGCCGGTTCGCTGGAAGGTAAGTTGTGTCCTGTAGGTGGACAGCCTACTATGGATAAAGTTGCCGGAATTCTTGGTCTGGAAGCAACTGTTTCTGAACCTAAGGTTGCGGTAGTGAGATGTAACGGAACCTGTGCAAACCGTCCGCGTGTTACCCAGTATGACGGTGTGAAGTCTTGTGCCATCGCTCATGCTACTTATGGCGGTGAAACAGGTTGTACCTTTGGCTGTCTGGGTTGTGGCGACTGTGTAAGTGCATGTACATTTGGGGCAATAAAGATGAATCCGGAAACCGGATTGCCCGAAGTGGATGAAGCAAAATGTACTGCTTGTGGCGCTTGTAGCAAAGCTTGTCCGAGAAACATCATTGAAATTCGTCCGAAAGGAAAGAACAACCGCCGTGTTTATGTGCAGTGCGTGAACAAGGATAAAGGTGTGGTAGCCCGTAAGGCTTGTGCTGCGGCTTGTATCGGTTGCGGCAAGTGTGTAAAAGTTTGTCCTTTCGAAGCAATTACGCTTGAAAATAATCTGGCCTATATTGATCCGGCTAAATGTAAGTCTTGCCGTAAGTGTGAGATGGAATGTCCGCAGAATGCTATTGTGGCTGTCAACTTCCCGCCGCGTAAAGCTAAACCTGCAGAAACGGCAGCTCCGACAGAAACCGTTAAAGTGGCTCTTAAGGCAGCAACCGAAGCTCCTGCTGCGGTGAAGGAACAGAAAGCTCCGGAAGCGGTAAAGCCAACGACAGAACAACTGGCTGCTCCTGCGGCAGACACTCCTAAAAAAGAGGCGTAATTAACAATAGTAGTAATCTAAAAAAACAATATAACAGTGAAGACATTTAGAATTGGTGGAGTTCATCCAGCAGAAAATAAATTGTCTGCGGGTAAGGCTATCGAAATATTGCCTCTTCCAAAACAGGCCGTTTTTCCTTTGTCTCAGCATATAGGTGCTCCTGCAGTTGCTGTAGTGAAAAAAGGTGATGTGGTGAAAGTGGGTACCAAAATTGCCGAAGCCGGAGGTTTTGTATCTGCTGCTATCTTTTCGTCTGTATCCGGAAAGGTAAACAAAGTGGATAGCATTATCGATGCAAGTGGTTACCGTAAACCGGCTATCTTTATCGATGTAGACGGTGATGAATGGGAAGAATCGATAGACCGTAGCACTGAACTGGTGAAAACGTGTGATTTGACTCCTGAAGAGATTGTTGCAAAAATAAAGAATGCAGGTGTAGTTGGTATGGGTGGAGCTTGCTTCCCTACTCATGTCAAACTGACTCCTCCTCCGGGTTGTAAGGCTGAATGTGTCATCATCAATGCGGTAGAGTGTGAACCGTACTTGACGGCAGACCATCGTCTGATGCTGGAAAAGGCTGATGAGATATTGGTGGGTGTACAGATTCTGATGAAAGCCGTTAAGGTCAGCAAGGGATATATCGGTATCGAGAATAATAAGCCAGATGCCATCAAGCTGATGACTGAAAAGGCTCGCAACTATTCGGGCATTGAGGTTGTTCCTCTTCAGGTGAAATATCCGCAGGGTGGTGAAAAACAGTTGATTGATGCCGTAATTGGCCGTCAGGTTCCTGCTCCTCCTGCTATTCCTATCAATGTAGGAGCTGTGGTGCAGAACGTGGGAACTGCATACGCAGTATATGAAGCTGTACAGAAAAACAAGCCTTTGTTTGAAAGAGTGGTAACCGTTACCGGTAAGTCGGTAAAGAACCCGTCGAACTTCCTGACGAGAATGGGAACTCCGATGAGCCAGCTGATTGATGCAGCAGGCGGACTGCCTGAAGATACTGGAAAAGTTATCGGAGGTGGACCGATGATGGGTAAGGCACTTGTAAATACTGAAGTACCTATCTGTAAAGGTAGCTCTGGTGTGCTGATTATGAACG
>OGMI01000437.1_pt1 | contig 19613 bp, 16 predicted proteins | sample 1573201 | NCBI WGS metagenome assembly OGMI01 (sample SAMEA2582012, study PRJEB24529) | metagenome | biome: Human gut stool | place: China | collected 2011
TCTGCTAATTATGCCAGTGCTTTTGGTTATGGCAATGCGGCCTCGGGCTATGTCGGCAACGCTATCGGCAGTATGAATACGGCTTCCGGCAGTTATGCCAGCGCCGTAGGCTATAAAAATACAGCCAGCGGCGTCAAATCCAACGCTATCGGCAATGAAAATACAGCATCAGAAGAATACACTAATGCTGTCGGCGCCGGCAACAGAGTCAGCGGCTACGCCTCCAGTGCCTTCGGCAACAATAACGAGGTGACTGCTGAATTCGCCAGCGCTTTTGGCCACAGCAATAATATCAGCGGCTACGTTTCCAATGCCCTGGGTTATGATAACGCTGTCAGCGGCGATTATTCAACGGCGGTAGGCCTTTTTAATAATGTAGGCGGCAATTCGTCCCATGCTTTTGGCTATGGCAATAATATTGCTGCCAATTCCAGTTCCGCTGTCGGCAACGGCAATACGATCAGCACCGGAGCTGATGATTCCTTCGCGCTTGGTAACGATACCAGTATCTCGCTGGCTAACAGCGTCGCTTTGGGCAGTAATTCTGCAGCAACGGCGATCAACAGCGTTACTGGCAACAGCAGCTATACTAAATGGGCCGGCGTCAGCGACGTCGTGGGCGTTGTCAGCGTAGGCAGCTCCGGGGCGACCCGTCAGATCCAAAATGTAGCGGCAGGGCAGGTCAGCGCAACTTCTACCGATGCCGTCAACGGCAGCCAGCTGTATGAAGTAGCGCAGAAAGCGGCTGAGCAGGCTACTGTTTCGGCAGGCGACAGCAATGTCGTCGTTACGTCAACTACCAACAGCAGCGGCGGCACCGATTACGAAGTGAAGCTGGCTGATGAGCTGGAGATCGGTACGGGCGTCAAAGTAGACGGCACCGGCGATGGCAAGATAGATGTCGGTAACGGCAATGTGGTCATCGACGGCAGCGACGGCTCGATAACTGCCGGCGGCGTGACGATCAATAAAGATGATGAAGGCACGATAAACGGCCTGACCAATACTACCTGGGACCCGGACAATTATGTATCCGGGCAGGCAGCGACCGAAGACCAGCTGAAAGCGAATGTACGTGGAAAGGCTCCGCTGCCTAACCAGGGATTGTTTGATAAAAAGAAGGAGTAAGACTATGGGAATGTTTAATATGAGAAAACCGCGTGGATTTCACCATGAGTATATCTACGTGGACGAACGCAAGGAGAAATTGCAGAAAATAGAAGATGCAGCCAAGCGCGAACTGGGCATGTTGCCTCCCAAAGAGTTCTCGCCGGAAGATATCCGGGGCAAGTTTGTAGATGCTACAACCCATCTGAAACGCCGCAAGGAAAGCGGACGCAAGCCGCTTACTTATGGCTCGCTGTTTGTGGGGATAGCTATCCTGCTTTATATTCTCCACTATCTGATTACGGGGGAATTTACGTTATAACAAAAGCTGTTTCATTGAAAAACCAGAGGAGAAAATATGAGTGATGTAATCCGTTTGTTGCCCGATTCTGTAGCCAACCAGATAGCTGCCGGAGAGGTGATTCAGCGTCCGGCTTCGGTGGTAAAGGAGCTGGTGGAGAATGCCATCGATGCCGGAGCTACGCACATTGATGTGTCGGTGAAGGATGCCGGTAAGACGCTTATTCAGGTTATCGACGACGGGAAAGGGATGTCGGAAACCGATGCCCGGCTGGCTTTCGAGCGGCATGCTACGTCGAAGATTAAGGAGGCTGCCGACTTGTTTGCCTTGCGTACGATGGGATTTCGTGGCGAGGCGCTGGCTTCTATAGCGGCTGTGGCTCAGGTGGAGCTGCGTACGCGTATGGAGGGTGAGGAGTTCGGAACCCAGATACAGATTGCCGGCTCGAAGGTGGAAAGTCAGGAGGTGGTGTCGTGTGCCAAGGGGAGCAATTTTGCCGTGCGCAATCTGTTCTTCAATGTGCCGGCACGCAGAAAGTTCCTGAAATCGAACCAGACGGAGCTGAGTAATATCCTGACTGAATTTGAACGCATCGCACTGGTTAATCCGAACGTGTCGTTTACGCTTTATCACAACGATACGGAGATGCTGAACTTGCCGGCTATCCAGTTGCGCCAGCGTATCATGGGGGTCTTCGGCAAGAAACTGAATCAGGACTTGCTTTCTTTCCAGATAGAAACATCGATGGTGAAGATACATGGGTATATCGGCAAGCCTGAGAGTGCCCGGAAGAAGGGGGCAAGGCAGTTCTTCTTTGTGAACGGCCGCTATATGCGTCATCCGTATTTCCATAAGGCGGTGGCAGATGCTTACGAAGGACTGATTCCGGTGGGTGAGCAGGTTTCTTATTTTGTTTATTTTGAAGTGGACCCTGCTAATATTGATGTGAATATCCATCCTACCAAGACTGAAATAAAATTTGAGAACGAACAGGCTATCTGGCAAATCCTGTCGGCTTCGGCCAAGGAGGCGCTGGGACGCTCGAATGCGGTTCCTTCTATCGACTTTGATACGGAGGGGATGCCGGATATTCCTGCTTATGATCCGTTGCCTTATGCCGGAAGCGGACCGGCTGCTGCGCCACCGGTGACATCGTACGACCCGACGTATAATCCGTTCGACATCAAGCATGTGGCACCATCGTCGTATGCTTCGCGTTCGTCTGCTTCGGGCTGGGAGCCTTTTTATCAGGGACTGGAAAAGAAACCGCAGCAGGTGGAAATGGACTGGAAAGACAGTTTCCCGGAAGAGATGCCGCAGGAAGAACCTGAGGTGGAGCTGCCGGCTGAACCTACGCTGCACGATAGCTCGGTGGCTGTGGAGAAAGCGGCACAGCATTATCAGTTTAAGGGGAAGTATATCCTTACGTCGGTGAAGTCGGGACTGATGATCATCGACCAGCAGCGGGCGCATGTGCGTATCTTGTATGATCAGTATATGGAACAGATAGCAGCGCGTAAAGCGGCTTCGCAGGGGATGCTTTTCCCGGATATGGTGCATTTCTCGGCATCGGAATTGCCTGTGCTGGAGAGTATCATGGACGACCTCTCTGCCTTGGGATTTGATTTGAGTAACCTGGGGGGCGGCAGTTTTGCCATCAACGGGGTACCGGCCGGTATAGAGGGACTGAATCCGGAGCAGCTGGTAACCAATATGGTGCATACGGCTATAGAGAAGGGCTGTAAGGTGAAAGAGGAGGTGCAGAGTATGCTGGCTTTATCGCTGGCCAAGGCTGCAGCCATTGTACCGGGGCAGGTGCTGACCAATGATGAGATGAACGGACTGATAGAGGGACTGTTCTCGGTATCGACTCCTAACTATACGCCTGACGGGAAGACTGTTCTGGCTGTTATCAAGGAAGATGAGATAGAAAAATTATTCAAATAAGGCTGTATGGCTATTTGCAAAGACAGCTTCCCAATGTTCCTTTACCGGAGCTTTGGGAAGTTGTTCTTGTTTTAAGGAAAAGTGTCAGTCGGCTACAAAAAGGAGCTTCTTGTCGTTGCTTAGTTCCGGACGGAAGCGGAAACCTTCCCAAGAAAAGAGTTGGAGTGCTTCGACCGATTCGATGCGGTTTTTCAGGATGAAACGTGTCATTTCTCCCCGGCACATTTTGGCGTAGATGGTGACTGATGTCAGCTTTCCGTTTTTCATAACTTTAAAATCTGGCGTGATGACCCGTACTTCCTTTTCTACTTTTTTCCAGTCGAACAGGTCTTTCATTTCGTTACTGGCCAGGTAGAACAGAATTCCTCCTGCGGCCTTGATTTCTTCTATAAAGAGGTCGGTCAGGATAGATTTCCAATAAGCAAACATTGTCTGGTTGCCGTTTTCGGGGAGTTTTACTTTTCCTTCCAGCCGATAGTTCTTGATGGCATCCAATGGGCGTAGCAGTCCGTAAAGGAAAGAGGAAATGCGCAGATGGGCTTGGGTGTACTCCAATTCATCAGGTGTGAAATCACCGATATTCAGGTGTTTGAAAACGACTCCAGTGTAGGAATAGATGGCAGGCAGGGCAGGAGGTTCTGCCGAGCAGAAATCTCTGTACAGTAACATGACTTCGGCTGCAAGGCGGGGACTGACTTTCAGTGCTTCGGCCAGTTCTTCTTGCGGTATCTGGCACAGCTGCATGGCAAACTCGCGTGCGGTGGTTTCAAAGAGGGGAGTGGTGGTAAAAGTTGGGAGGTATTGTCCGGACAGCTGGTTTACCATGGTCTTTGAACACGAAATATAGGTTATCATGATAGTAGTCTTTTTTGTTAAACTTTTTGCAAAGATAAGCTTCTGATGGTGTTATCGCTGAAAAAACAGATATATTTGTGTGCCGATAAAACAATTGTTTGACAAACTTAACAAAAGAATTATGAAGAACTTAAGAAAAATGATGTTGTTGCTGGCTGTCTTGTTTGTGACAACAGCTGCTTTTGCACAGGGAGATGCCAACGAGTTGAAGGTGGGCGACAAGATGCCTCAGTTTGTGCTGAAATCAGAGACTTATGGAAATGTGAATCCGGCCGACTTGAAAGGTAAAGTGGTACTGGTGAGCTTGTTTGCTACCTGGTGTGGCCCTTGCCAGTTGGAACTGGCTGAAGTAGAGAAACAGCTTTGGCCGAAGTTTAAGGATAACAAGAACTTCAAGTTGCTGGTAATTGGCCGCGAGCATACAGATGCCGACTTGAAAAAGTATAACGAACGCAAGAAGTTTACTTTCCCGCTCTATCCGGACCCGAAGCGTGAGGTGTTCTCTAAATTTGCAGGAAAATCTATCCCTCGTGCTTATCTGATTGATAAGACCGGAAAAGTAATCTATGCTTCTGTAGGTTTTGAGAAGAGTGAATTTGCAGAGTTGATGAAGAAGATAGAGGAAGCCTTGAAGAAATAATGGCTCTTTGAGAGTGCAGATAAGGAAAAAGCCCTTCCCGGACTCGTTGATGGTTCGGGAAGGGCTTTGATATTTAGGAACGGTTATATCGGCTTATTGATATTCCTGCCAGCTCTTTATCTGGATTTCGTCCTCACTCATTTGGCAGAATGCCTGGATGAAGGCTTTGGCCAGACGTGCATTGGTAATCAATGGTATGTTGTGGTCAATAGAACCACGGCGGATACGGTAGCCGTTGGTCAGCTCACGTTTGGAGTGGTTCTTCGGAATATTTACAATGAGGTCGAACTTGTGTTCGCTAATCATTTTCATCACATTGTTTTCAGCATCCGGACGTTCATCGGGCCAGAATACCGGTGTGGTAGGAACACCGTGTGCATTCAGGAACGTAGCAGTGCCGGCTGTAGCATAAATGCTGTATCCTTTTTCGCTGAGCATACGGCTGGCATCGAGCAAGTCTACTTTCGATTTGGTAGCACCGGATGAGAACATAACCGATTTCTTAGGAATCTTGTAGCCGGTAGCAATCATGGCATTCAGCAAAGCTTCGTTGAAGTCATCGCCTAAGCAGCCTACTTCACCGGTAGACGACATGTCTACACCCAAAACAGGGTCGGCATTTTGCAGACGGGCAAACGAGAACTGAGAAGCTTTTACACCGATGCGGTCAATATCGAATGCCGATTTGTCGGGCTGTGTATAAGGAGCGTCCAGCATGATGCGGGTAGCAGTTTCGATGAAGTTGCGTTTCAGAATCTTCGAAACAAATGGGAAGCTTCGTGATGCACGCAGGTTACATTCGATTACTTTTACTTCGTTGTTTTTGGCCAGGAACTGGATGTTGAACGGACCAGAGATGTTCAGCTCTTTTGCAATCTGACGGCTGATTTTCTTGATGCGGCGAGCTGTAGAGAAGTAAATCTGCTGTGCAGGGAATACCAGCGTAGCATCGCCTGAGTGTACACCTGCATATTCAATATGCTCGGAGATAGCGTATTCTACAACTTTACCGTTCTGAGCTACAGCATCGAACTCTATTTCTTTGGTATTCTGCATGAACTGAGAAACAACTACCGGATATTCTTTAGAAACCTGCTTGGCCATTTGCAGGAAGCGGGTAAGCTCTTCTTCATCGTGGCATACGTTCATGGCAGCTCCACTCAGTACGTATGATGGACGTACCAGTACCGGATAACCCACTTTCTCGATAAATTCGTGCATGTCTTCCATGCTGGTCAGCTCTTTCCATGCTGGCTGGTCGATACCCAGCTGGTCGAGCATAGCTGAGAATTTGTTTCGGTTTTCTGCACGGTCGATAGATACCGGAGAGGTACCCAAGATAGGAACTGACTGGCGATGCAGCTTCATGGCAAGGTTGTTTGGAATCTGGCCACCTACAGAAACGATAACACCTTTAGGCTGTTCCAGGTCGATTACATCGAGTACACGTTCGAACGAAAGTTCATCGAAGTACAGGCGGTCGCACATATCGTAGTCGGTAGATACTGTTTCCGGGTTGTAGTTAATCATGATAGACTTGTAGCCCAGTTTTCTGGCTGTCTGAATAGCATTAACCGAACACCAGTCAAACTCAACAGATGAACCGATGCGGTAAGCACCCGAACCCAATACGACAACCGATTTTTCATTCTTATAATAGTTGACATCGTATCCTTCTACTGCATAGGTCATATACAAGTAGTTGGTCAGTTCCGGATGCTCGGACGCAACTGTATTGATACGTTTTACAGCTGGCAGAATATTCATTTTCTTACGGTGAGCACGGACTGCCAAGTTTTCTTTTTCCATGTTTCCGCCTGCCGGTTTCAGTACAAAGCGTGCAATCTGGAAGTCGGAGAAGCCCAGACGTTTTGCTTCGCGCATGATTTCCGGTGTAATCTCTTCCAGTGAATTCAGACCTTCCAGTTTTTGCTTGTAGTCGACAATATTTTTCAGTTTGCCAAGGAACCAAGGGTCTATTTTAGTCAGTTCGTAGATACGGTCGATACTATATCCTTTTTCCAATGCAATGGCAATGGCAAAAATACGCAAGTCAGTCGGGTTCTCCAGTTCATCGTCCAGATTGTCGAAGTGTACGCCATCGTTTCCTACGAATCCGTGCATACCCTGTCCAATCATACGCAAACCTTTCTGGATAATTTCTTCAAAGGAACGTCCGATAGACATGATTTCGCCTACCGATTTCATGCTGGAACCAATATGGCGGGAAACGCCGGCAAACTTGGTGAGGTCCCAACGTGGAATCTTACAGATGAGGTAATCCAGTTCTGGGGCCACATAAGCAGAGTTGGGAGTTCCCATTTCACCAATCTGGTCGAGTGTATAGCCCAATGCAATCTTGGCTGCAACGAATGCCAACGGATAACCTGTAGCTTTGGATGCCAGTGCAGAAGAACGGCTCAGACGGGCATTAACTTCGATGACGCGGTAATCATCGGTATCAGCATTGAATGCATACTGAATGTTACATTCGCCGACGATACCCAAGTGGCGGATACATTTCTTTGAAAGCTCCTGAAGCATTTCTACCTGTGACTGACGCAGAGAGCAAGTTGGAGCCACAACGATAGATTCACCAGTGTGAATACCCAGCGGGTCAAAGTTTTCCATGCTGGCTACGGTGAAGCAGTGGTCGTTTGCATCACGGATAACTTCGAATTCGATTTCTTTCCAGCCTTTCAGTGATTCTTCTACCAAAATCTGCGGAGAGAAGGTGAAAGCACTTTCGGCCAGTTCGATAAACTTCTCTTCGTTCGGACAGATACCACTACCGAGTCCACCCAAAGCATAAGCCGAGCGAATCATAACCGGATAACCGATGCGGCGTGCGGCAGCCAGTGCATCTTCCATGTTTTCTACTGCCTGGCTTACTGGAGTCTTCATTTCGATTTCGTCCAGTTTCTTCACAAACAAGTCACGGTCTTCGGTATACATGATAGCATCTACAGAAGTACCCAGTACCTCTACACCATATTCTTTCAGGATACCTTTCTGATAAAGTTCAGTACCGCAGTTCAGTGCGGTCTGTCCGCCAAATGCCAGCAAGATACCGTCCGGACGTTCTTTCTTTATGATTTCTGTAACGAAGTGTGTAGTGACAGGCAGGAAGTAAACCTGATCTGCAATACCTTCGGAAGTCTGGATGGTTGCGATATTCGGGTTAACCAATACCGAGCGGATGCCCTCTTCGCGCAGAGCTTTCAAAGCCTGTGAACCTGAATAGTCAAATTCGCCGGCCTGACCAATTTTCAAAGCTCCTGAACCGAGCACAAGAACTTTCTTAAGCTGTTTTTTCATATATAGGAATATTTTTTAGGTTGTATTTTTCGTTTCATATTAAGGTCATAGCAAAGAAACTATTTATTTTAAAGAAATCAAAGTATCCAGACTTTTAATTTAAGAAATTTTCTGCCTATCTTTGCCGTCAATACTGAAAATAACGATAAAATCAAAGACAGCATGAAAAAAGAAAAAATTATCCTGACGGGAGACCGTCCTACCGGTAAGCTGCACATTGGACACTATGTGGGTTCGCTGCGCAGACGTGTAGAATTGCAGAATTCAGGATTATATGATAAGATTTTTATATTCGAGGCCGACGGACAGGCTCTGACTGATAATATTGAAAATCCGGAAAAAGTGCGTCAGAATGTAATCGAGGTGGCCTTGGACTATCTGGCTGTCGGACTTGACCCTGCCAAGTCGACTATCTTTATCCAGTCGCAGATACCTGAATTGTATGAGTTGAGTTTCTACTTCATGGATTTGGTGACTGTATCGCGTTTGCAGCGTAATCCGACAGTAAAAACAGAAATCCAGATGCGTAACTTTGAAACCAGCATTCCTGTAGGTTTCTTTACATATCCTATCAGTCAGGCTGCCGATATTGCAGCATTTAAGGCTACTACTGTACCTGTGGGTGAAGACCAGGAACCAATGATTGAGCAGACTCGTGAGATTGTGCGCCGCTTCAATCATATTTACGGTGAGACACTGGTAGAACCGGAAATCCTTTTGCCGGACAATGCAGCTTGTCTGCGTTTGCCGGGAACTGACGGAAAGGCTAAAATGAGTAAGTCGCTGGGTAACTGTATCTATCTTTCTGACTCGGCAGATGAAGTAGAAAAGAAAGTAAAGAGCATGTATACAGACCCGACTCATATCAAGGTAACTGATCCGGGAAAACTGGAAGGAAACTGTGTGTTTACTTACCTGGATGCATTCTGCAAGCCGGAACATTTTGGCCGTTACTTGCCGGATTATGCTAATCTGGATGAGCTGAAAGGACACTATACACGCGGAGGATTGGGTGACATGAAAGTGAAGAAGTTCCTGGCTGCCATTATGCAGGAAGAGCTCGGTCCAATCCGTGAACGTCGCAAAGAATTCGAAAAAGATATTCCAGCTGTATACAGTATTCTGAAAGCTGGTTGTGAAGTAGCCCGTGAAGCAGCTGCACAAACCATGTCGGAAGTAAGACAAGCAATGAAAATCAATTATTTTGATGATATGGAGCTGATTGCAGAACAGGCAAAGCGCTTTGCTGAATAATAAACACAGTGACGTAATTTGGTATAAAAATATATATTGAAGATTATACAGTTCGTATTTAAAGGAATTGTATAATCTTTTTTTGTTGTCTAAACGCATCCGAACCTTCTCTTAGGATAGGTTTATAAAAGCATTGTTTGGAGTAACAAAATGGGAAAAACGGCATTTATAAAGTATGAATAAAGGGGATTTGATGCCCTTGAGGAAGTTTTTTTGAAGAAAAATGAAATATTTTCCTGAAAAATTTGCAGGAATAAAAAAAATGCGTACCTTTGCATCCGCAATCGAGAACGAGAGCAAGGGCGTTTAGCTCAGCTGGTTCAGAGCATCTGCCTTACAAGCAGAGGGTCGGCGGTTCGAATCCGTCAACGCCCACAAACAGAAAGCATGTACTCTTAAAAGTACATGCTTTTTTTGTTTTACCGAATCTTTTTTTCATATTTGCATTTATACTATTCAGTACATACATACTAAATGAGAAAAAGATATGGGAAATATTCGAAAGAAACTGACGGAGCTTATAGGCAATACTCCTTTGCTTGAACTCTCCGGTATAGAGAAAAGATATAATCTGGAAGCTACGCTCATTGCCAAGCTTGAGTATTTCAATCCAGGCGGAAGTGTAAAGGACCGTGTTGCACTCTCCATGATTGAGGATGCCGAACGGAAAGGAGTGCTTACCCCCGGTGCTGTAATCATTGAGCCTACCAGTGGGAATACAGGAGTCGGGCTGGCATGGATAGGTCGTGTAAAAGGATATCGCACCCTGCTCACCATGCCCGAAACCATGAGTAAGGAACGGCAGTATCTGCTGAGAGCCATGGGAGCCGAGCTGGTATTGACACCTAGCAAGGAAGGCATGAAAGGAGCTATAGCACGTGCAGAAGAACTGCGGAAAGAAATACAGGGAGCTGTTATTTTGCAACAATTTGACAATCCCGCCAATCCTGCAGCCCACATACAGAGCACTGCTGAAGAAATCTGGAGAGACACAGACGGGGAAGTAGATGTATTCGTGGCCGGTGTAGGAACTGGTGGCACGATAAGTGGTACAGGAAAAGGACTGAAAGCCCATAATCCGGCTATCGAAATTATAGCTGTTGAGCCAGACAGTTCTGCCGTGCTGTCGGGAGAAGCTCCCGGAGCACATAAGATACAAGGGATTGGCGCCGGATTTATACCACGGACCTACGATGCGTCGGTTGTTGACCGGGTCATCCGTGTAACCGATGAGGACGCCATGCGTACCAGTCGGGAGCTTTCGGAAACCGAAGGGCTACTGGTCGGTATATCTGCTGGTGCTGCTGCGTATGCCGCTATGCAACTGGCTTTGCAGCCTGAATATCGTGGAAAGAAAATTGTGGTGCTGTTGCCAGACACAGGCGAACGCTATCTGTCTACTGCGCTATTTAATTTTTCTTAGTTCCTGACTGTAACTTCTGCCTACCGGAAGGCAGCAACCATTATAAAGCGTTATCTGATGTAAAATCCAATTCTAGCTGACCGTCATTTTTGTAAAGGATGTCGTATTCAGCATGGCTAAATAGCTCCTTGATATTGTCTTTTACAAGCATAGAACTACCAAGGATTCTCATTACTTCGTAGATGTCCCTATTGAGTTTTAATTCACTCTCAATAATGGCTACCAAACAATAAGTAATGATAGCCACATATATTTGAATTCTGACTGCATTCTCAGAGTTCCCCCAAAAGGATTTTACTCAAAGATGCTGCTTTAAAAATTTGAAGAACATCTCCACTTTCCATCTGTTTTTATAAAGTAAAGCTATGTCAGAAGCCTTCAAATAGAAATTGTTTGTATAGTAGGTAAAGGTTCTGTTCATTTCAGGAGAGTAGTAAACTATACGTCTTATTTCAGAAGGATAATTCGTACAGTTTCGTTTTCCTGTGAATCTTATAGTTTGATCTTGCAAGACATTATCAGTGCCTTCAAGCACATCTTCACCTGCTGTGATCTCATATTTAGGTCTGCGTTTTTCTCTTATCACAAAGAATGAACTTACTTCGTTAATGTGATAAAGACGGCGCAAATCAAAATATCCTCTGTCGAATATGTAACAGGCAAACGGTTCATATGCTATACTATCCATGGCATTTACATCATGCACTACTGCATCTGTAATCGTGAATGAAGTGGGAATTTCAGTTCTAATATCCAACTGGGTATGAACTTTGATGCCAGACTTTGTACTCCTGAATCGGGCCCAATCATACAATGACAGACATAAGTCTATTGTTGTTGAATCAAAAGCATAAAAAGTTCCGTTCAAATCGAACTCTTTGTCAATTCGCTTTTGTTGAGCCAGGTTTACCATGTGATAGGCAAAAGATTCAAATACGCGATAGTCTCTTAGCATGTTGGCTTTTGACAGAGTGCTACGTGTTATTGGAGTCTTGCCGAACCCTAAATGATATGACTTAGAAGAATGCGCAATGGTAATATCAGTCAGTTCTCGAAGGCTGTTGCAGCCATCCAGCTGACCAAATATGAGAACTAATAGTTGGTTCCAGAAACTGATGCTCCAACTTTTTGTTCTGTCGTTGCTCTTTTCTACTAGCCGCTCAAAATAGCGTTTGGGAAGGAATGAAGTCATTTGACTGAAAACATATTTCTTAATATTCATAGCTATCGCAATTTGACCCAGCCCCTAAGGTAACTGATTCAAATGTGCGACAAGCATTTTTTGAAAACAAATATTGTAAATCAAATAATTAACGAGTATTTTTACAATTATTAAGAGACACTAGTGGAGAAAAGTTTGTCATTTTAATGAGGAACACAAACATCACAGAAAGACATAAAAGTCTAAATGCCTAAAAACAATTTCCAACATTTACAATTTCAAATATGTTTTCAAAGTTTCAACATATTCGTCTAAAGCCTTTCTTCCCACTTCCGTAAGTTTACATGAAGTCCTTGTTTTCTTACCAACGAATTCTTTTCTTATTTCAATATACCCAGCACTACTCAACTTATCCAACTGAACACTGATATTTCCCGCTGTAGCATTGGTTTGCTCCTTCAGATAAGTAAAGTCCGCCTCCTCGACCGACAATAACAATGTCATTATTGCCAGCCTCAACTGTGAATGTATTATAGGATTTAATTCTTTCAGCATTGTTGTATGGATTTACTATTGATTAAATGCCCAGGAATAATCATCATCAATACAAATGACATTCCGAAATATAAATGCCAATAAGCAGTCGGTTCACTACCGGCCAGCAATTCAACCAGCATATAAACTCCGACAATGAAAGCTACAAGCGGAGTATATATCAATGCACGCATATTAATAATCACACCTGTAATAGATGATCCGATTCCTGCATACAACAAACTCAGAGGAAGCATCAATACAAACTCAAAGCGTCCCATATACCAACCTAAAGCAACAATTGCCAAAACAGTCAACAAAAACAATACACTCAAAACAGACCAGGTATTTGATATTGCCTTATCCATATACGTAACAACATGAGGTTTATTCTTTTCCGCTTTTCTCTGAATCACAAAGCTAACAATAAACATTACAAACCATAAAGCAGCCCAAACAGGATTACCTGTAAGGAAAATCAAGACAAATACCAATAAAGAAATAGTCAAAGCAGCATATCCATAATATAAAAAGATATTCCCACTACCTACTTCCAGATTCTGTCTTGTTTGTTTCAACATTTGGGAAATCAGTTCTAAACTGTCTTTCTCCGAAAAAAGTTTTTCTTTCATAAGCTCTCGTTATAATTTGTACAACTTCAAAAAACACAATTCAGTCTATTAGGATTTCGTAACATCTTATTTATCAAAACGATTTTCACGCTTTTTCAGCACCTCCTCCTTCACATTGACAAGTACTACCTTTATATACCGTGTCTCATCGTTCACAGTAATTTTTCTCGTTACACAATACTCCAAAGGCAATCCTTCCTCCATATCCAACTGCCAATTCGCATTAGCATCATGAAACGCACTCAATTCGTACTCTCCGTTTGGAATATCTTTCAGAACAATTTCTACTTGCGCATCTTTTACTTCAGCCATATCATAAAACTGTCCTTGACCGACTGTTATCAGGATATTCCCTGTCTGACTAGGAATATTCGTAACCAATACGGTCAAATTTTTCTCTGCTTTAGCATTCAAGGACCAACCCCATAAAAGAGAAACAATCAATACCAGTGGTAAATAATTAATTGGTTTCATAATCCCCTCCTTTGTAAAATGGTTTATAAAATAAACTACATAGAGAAAAAAATAATCGATTACTTTATCTGCAGTAAATATAAACAAGTTTATTTTATAAACCAAATAAAAAAGAATCTTTTTCCCAATAAACTTCACCTGACTTCTCCTCCTTCTAACAAAAAGAGTCATATCACCCCTTCTCAAGCAATACGACTCTTTTCAAAAACTCTGTAATAACATATCAGACTAATGTTGCACGTCCTCTATCATCTTATTGCCAATACCAACTCCCTTTTTCCATTTTCCGGTTTCAGCATCCTTATAGATATATCCTCTGTACATTCCGGTACTATTAAAAGGCATTGCAAAATTGCCGTCTTTATCAACAGCAATCAATCCTCCATTGCCAGCCTCAGTATTCAACACATGATGGATAATGTTAGATGCTGCCTCCCCCACCGATTGCTTTAAATACTTATAACGTGCACAAACATCATAAGCTACAGCATGACGAATGAAATACTCCCCATGCCCCGTGCATGAAACCGCACAACTGGCATTGTCTGCATATGTCCCTGCACCAATTATCGGAGAATCGCCTATTCTACCCCACTTCTTTTTAAACATTCCACCTGTACTTGTTCCCGCTGTAAGATTTCCTTTACTGTCAAGCACTACGCAACCCACTGTTCCATTTTTCTTAGAGCTTTGTTTCAACTCATCTATCCATCTTTGTGTCTTCGGCGTTGCAAAATATTCGTTAGTAGCCACCATCTCTAAACCATTACTACGAGCAAAATCTTCAGCCCCTGCTCCTGATAACATGACATGTGACGAAGCCGTCATTACACTATAAGCAACCTCGATAGGATGTTTTACCAGTTTAACACCGGCAACTGTCCCTGCCGATAAATCACGTCCGCACATTATTGCTGCATCCAATTCAAAAGTACCATCAGCCGTACAAGTTGCACCTACACCAGCATTGAACAGCGGGTTTAATTCAAAATACCGGATTACAGCCCTCACAGCCTCCTCACCTTCTCCGCCTGCCGATAAAATTGCATTACCAATCATCAGCGCAGAGTCTAATGCAGCATAATACAGACCAGACTTCGCATCATCTTTTTCCACACTCGCTATATTTCCGGCCCCACCGTGCACCAACAGTACATATTCGCGCTGCTGTGCCTGTAATGGTATGGTCGAAAATAAACCTAACAACATTACAAAATAAAAAGCTTTCATATATCCTTTACCGATTAAAAATGATATTACAAGTATAGGAAAAAGATTATTGAGAACCCAGTAAATCCTGCTTTTTTATCTATCTAAAAGCGGAATTAAGCACGCATGTATATTACATTCCTATTATAATTATACAGCATCTTAATGTATTAAGAAAAGATTCCTTATATATTATACTAAATAATACCATAAAAAACGTACCTTTGCGGCCAAATCGAATAAAATAAATATGCAAGAAACTAATAACATCATTGAGATATCTCATGTCACCAAAGTTTTTGATGATAAGATAGCGTTAGACGATATCAACCTGAACATTCTGAAGGGAGAATTCGTCACCATCCTTGGTCCATCCGGATGCGGAAAAACCACACTGCTTCGTCTGTTGGCCGGTTTTCAGACAGCCAGCGAAGGAGTTATCCGAATTGCAGGCAAAGAAATTACGCAGACTCCTCCACACAAGCGTCCTGTAAATACCGTATTCCAGAAATATGCTTTGTTCCCTCACCTGAATGTATACGATAACATCGCTTTCGGACTAAAACTGAAGAAACTTCCTAAAGATGAAATTACCCGTAAAGTGAAATCGGCCCTGAAAATGGTGAGTATGAGCGACTATGAGTATCGTGATGTTAACTCCTTATCCGGGGGACAACAGCAGCGTGTGGCCATAGCCCGGGCAATCGTTAACGAACCGGAAGTACTGCTGCTGGATGAACCATTGGCTGCACTCGACCTGAAAATGCGAAAGGATATGCAAATGGAGTTGAAAGAAATGCATAACCGACTGGGCATCACTTTCGTATACGTAACACACGACCAGGAAGAAGCCTTGACACTGAGTGACACCATCGTTGTGATGAGCGAAGGAAAAATTCAGCAGATAGGTACTCCAACCGATATATACAACGAACCGGTAAACTCATTTGTTGCCGACTTTATCGGTGAAAGTAACATTCTGAATGGTATTATGCTGCACGACAAGAAGGTAAAATTTGCCGGCGTGGAAGCTGACTGTGTGGACGAAGGTTTCGGCAACAATGCTCCTGTCGATGTTGTAATACGTCCCGAAGACCTGTATATATTCCCCGTATCGGATGCCGCACAGTTCAGAGGCAAAGTTACTTCATGTATCTTCAAAGGCGTGCATTACGAAATGGTTGTAGTCTGCAACGGTTATGAATTCATCGTACAGAACTATCATCATTTTGCGGTAGGAACAGAAGTCGGACTGCTCGTCAAGCCCGAAGACATCCATATTATGAAAAAAGAGCGTATCTGTAACACGTTCGAAGGAACGCTGGTGGATTCTACCCATGTAGAATTTTTAGGTTGTACTTTCGAGTGTCTGGCTTCGGAAACCCAAAACATCAGTTCTGGCATGAAAGTAACGGTAGAAGTTCCTTTCGACGGTATAGTCCTGCAAGACAATGAAGAAGACGGTATGCTCACCGGTAATATCCGCGGAATTTTTTACAAAGGCGACCACTACCATCTAACCGTAGCTTCAGATTGGGACGAGGATGTATACGTTGACACCAACGATGTATGGGACAAAAGCGACCACGTAGGTATCAGTATACCTGCCGAAAAAATTCATATCAGCAGAAAAAACAACATGTAAAATCTTAAAAAAGAAACGAGGTGCAATTAGCTATAATTCGTCAGTTTTTTTCTTCACGGAAGAGTTGGACTATCCCTTACGTGATATTTGCGGCACTGTTCGTGGTGTTGCCATTGATTCTAATCGTCATCTATTCATTCACAGACGAGAACGGAGCGTTTACCTTCGATAACTTCAAAAAATTCATGGCCCATCCGGAAGCAATAAACACATTTGTTTATTCCATTGGAATTGCCATCGTCAACACCCTGATATGTATAGTGCTGGGATATCCTGCCGCCTACATACTCAGCCGTATGAAAACGGGATATGCACAGATAGTAGTCATGCTGTTCATTCTCCCCATGTGGGTAAACATCCTGATTCGTACACTTGCCACAGTTGCTTTATTCGATTTTCTCCAACTCCCGCTGGGAGAAGGAGCCCTTATTTTCGGTATGGTGTACAACTATCTGCCGTTTATGATTTACCCTATTTACAATACGTTGCAAAAAATGGACCAGAGCTACATTGAGGCAGCTCAAGACCTGGGTGCAACTCCGCGGCAGGTTTTCATCAAAACCATCCTGCCACTTTCCATGCCGGGAGTAGCCAGTGGTATATTAATGGTATTCATGCCTACCATATCAACATTTGCTATTGCCGAACTGCTGACCATGAACAACATTAAACTGTTCGGTACCACCATTCAGGAAAATATCAACAACAGTATGTGGAATTACGGTGCAGCCTTATCGCTCATCATGCTGTTCCTTATTGGTGCTGCTACGCTGTTTGCATCGGATGACAATCAAGAACAGGAAGGAGGTATATTATGATCAAAAAAATATTTTGCCAGGGATACTTGTGGCTGTTGTTGCTCCTGCTGTACTCTCCTATCCTTATTATCATGGTATACTCATTCACAGAGGCACGCGTATTGGGAAACTGGACTGGGTTCTCTACACAACTTTATAAAAACCTGTTTGTGCAAGGTACCCACCATTCCTTGATGAATGCATTGTGGAATACAGTAACCATTGCCCTGATTACAGCTACCGTATCTACACTTCTCGGCACATTTACAGCGATTGGTATTTTCAATCTACGTTCCAAAGCTCGTCAGGCCATTACCTTCATAAATAATATCCCCATCCTGAACGGAGATATTATTATGGGTGTATCCCTCTTTTTGCTGTTTGTTTCATTAGGAGTACCACAAGGATATACGACTGTAGTTCTGGCCCACATCGCATTCTGCACGCCTTACGTTATTCTTAGCGTAATGCCGCGCTTGAAACAGATGAATCCAAACCTATACGAAGCGGCATTGGATTTGGGAGCTACACCAGGGCAAGCTTTACGAAAGGTCATCATCCCTGAAATTCTTCCGGGAATGATTTCAGGATTTATGCTGGCTGTCACCATTTCGATTGACGACTTTGCCGTAACCATCTTTACAATCGGTAACGAGGGACTGGAAACACTGTCCACCTATATATACTCGGATGCCCGTAAAGGAGGACTTACACCTGAACTTCGTCCCCTGTCGACCATCATTTTCATTGTCGTCCTGTTGCTGCTCATTTTTATGAACCGCCGCAGCGGAAAGAAAAGTACCAAGTAATTTTAGATATCGCATACCCAAAACATGAGAACTATAAAATTTATATATGCTATAATGACACTCCTCGGAACTCTGACCTTAGCGGGCTGCTATAACCAAGAACCCAGGGAAGAGGTACTGAAGGTTTATAACTGGGGAGACTATATTGATGAAGGAGTTCTGGAGGAATTTCCAAACTGGTATAAAGAGCAAACCGGTAAAAATATACGCGTAATCTATCAGACATTCGACATCAATGAGATTATGCTTACAAAAATCGAACGCGGCCATGAGGATTTCGATGTTATTTGCCCTTCGGAGTATATCATCGAACGAATGCTGAAGAAAGACCTGTTGCTCCCTATCGACACTAATTTCGCCAATACGCCCAATTACCTGAAGAATCAGTCACCTTACATCCGTGAACAGCTCAATGGAGTAAGCCAACCGGGAAAACTGGCCGAACATTATGCCATCGGATACATGTGGGGAACGGCCGGTATACTATACAACAAAAAATATGTTCCACTAAATGATGCAAAGACATGGGCTTCATTGTGGGACAGCCGCTATCGTAATAAACTGCTCATGAAAGATAGTTACCGTGATGCTTATGGTACAGCCATTATTTATGCTCACCGGGATGAACTGAAAGATGGAAAAATTCGTGTCAGCGATTTAATGAACAACTATTCGGACGAAGCTATCGCAACGGTAGAAAAGCTGCTCAAAGAAATGAAGCCAAACATTGCCGGTTGGGAGGCTGATTTCGGAAAAGAAATGATGACAAAAAACAAGGCATATCTGAACATGACCTGGAGCGGTGATGCAGTATGGGCTATCGAAGAAGCAACATCAGTAGGTGTAGAGCTGGGGTATGAGGTTCCGGTAGAAGGAAGCAATGTATGGTTTGACGGATGGGTAATACCACGATATGCCAAAAATCCCAAGGCTGCCAGTTATTTCATCAACTATCTCTGCCAGCCGGAAGTTGCTTTAGCCAATATGGAAACAACCGGTTATGTAAGTGCCATAGCAACTCCAGAAATTCTGGAAGCGCAAGTTGATTCCACGATTGAACAATACAGTAACTTGGCTTACTTCTTCGGTCCCGAAGCTAAGTCGATTCCTATTGACCCTATCCAATACCCTGACAGCAGCATCGTTGCCAGATGCGCCATGATTCATGATTCGGGTGAACGCACAGAAGCTGTTCTGGAAATGTGGTCGCACGTAAAGGGAGACAATTTGGGAGGCGGACTGGTACTGATTATTCTGCTTACTATCGGTCTTCTGGCTTTCTACGTAGGTTATAAGAAAGTAATCCGATATAAACATCGCCAACTGCAAAATGGCAAACGCAGAAGACGGAAAAAGAAAAAATAAGTATTGTTGATATAAAGAAAAGACTCCTTATGCTAACAGCCTTCGAAAAGAGCTGATTGCATAAGGAGTCTTTTTTTGTACAATACAAATATGGTTCATCCGACATTTCGAGTGATACGGCAATCATGTAGGGCATATAAT
>OGMI01000446.1_pt1 | contig 19232 bp, 20 predicted proteins | sample 1573201 | NCBI WGS metagenome assembly OGMI01 (sample SAMEA2582012, study PRJEB24529) | metagenome | biome: Human gut stool | place: China | collected 2011
TATATTTATCGATTAAATTCTTGAATAAAAGTTCTAATTGAGATATAAAGTCTGATATTTGGATGTTAAAAACGTCACAAAATCTATTTATATTTGTTCCTACAATGTATACATCAGTGGGGATATTTTGTGATTTGATTTCTTTCATTAAGCTAAATTTATTCTCAAGACATATAAACTGTTTTGTTTTTATATCTGAAAATAAAGTAAAATAATAACGAAATCCTTTTATACCCTTCAAGAAGAGATTCAGGCTAATAATTGCTTTTTTGATTTTAAAAATCAGATTTGTATTTATTTGTCTATTAAATATTGCAATAGTAGATGTTCCGTCATCAAGATAAATAATATTAGAGCCTCGTTTGAGAAATTGAAATGAATGTATATAAAAATCTAAAGTGAAATAATCTCCCAAAAAAGCTTGTTTATATGTCCTGTGATTTTTCTTGCAGTATGATTTTATAATTAGAAGTAAGCGATCTATATTTGTTAATTTATTTAAAGGAAAAAGCTCGTAAGGAATTTTTTGTTGTTCAAGTAATTTGAACATTTGTGTATCTCTTATATCATTTGTTGTACCAAGAATAAATTTATACTGGTCTATCTGGTAATAATATATTGCTTCTAAGGCACACAGAATTTGGAAAGGTGACGATACATAAAAGATTGTAGGTTTTTTGATTAGATTATTTTCTGTAATTGTAGTAGAGAATAATTTCATAATTATGATAATGCTATGTTTTTAGTTCTCATAGTTGAGTAATATTAGCATTGAGAGTATCTCTAGTTGATAATATACTTTTAGCTATGTATTTTTTATAAAAATAGGTTCTAAATTGTAAAGTTAGGGTAACACAATTTTGTACTTAAATTAAAGTTTATAATTGTATTTTATTCATGATGCTTTTAATAATTCCATCCCCATTTTTTTTGTTGTTAAAACAATAATCATTTGTACCATGACATATATACTGCAAGTTAGTATTAATGAATAGGGAGTTAGTATAAATGATAGTAGTAAATGTAAGATAGAGGATCCAAATGTAATATACATTAGTGTTTTAGTTTTTTTGAAGTAGAAGAAGTAGTTACAATATTGGAAATAAAAACATTGACATAATCCATAAAACGATAAAATTGTGAAATATTTTATTGATGAAGAATAATTTGGCATAAATATTGGTAGGAAAACAAAGGACCCCAATACAATAAATACTGTTGCTATTATATAAATAGCCATTATTTTTTTTGTTTGATTTTTTAGTTTGATAATTTTGTTTTCAAAGGGAATCTCTGATGACAGGGTTTTAAAAATATTGACTGAAAATGTATTGTTGAAAGCAGTCCCTATCATAATAATAATATTGGTCAGATTTAAAGCAAAGCTAAATAAACCTACATCAGCTGTAGTATGATTATGTTCAATTATGTATCTATCCATTCCTTGTCTAATCCAAATAGTAGCTAAATGAGGAATTAAAGGAACTCCCCATAAAATTATATTTTTAATCCGCTGGGTTGTTAATCCTGCAAATGTATACAAATTCCATTTTTTGAATAATAATAAAGAAATGCCTGAAAATATGATTAATGAGATAAATTGTCCTTCTACATAACCATGCCATCCTTGTCCACAATAGAGAACAAAAATAAAAACTAATAGTGCTGACAATAATGAATTGCTGCAACTATAGATTCCATATTTTATAACTTTTTCCTGTATTCTATAATAATTGAGTAATATTTGATGTATTATACGGAATGTTGCAATTAGTAGTGATGCTGTAAGTAATAGTGGAGTGGTATTTATTAACTTTGAAATAGGAGAAATTAAAGGCAATATAATTATAAATAGTAATATTGCACTCATAATTGTTAATAAGATGATTATAGTAAAATCTTTTTTAAAGTCTTCAGAACTTTTATTTGCGAAATAAGAAACACTTAAATAACCAGCAGTATTGAGTCCTACAAAATAGCTAAAAAACATTGTTGCGGTATTGAAAAGACTCATTAAGCCATATTCACTAGGTGTGATAAATTTCGCTAAAATGATAAGGAGTATAAATGATACTCCACTTTGTACAAAAGAATATACTGAGAATAATCCACCATTACGAATTGTTTTATTGTTACACACTCTTCTTATAATATTCATGTATATTATATGTTTTTTATATGTTTAACAATTTCCTTAGCTCTTTCAAGTTCATCATGTTGGCCAATATCAATCCAATACCCAGAAATCGGATAACGTATAACTTTATGCCCCTTAGATATAAGACAATCCATGAAATCAGTAGCATTGAAGAATTGATTATCTGGAATTAACTCTAAAAATTCTTTTTTTATCAGGTAAATACCAGCGTTTGCATAATAACTTAGAGTTGGTTTCTCTGTAACACCTTTAATTTCTCTTCCTTCAAGATTAAATACTCCATAGGGCACTTTTACTACATAAGGAACAGCAGCTACACTCATATCTGCATTATGCTGATTGAAATGTAAATAGAAATCTTCATAATCGATATTAGTAAATAAATCAGAATTCATGACCAAAACGGTGTCGTTATAGAATTTGTCAATGAATTTTATACTACCAATTGTACCCAAAAACTTAGGTTCACGAACAGTATTAACTTTTACACCACAGCGTTCAGTAGAAAAATGTTCTTCTAGTTGTTCACCTAAATAATTTATAGTTACTGATATATGGTTTAATCCGTATGAAATTAAACTGTCAATGTTATAATCGATAATGCATTTTTCACCAACTTTGATTAAGGGTTTAGGAGTTTTCTCTGTTAAAGGTCTAAGCCGTTCTCCTTTTCCCCCTGCCATTAAAACTGCATCTATTGGAAGTTTTGTACGATATTTGTCTAGATTAATAATTTCTATTATTTGGTTTTGCTCATCCAATATAGGCACTAATTTCATTTTTAGTTCTCGTTGTCTGTGAATATTGGATACAATATCATCAACACCTTTCCGTAAAAAATTAAAATTACGATGCATTGCAACTTCAATTTTATCATCTACTCTTACACCACGAATTAATGCACGACGTACATCACCATCAGTTAGAGTTCCTACCATTTTTTGGCTTGAATCTATAACAAATAAAACCAAAGGACCAACTCCCATGCTATTGATAACCTGTAAAGCCTCTAATAGCGTTTTTTCTTTAGATATAATATGTGTAGAATCCATTATTTAAAAGATATATCATTAATTATATATTCAGCAATATGCCAATCTAACATTGTGTCTAAATCTAATGAATGTTCTCTATCCATTACATATTTTTTTCGTTTAGTAAATTTGTTTAGTGGCTTTTCTTTCAAACTGTCAGGGTTTATTATGTATATTGCTCCATTGTATTCATAAACAGGCGGACAGTCTTGCCTGCGGGTATAGTGCCCATTTCCTTTAGAAATTTGAAGCATTCCATTATTGTCTTCTTCAAAACAAACATAATATGGATTGGAATCTGTTTCTTTTACACTGACTACCATATCAATATCTTTTGAATATAGTTTTAATGCCTCTTTTATATGTTTATCTGTGCGGAAAGGTGATGTCGTTTGTAGAAGGAGAATTGCATCAAAATGTTCTCCTTTTTCTTCATAAAAATGAAGAGCGTGTAATAAAACATCATATGTACTTGCTGTATCTGTAGCCAGATAGTCAGGACGTTTAAATGGGACTTTTAAACCATAGTTTTCTACTGTTCCTATAATCTGGTCATCATCGGTTGATACACAAATATGAGTGTCATCAACAATACTGCGTGCTGCATCTATGGTGTAATAAATTAGTGGTTTCCCATTTAGTGGCTTTATATTTTTTCTTGGGATACCTTTACTGCCACCACGTGCTGGAATAATGACTAAAATATTCATTATTATTTGATATTATAAAATGTTTTATGAATTAATTCGTTTAAAGGATAATGTTTTATGATTTTAAGAATTTCTTGTATTGTATTCTTTTTATCATACGGGTTTATACATTTTTTACTTATCTCTTTTTGTTCTTGGGAAAGTATCTTTTTTAAGCCGTTAATGATTTCTTGTTTATTTGTTCCACAATGGATTACACTTGGCGATGCAATTCTTCCTTTTTGTCTGTCACCAATATCTAGTGTGGGTATACCAAAACTTGGTACTTCAATAATACCGCTAGATGAATTTCCAACAACTGCATTTACATAGTTGAGAGCAGAAAGGTAGCGTTTCAATCCTAATGAAGGAATGGACATACATCTTTCAGTATTTTTAGAAACATACTGTTGAATCATTTTTATAAGAATACGTCCATCAGTATCACTATTAGGTAGTGTGAAAATAATTTTGTAATCGGGAAATGTGTCTAATGCATCCAATAAATTTTGACATTGGAATGCTGCTGTATGATTTTCTAATGTTACTGGGTGATAAGTTACGAGAAGAATTTTATCTCCTAAAGGAAAATTAATACTTTCTTCCAATTCCTTTTGCGATAAGAGCGAAACTTGTTTTATATTTTCCACACCAATAGCACCTACATAAAAAACCCGTTCTGGCTGCTCTCCTAATTGGATGACACGTTGTCTGTATGCTTCAGTACTTGTAAAATGTAAATGACTCATTTTAGTAATAGCATGACGAATACAATCATCATACGCCCCTTCTGTAATTTCACCACCATGTAAATGAGCAACTGGAATCTTAAAAAATAGAGCTGCAGTAACAGCTGCTAAAATCTCAAAACGATCACCTAATACTACTATCAAATCAGGCTGTAAATCTTCGTATGCATCTGCAAATCCAATCGTAGCAAGTCCTACTGATTTCGTTGTAGCATTTGGGGTATCGCTGGACAATAGCATCTGCACTTTTTTATCTATTCGAAAGCCGTCTTGCTCTATTTCTTTGTAGGTTAACCCAAATTCTGGTGATAGGTGCATATTTGTTGCAATAACTTGCAATTGCAACTCTGTATCATTCTGTACAGCATGCATCAAGCCACTCAATAATCCGTATTCAGCTCTGCTACCAGTTACAACACAAATTTTTCTCATATTTCAATCATTTCTTCCTCTTGATAATCTCGGATGGCACGTGTACCGATAACTTCTTCCCAGCGCATAGGGGAGATACCGTTTCCAGGTCGTTTAATGCTAAGGTTTTTATCTGTTAATATTTCTCCTTTTCGAATAGGACATGCGGCAACGATGCTTTTACGGGCAATTTCTATATTCTTTTTTTCTGAATTAGAAACAGTTTTATGTCCATCTCCCAATGCTTCTTCAATATTACGGATGGCTTTTACCATAGCTCGTAGCTCATATGGCTCAAGTGAAGCTTTGTGATCTGGGCCTTCCATATTTTTGTCAAGTGTAAAATGTTTTTCTATGATCATAGCTCCAAGTGCTACTGCTGCAATTGGAACTTCAATACCTTCAGTGTGATCTGAATATCCAACTCTTACTCCAAATTTTTTTTCGATTTCAAGCATTGCTTTTAAATTGACATCTTTCATAGGAGTAGGATATTCAGTGTTGCAGTGAAGAACGGTTATATGTTTTTTTTGTAAACCGTTATTTAGTAAAACATGAATAGCTGCTTCTATATCGGAAAGTTCGCACATTCCAGTAGATAAAATGGTAGGCTCACCATATTGGGCTATTTTTTTTAAATATGGATAATTAGTTATCTCTCCTGAAGGTATTTTCCACAATCCTAAATTTAATGAATGCAAATACTCGATGCTGTCCATGTCAAAAGCCGTTGAAAAAAAACGGATTTTTTTCTTTTGACAATAAGCAATCAATTCTTCATGTTGGGAGGCATTTAATTCTAGTTTTTTTAACATAGAATACTGACTATCATTAGTTTTTCCAATATTCCGTTGTTGATATTCTGCCTGTTTTGCAGACTTTGATACTAATTTTTCAGCTTTAAATGTTTGAAATTTAATAATATCAACTCCTGCATTAGCAGCTTCATCTACTAGCTTTTTGGCCAAATCTAATGAACCATTATGATTGACTCCCGCTTCTGCTATAATTAATACTTTTGAATTCATTTCTTTATTTTCAAGGTTGCAGGATTTCCTGAATAAATTCCTGGCTTGACAATACTTTTGCGTACGAAACTTCCCGCACCAATTACCACATCATCACAAATTCTGATACCATTTGATAAGACAGATTGACTTCCAATAAAGCAATTTTTTCCTAGTTGGCAGTCTCCATTAATCATTGCCCCTGTAGAAACATGACATTGATTGCCAATATGTACTCCATGTTCTATGTTGCAGAGAGTATTGATAATAACATTATCACCAACTATTGCACCTGCATTGACAAACGCATGATGCATAACTACAGTCCCTGCTCCTAAAATAGCATGCTGTGATACATATGCAGTACTTGCTACTAAAGTTGCTAATTTCCCTCCAACCTCACATATGCGATTATATAACTTAATGCGTAATGAGGGATCTTTAATAAAGCCAACCGTTATTACAAAATCGCACGTTTGTGCATAGTCAGCAATCTGATCATCAGTTCCTATTATGGAATATCCTAATACCGTTTTACCTACTTCTTCTGGTAGATCTAGTATTCCTTTAATGGAGCGCCCGATACTTTCAGCTACTTCTATGACCGACTGGCAGTGACCGCCACCACCAATAAGAACTAAAGGTCTCATGCTTTTAATCTTACGCTACTTGGTATATTTACGATACGATCAGCAAGCCATTCAGTATTTTTTAATCCGTCTGTTTCGCAATGCTTAAACATTTCTAGATGATTCATAAGTTCCCAAACAGGACGGGTCATTACACCATGATCATTTGTATATTCCAAAAAGTCTTGTTGGGCTTTTTTGTCTTTTAATATAACTACATTTAGCCAATAATTAGACCGACAATTATTAGGTTCTGTAAAGAATTTTATTTCAGGTATTTGCTTGAAAAAATCTGCATATATCTGAGCTGTTTCCCTTTTGTTAGCTATGTAGCGGTCTAAATTTTCCAGCTGAGCACATCCTAATGCTGCATTTATATTGGGCATTCGATAATTATAACCGATATGGTCGTGTACAAATGCCCAGCGGTGGGGAACTTTTGCTTGGGTAGTAAGGTGTTTAGCAAACTTACCCAGTTCTTCATCTTGAAATAGTAGCATTCCACCGCCACCCGTAGTTATCGTTTTGTTTCCATTAAAGCTGATAGCACCTACTTTACCAAAAGTACCAGTATGTTGTCCTTTATATAGACTACCAATGCTTTCTGCTGCGTCTTCAACTAGTTCAATATGCCATTCGTTACAAATTTCAGCAAGTTCATCTATTTTTACTGGATGTCCAAAGGTATGCATAGGAACACATGCCTTTACTCGTCGTCCAGTTTTTTTATTATAACATACGTTATTTTTTAGTTCAGCATTTTGTTCTAGCCAAGATTTTACAGCTATAGGAGAAAGTCCTAATGTTTCCATATCAACATCTATAAATACAGGGTGTGCTCCAATGTAACTTATAGCATTGCATGTTGCGATAAAAGTTAGAGCTTGTGTTAGTACTTCGTCATCTTGTTTAACTCCAACTAGCATCATAGCCATGTGTAAGGCATTTGTTCCACTTACGCATACGACCGCTTTCTTAGCTCCTGTATAAGCAGCTATGTTTTCTTCGAAGCGATCTACGAATTTACCGACACTAGATACGAATGTTGTATCAATACATTCATTTAAATACTTTTTTTCATTTCCAATAAAAAGTGGAGCATGTAAAGGAACAATTTCATTTGTTCCAAATAATTGATGGACAAAATCTGTTATTTGACTATACATAATGGTATTACATTTTTTGATCTAAATTTTTTCCTTTTTCTTCGTGTTCAAAGTTAGGGATAAAGTTCTTGATGGCTTTAACTACATCTTCCTTTGTGAATGATGGTTGCGAAAATATGTTTTCCATTTCAGTGAAGAAGTGATTTATTTCTTCCATTGGACGAATTTTTACTTCCTCAATTACTCCTAAACTTTGAAAACGATTCATATCTAATTTTTCACCTGGAATATAAAATTCTTCGTAGGCTTTTTCTCCAGTTGTATCACTTCCAAAATAAACTACTGGATATTCTTTGCTTTCAAAAGACATGTCGTTTGCAAATTTTTTCGCTTCTTCATCAGTGGCAAACTGTTTCTTTTGGCATCCTATTGTTTTTACATATTCATCGCAAATTGATGAGAATGTTAACATTTGTTTTTCCCCAAGTTTTGGGAAGAAAATTTCGCCATTCTTCCCAAGAATGCAAGCTAGCATACATATTTGACCGCTTTCTTCTGGTGATACAAAATATCGTTTTACATCATTGGGTGCAGCTAATGGTTGTTTATGCATTACACGGTGAATCCATCCGTCCGGGAGAGACCCATTTGAGAAAGCAACATTCGCAAAACGAGCGGTCGTTACTTTAAACTTTGAAGTGTAAGCCATAATCATATCTTCCATAATACGTTTACTAGCACCCATGATATTAACAGGATTTGCAGCTTTATCTGTAGATACACAGAAAAAATGCTTGGGGGGATATTCTGTTAATAAGTCTAATAACCGTTTAGCTTTGATATCATTGTTTTCTATTAATGCTTGTACTGAGTACTTATCTTTTTCGCTACGTACATGTTTATGAGCTGAAAAGTTTGCAAAAATGTCGAACCCTTTTTCTTCTTTAAATATGCGTTCGAATATTGGATCCGCAAAATTTAATGTATAAGCACGATACTCTTCAGGAATAAACATTCCATATGTTGATCGTAAATCACGAGTTAATTCTGCTAAACCATTTTCGTTTAAGTCAATAACAATTAATTTAGATGGACGAAACGGGAGTATAGCTTTGATGAATGATGAGCCAATAGATCCTGCACCACCTACTACGCATACACTTTTGTTTTCTATTTCCGCGCGTAATTTTTCTTTGTTAGCCTCTATGTCTTCGGCAAACATACTACAAGAACGTTTTGTAATATGTTGATTGATAAAATACTGTAAGTCAAACATCTTTACTTCTTTTTGTTTCTATTTTGATTCTCAAATCCATAACCATAGCCATAACCATAGCCATAGCCATATTTTTTTCCATAGCCATAGCCATAGCTGTTTTTGCGTTTACTCATATCTATATCATTGATAACAGTAGCTAATTTGGGGAATTTATGCTCACGTTTCAATACATTGATGTATTCGTAACCGGCTTTAGGGGTTACATCAGCACGACATACGTAAACACACATATCGGCTACACGACCTATAATGGCGGTATCGGTTACCATTCCGATAGGGGCAGTATCAAGAATTACATAGTCGTAACGCTCTTTCAGCATATTGATGGCTTTATCCAATACATCACGGGCTACTAATTCAGTCGGATTGGGAGGTACGGGACCACCAAGCAGGATGTCCAGATTTGGACTGATATCAGAGTGCTGAATCATATCGAAAAGATTTACATTTTCCGGGTCGCTCAAGTAGTTGGTTATACCTTCAGCGCGGCGGCTCAGATTGAATACTTTGTTCAAACCGGGTTTACGGATATCCATACCTACTACAATTACTTTTTTACCCAAAAAAGCTAGTGATACAGCGGTATTACCGGCTACAAAGGATTTTCCTTCACCGGGTTGCGTAGAAGAGAACAGAACGACCTTGTCGTTCTTACCCAACATAAACAGCAGATTAGTACGCAAACCACGGAACGTTTCTTCCATAATATCGTTATGATTTTCGCGTACCACAATAGCACCGCCTTTTTCGGGCTTTTTGCCACGTGGAAGCTCGGCTAGGATGGTTACCTTGGTAATTCGTTCTACATCGTCACGGCTCTCAATCTTGTATTTCAGCAAATCGCGGATATAGACAAAGCCTACAGGTAATCCCAATCCTAATATCAGGGCTACCAAAGCTATCATTTTCTTTTTGGGACTTACCGGATATTTGTCTGCCAGTGGCTGCTCAATGATGCGTCCGTTATTGGCGGTTGCAGCCAAAGTAATGGCATTTTCTTCACGTTTTTGCAACAACATGATATAAAGAGTTGCCTTGATTTCTTGCTGGCGGCTGATAGTCAGAAATTCTTTTTCCTGTTGCGGAGCATCGCTGATGCGGTTTTCTAACTTGCGTGCCTGCCTGTCCAAATCAGCTTTGGCTATCTGGAGTCCTTTCAGTACACTTTGTACAGTGGTCTGAACGCTTTTGCGCATGGCTTCTATACCAGTATTCAGATTAATTACAGCCGGGTTGTTTTCGGATGAGGTGCGGAGCAAACGTTTACGCTCGATAATCATATTGTTGTACTGGTCGATAACTGAAGTCAGATTAGCATCTTGAAGTCCGACATTAGCGGGAATAACTTCATCGGCATTGGCGGGGTTCTGGATATATTTCTGCAGGAATTCTACCAGACTGATTTGAGTGGCGTTCTGGATTCGCTGTTGCTCATATTTGGAGTTCTCTTCCAGCGCCAGTTTGGCATCGCTGGTCAAGTCAGTCAAGCCGGATTTTTGCTTGAAATCAGCCAGTTGGGTTTCGGCAGTACCCAGCTCATGATTGATAATGCCGATACGTTCTTCGATAAATTCAGCTGTTTTGGTAGCTACCTCGTTTTTTTCATCGTTAGCATCCTGATTATAGTTTGCCACCAAACTGTGAATAAAGTCAACACCACGTTGTTTTACATTGTTTTTTACAGACAGTGCTGCTATGGTTGTGGTTTTTGACGTGGCTTCTACACTCATGTTTTCAGCGTATGCAATAGCTGTTGCTGTAGGAGAATTGATAGTACTCACTAGTTCAACGGCTTCTTCCAAGGCTGGGACCGAGTCGTTCTTACTGAAACTGATAACACCTACCGGGGTAGGGAAGACTGCGGGCAGGGTATTGAAGCTCTTTTTTATTTCGTACTCTTCTTCATCAGTTTCCAAGGTATAGGTTGCCTTTACATCCAGTTTCCCATCTGGAGTGTAGTACATTTCTACTTTTACACCTCCGTAAAGTTTTTCTGCCTCATCGGGAGTCATATAAACATTTATGGGAGCATTTTTATAAAGAGGGGTATTGTATCCCAGCATCCGCTTTTCTCCTGTATTGATATAAAGATTCAAATCGCATACAGCCTTGCGGATGAGGGTACGGCTTTTCAGAATTTCCACTTCATTGTCGAAATTATTGGTCATGGAGAAACCACCCATTTCCTGCAGGGCAGCCATAGCACTGTTTCCGGCTGCAGCTGAGCCCTTGGAGTTCTGCTCTTTAATCAGTACGGCCGAAGTGATGTTATACACCGGGGCCTGATACCGCATATAGATAAATGCGCCTACAAGGCAGACCAGTACACTGGCCACAAACCACGGCCAGTACGCCAGATACTTAAAGATAATTTCGTAGATATTGATAGATTCTTCTTCCTGATTTTCTACAGGAAGGATATTTTTTTCTTCTAGCATAATGATACTCGCTTTATATAAGTGTGGGAGAATGATTTATTTCAGGACATTGACCAACAAGCTGGCAATGGATACCAGAATAGAGATGGCAGAAATAGCCGTGGTGGTTGTAGTACCGATGTCGGAATTCTTTGCCTTAGTCTTGTTGGGAGTGACATAGATAATGTCGTTCTGCTGCAGGTAGAAGTATGGCGACAGAACGATGTCTCCTTTGGTAAGGTCAAGCTCAATAATCTCGCGCTTGCCCTGTGCGCCTTCGCGCACCAACTTTACATTGTTGCGCAAGCCGTATACAGTCATATCACCCGCCATGGCAAGGGCTTCCAGTACGTTTACTTTTTCGTTGCTTACGGTAAAGGTTCCCGGACGGCTTACTTCACCCAGTACGGAAATCTTATAGTTGGCCATACGCACAGTTACGATAGGCTGTTCTTTCAGGTAGGGTTGCAGCCTTTCGCGAATCAGGGCTTCTGCCTCGTTCTTGGTCAGTCCGCCCACTTTTAGACGGCCCAGCACGGGGAAGTCTATTTCACCCACATTGTTTACCAGATATTGTTGCAGGGTAGGCTGGGTGGTGGTATTGATATTGGCCAATGCAGCATTCAGCGGAGTTTGCACCGTCAGGTTAAACGGTGCGGCTGCCTGCGGGTCTGTCGTATTGATAGTAATACTCAGCAAGTCCTTGGGCATGATGCGGGCGTCATACAGGGGTTGTTGCTGGGCTGCCTGATTGACGGCTTCGATGTCTTGCATGTAGGGTACATTTTTGTAGGAGCTGCAGCTGCTGCCTAGCAGGGCCATGGCAAAAAGTGCCATATAGATATATTTTTTCATATAAAATTACGGTAAAAGTTTCTATTGTAGGTATTAATAGTTGGGCGCATGTGGGGCTTATCCGAAAATACGTTTCAGCAGTCCGCCTTTTTTCTGGGGGGTGTCTTCTTCGGCATCCTCGTAGCGGTTCAGCAGGTCTTCGTAACTCAGTTTCCGGCTGACCATTTCGTAGATGGTACCCCAGTCGGGCAGGCCGCCCAGATTACGGTCGTCGATAAACAGGTCGGCTTTCAGCTTACGCGAGAAGTGGCGGTTGTGCTCCTTCTCTTCCTCGGGGTAATCGCGGTTGACGGCATAGAATTCCAGTCCGCGTTCACGGCAGAATTCCAAGGCTTCGTCCAGCAGACGGCCTTCGCGCACGCTCCACAGAATGAGCTTGTGACGCTCGGCTTGCAACTTCTTTAATGTCTCGATGGCAAACGGGATCTCTTTCCCGATGGACGGATACTTGTGCTCAACAATCGTTCCGTCGAAATCTACTGCAATAATCATTCTTTATAGCTGTTTTTTTCTTCTCTTGCTTTCTTTCGGGTACGCTTCGCGGCTGCCGGTCCCATTCTTTTTGCTGACAGGAGGCATGCCGCAGGGGTATGTGCGTAAATATACATGGGGCAAAGTTAGAAATTATTTTGCATGAAAACAAATAAATGTGAATGGAATAAAACAGGTATCGTATTTTTTCGACACATTGGGTGTTGCTTTTAACAAAAAAGAGGATGCGTCCCCCAAAAAAGAGGGTGCATCCTCTTGCTTGATACCATGCAAGCGTGCAACTGTCAGCACTGTGCTGATGACTGCTGTTTATCCTGTTTGGTCTTTTCCTTTTTGATCTCGTCCAGAGTCTCGTCAAACAGTTGTACCAGTTCGCCCGTAATGTCGCTTACGGCACTCCACGATTCTATACAGCTGGAAAAATTCATTCTGAAAAGAATCAGGCTTTGCGAGTCGTTCATGTTGTTCAGCTCGTTCTGGCTACTGTCTATATACATGCCGACGGCTTCCCATACGGTTCTTAAATGCCGTACACCGGTCATGGCATTTTCTATGGTCATTTGGAGGTCGAGTGTCTTGTTCTTCATATCCGTGACCTTGCCTTCCATTTTACTGTTTGCTGCTATTTGGGCTATAAGGTTGTTTCTTTTATCTTTAAGCCTGTTCAGCTCTTTTCGGGCCTTTTCGGCCTTGCTGCCGTAAATACCGCCGGTGATTGCCCACGAAATGATTCCCAGTGGGCCAAATACCAGACCGGTGGTGCCGGTGAAAGCGTATCCTACCAGCTTGTTGTAGGTCTGCTGGGTCAGCCTAATATCGCTTTCTACCTGCCCTTTTTCTTTTTCCAGTTTTTCATTTTCGGCCGACAGGTTAATGCCGGACACGTTTTTGTCTAATTCTGTGACAGCGGGTGTGATGTCGTTATTGAGGGTGGCAGAGAAGGCTGTTAGTTTTTCAAGTATGTTTTCTACATTGCTTTTTTGTTCATTCACATTCCTTTTGATCTCCTCAAGAATAGCAGACAAGGCTGGTTTTACAGCTTTATCGCCCTCGGCAAATGGGATGGAGACCTCACTTACTGTCTGGATGGCTTGCTGGTAAACAGGCATGGCATTGATGACTTCAATGAGCTCGCTGCCTTTGGTGCAAAAATTGTTTGCGAAAATCTTCAGTCCTGTTCCCTGATTGAGAATCTTGGTTTCAATGTCACCCCAGGTGCTGCAATGGTTTTTTATGGCACTGAAAACCTCACAGTAATGGCTGTAGGTAAGGGTAGCATTCTTTGGATCTTCGTAGGGCATTTCCTTTTTGATGTCTTCTGTTTTTGTGGGAAGAAGCAGACCTTCGTTTACATATCTCAGAATATCTTTCAGGTCTTTTTTGCTGAAAATCAATCCTTTGACGTTTTCCGAAACGGAGGCTTCTTCTTCTTCGGGCACCGGCTGGGCTTTCAGCAAGCTGTTTGGGGAAAGTACGGCAGGGGATTGCCCGTTCATCGATGCCATCAATATGAGGGGGAGGTCTGCCAGGTTAAGTTGTGTGGCAAGTTGGTTTGCTTGCAGGATTTCCTGCTCTTGTACTGCGGTGAGTGTTTGTTTTTCCATGATTATTGTTTTTGATTGGGGGGTGAATGATTTTTATTTCCGGATGATATTCAGTTTTTTCAGATATACCAGCAAGTTTTGTGCGTGAATCAGGAATGCGTCAAGTGCTTGGGTTTCTGTTTTAAGCTGCTCGTAGAACTGATTCAGGTCGCAGGAGATGCTTTTGCTTAGATTCAGGAAGTATCGGGAGATGCTGTATACAGTATAGAGGTTTTTGATTGACTCCAGATTGGCTTTCAGTGAGTCGTATATGACTTTTTCTGCTTCTATTTTTTGCTCCAGCTCGGTTACTTGATTCTGCAGGTCGAGATGTTCGTCGAAATAATCGGTCACTTCTGTCATTTTCCAGAGTCCTTTCAGCACGGATAGGGTTGCGTCGTAGCCCAGCGTCGCTGCCAGCAGTTCCGGCTGGCTTGCGGCTGCTTCGCTTATTTCCAGCTTTTGGGGCAGCACGTCGATGGCATCTTTAAACGGACTGGTCTTCAGTTTTTCCATCAGGGAGGTATCTACCGTATCTAATTCTTTTTTTATGGCGTTAAGTTGTGGCACCAGCGCATTTTCGATGTACTGCAGATGATTGCTGAGTTCTTGTTCCTTTGTTTCGTAGGCCTTTTGGCATTGTTCATACAGCTGGGTACTGGCTAGCAGATTGTTCTGCTGATGTATCGTGCGTATGATGTCTAGAAAAACTTGGGTGAATGTCTTTGTTTTGTCATGACATTCTTCTTCCATGGCTTTCAGGGAGTCTTCCATCCCTTTTCTTTTCTCGACGTCTGCTTCATGCCCGATGGCTTCTTTCAACTTGTTCATTTGGTTGATGTCCAGACTGGTGATTAACGTTGACAGTTCAGGTTGTAAACCGAATAGGCCTTTTGTCAGATACTCGTCGAGCAGTATCGTATCCTTGCGCAGTTCTGCTGCTTGTGCATGCAGCAAGGGTAGGTAGTCACTCTTGAGGTTGATGGGAATCTGCGACAGTTTGTTGCGTTGTAGGTCGACTTCTTTATTGGTTAGTTCCATGATGTATAATTTTTAATATTGTGCTGTAAATGTATGCGGAAATCAGAGTCGGGAAAATTTTTTTATCCGAGCGGCAGTTTTTCTGCTGCCGGCGGTAATGATTGGTTTTCCTTTTGGAAACTGATATTGGCAATTTGCACGCTAGAAACGGTCGGTGGGCAGGTTATAGCTGCCATTGGGCGATTTATTTTGGGCGGTATTGTTCTACCATATAATTTTGTCGCATAAAAAATATTAATTATGAAAGGTGATTGGGAAACAGAACGGTTGACAACTGTCCGGGTAAATGATGGTTTTTTTGTAAAGCAGAGAGAAGGGTACTGTAAAGTGCGATATGAGGATATTCTTTGGGTTAAAGCGGATAGTAATTATAGTGATATGCATCTGCGGAACGGAAAAGTGGTTTGTGTAACATTTTCGCTTACAGGATTGTTGGAAAGGTTGCCGCACGACCGGTTTATACGGGTGCACAGGTCGTTTATTGTGAATCTTTTTGCTGTGGACCGTATTGTCGGGAATATGTTATACGTCGGTGGGCATATGGTGGATGTGAGCCGAAGGTACCGCAGAAAGGTTTTTCTGGCTTTCGAATTTCTGGACGAGCATAGTAAAGAACAGATTCCCGGGGAATGTATATAGGCTTGCCTGGGGATGATATAAAACTTGGCTGTAAAAAAAAGCAGCCCTTCTCACGAGGAGCTGCTTTCCCAAATAATTTAACAACCTTACCCTTCTCACGAAGAGCCATAACGTTGTTTACTAATGAAAATAATGATGCAAAATTAAAAAATTACATTCAATAAAAAAAGAAAGTCATTGGCTTTTTAAATATTTTTAAAAGTCCGGCTAATGTTTAGCCCTGCTGTTCCGTCTGTCCGGAATCGGCTGTTTGCGGTTCAGGCTGCAGCATAGCCGCCTCACCCCCGTCATCGGCCGTCGGGTCTTTCAGCTTGGGTACCCGTTCGAAGCGGGCCTTCTTGGCCGTGTCGCGCAGCGCTTTGCCCGGACGGAATACGATGCGCGGGCGGCGCAGCATCGACTCGTTGAAATCTTCTTTCTTGTCGCACGGCGTGCTGCCCATGCTCACCTGCAGGTTGCCCAGTTTGCCCAGCCGGACAATCTCGCCGTTGCGCAGGGCCTCGATGACACGGTCTTCCAGGGCGGTAAGCACCGCTACGGCATCGGGGTAGGTCACCGTGCAGCGTTCTTCAATCTGCGTGGCCATCTCCTCTAAAGTGGTTTCCGCGCGCGCCTGTGCCTGCGCATGATAGTTCAGTTCGCTTTCGGGCATGCCGGGTTGCTGCGGACGGGCTACTACTGAATAAGTGATTGCTTTACTCATGTTACTTTTCTCCTTTCTTTTGTGGGTTGTTTTACTCGGTCCGGATGTTTCTCGTTACCCGCAGGCCGGCTCCGGACACGGCTGCCGGTCTGCGCGGGAGAGTCAGGCGTCATGCCTGCTCGTCGTCGGTTGCCTGGGTTGTCTTGGGGTCTACCTGCACGTAGGTCAGGGTGGTGAGCATGTCCTGAAGGCCCTGGCCGGGACGGAACAGCGGATATACGCGCGAGATGAGGTCGGTGCTGTACTCCTTCTCGGTCTTGGCTCCCTTGCTGCGGATAATCATCTGCAGGGAACCGAGTTCGCCCAGACGGATGATTTCGCCGTTGGCAAGGCTTTCGCAGATGTTCTGCTCCAGGGCGGCCAGCGCACCCAGGATGTCGGCACGGGTGACCGTACACGTCTGCTGGATGCGGCGGGCAATGGTGTCGAGCGTGACGGTGCCGCGCGACTGTACCTGGGCGTAATAGATGCGTGCTCCCTGCGGGTCTTTCGGGTTGACTTTGGCAACTACCGAATAATAGATGGCTTTTTTCAACATAACTATTTTCTTTTATTGGTTCGACGTTGCAAAGATACCACACCTGCCGCGGGGACCTCTCCCCGTTGGTACGCGTTGTGCCTGCTTAGGGTTCGCCCAGGTAGCGGACGATGAGCTCCACTTCCTTGCGCAGGAAATAATGGGTACCCGTGCCCGTGTAACCGGTCTTTTTCAGGGCCTCGTGCAGCTCGGTGCAGCGCAGAATCCAGCGGCGGAGGTGCTGCAGGGCTGCGTGCGGAGTGAAGTCGGGGAAATAGAGCATGGCCAGCTCGGACTTGCGGTAGCAGCGCAGGCGGAAGGGTTCGTCTTCGGTTGAATCAGGATAATACGTCATTTTCTTTTGTTTTTTAAGTTTGTAACTCGGGTTTATACTCTCTTTTTCCTTTTGGGCTTTTCGGGTTCCTCGGGCAGCGGGGTGTAGTTCTTCTTCTGGCGAAGCAGCATGTACTCGTCCTTGCCCAGGGGCTTGTCGGCATCCACAATGCGGATGATAAGCTCCTTGCGCTCGTTGCGGCACTGCCGGATGAGGTCGAGGAGCGACTCGGTGTGCAGGTGCATGCCGTTCAGCTCGAGCATCGCAAAGAGGTACTTGACGGTGGAACTGACCTTGCTGTCCGGCCGGGGTGAATCGGGCGAAAAGCAGCTTTTGTGCACGTCCATCAGCTCGCTGAGGTGCTGTACGCTGATTCTCAGCCGTACTCTGAACTCGCTGAGCATGGCGCCCAGCATACTTAGTCTCTGCTGGATGGCCTTGTCTGTAAGGTCGTCCAGTAACCATATCTGTTTTTTTTCTTGTGACTGCATTGTATTTTTTGATGTCATTAGAAAAATTTTTTGTAATAATAGCCGCTTGAACAGCTTTTTTAGTTATTATTTGTTTACAAATTTGCAGCATGTTTATGAGATATGCAAGCGAAAAGCAAAAAAAAATGGAGGTTGCCTTTTATTTTTATTTCTTTCGTTTATTCATTAAAAATAGGTAGCGTTTGTACATTTTGAAGCAATCTTTTGTTTCAATATGCTAGTAAACGGCTGATTTTGTGGAATGTGTATGTCTCATTCCTTTCCCACCGGATGTCTCATTGTGGTTTCCGCGGGAATGCGGAATATATAACGCATTTATAGTTAAAAATAAAATATATTTACATTAAAATTAAAAGATTATGACTGAGGATTTTTTGTCACCAGGTAGAAAAGGCAGAATCATGCTGCCGCGTAATGTGTTGAACGCTGTATTCGAAATGGCACGGAAACATAGTTTCAGCGAGCCGCTGGCGTTTGTGTATATGCTCTGCAAGGCGAATTATGCGGATGCGACGGTGCCCGACGGAACGTTTGTGCCGCGCGGCGTGCTGTATGTTTCGAAAACGGAGCTGCTCTGCGTATTCGACTGGTATCGCTCGAAGCTGGACCGCTTCCTGACGGTGCTGGAGCAGCGGGGTGTCCTGGAACAGGAACGGACCAGCGGGGGTTATCTGCTGCGTTTTGTGGAGTATGATGCGCTGTGCGGAATGCTGGAAGGCCGGAATTGCCGGAGGGGTGCGGCTGCTGCGCTTCCGTCGCCGGCTGTCGGCGGAGAGGCACTGCCGGATGCTGCGGACGCAACCGGCGCGGAGGGGGCTGCTGTGCCTGCCTTCGAGGAGTTCTGGGAGCAGTATCACTATGTGGTGGGCCGCCAGCCGGTGGACCGTTACCTGGCGGAGAGGTGCTGGAATGCGCTCACTCCTGCCGAGCGTGTGATGGCGGTGGATGCGATCGAGGATTATTTTTTTTCGCTGAAAGAGGCGGGCTATGCGCGTACGGCACACAATTATCTGCGTTATAAATCGTTTGTCAGATGAAAGGAGGTATGGACATGAAACGGAAGGACGGACTGGATGAGTTGGCGCTGGCTGCGGGCGC
>OGMI01000451.1_pt1 | contig 19120 bp, 14 predicted proteins | sample 1573201 | NCBI WGS metagenome assembly OGMI01 (sample SAMEA2582012, study PRJEB24529) | metagenome | biome: Human gut stool | place: China | collected 2011
AAATAAATACTGATATCAGCAGAACCGTTATTAGAAGCTGTAGAAGTAATATACATCATATTTTCTACACCATTAATCTGGTCCTCCAAAGGTGCAATTACTGAGTTCAAAACAGTCTGCGCATTGGCACCCGTATAAGCAGCTCTTACTGAAACAGTAGGAGGCGCAATGTCCGGATATTGGGTAACTGGCAGCGTAGCCAGACCGATTACACCCAGAATTACTATCAAGATAGAAATTACCGTTGACAGTACCGGACGGTTAATAAATTTATCTAGTTTCATTCTATACCTTAATTATATCCAAACGATAATTTAAATAAATCAATTGAAAGCTGTGGCAAAATTACCATCATGCTGGTCCTGCAAAGCTTTTTGGAACTTTGCTTCTTTATCAGCCTGGGTTATTGGAGTAATTTTCTGTCCGTCTGTCAAAGTCTGAACACCTTCTACAACGATTTTATCACCCGCTTTCAATCCACCTACAACGATGTAGTTCTTACCATCGTTCAAGTTTGAAATCTGCACTTCTGTATGCTTGATTGTATTATCAGCCTGCAATACATACACAAACTTCTTATCCTGGATTTCCTGAGTAGCCGATTGAGGAATCATAAAGATATTCTCCATTGTATAAGGGAAAACCACATTAGCCATCCCCCCACTACGCAGGATATTCTGTTTGTTCGGGAATATTGCACGCATACTTACTGAACCTGTTGTCTGGTCAATAACACCACTTACAGCATCAATCGTACCTTTTTCGTTATAAAGAGAGCCATCAGCCAACTGCAAACTTACAGCAGGCATCTTCTCCAGCTGTTCCTTGATGGTACCCTGTTTAGTCATTTCCAGCAACTGCTTTTCAGTCATTGAGAAATACACATACATATCACCAATCTGTGAAACTGTAGTCAACGGTTCAGCAACAGATGGGCTTACCAGGCTACCTATACGATACGGGAATGTACCAATCACACCGTCCGAAGGGCTGGTTACTGTACAGAATCCCAAATTCTGTTTGGCAGAAGTCAGAGCTGCCTCAGCCTGTGCTAAAGAAGCTTTTGCAGAAAGCAGATTGTTTACAGCTGTCTGATATTCAAAATCACTGATAATTTTCTGCTCATGCAACATTTTTTTATTAGCTTCTGTTGATTTCAGGGTTTCCAGATTCGCTTTTGCAGAAGCTACGCTAGCCTGAGCCTGATTAAAGGCAGCCTTATACTGTGTCGGATCAATCTGGAACAAAGCTTGTCCCTTACGAACCGTAGCACCTTCGTCCACGCACAATTTTACGATAAAACCAGTCACCTGAGGACGGATTTCAATATCCTGTAAACCTTTGATAGTAGCAGGATACTGCATGGTTTGGTTACTGGATGTAGGCTGAACTGCTTTTACAGCAAATTCGTCATCGCCCATTTTCATACCTCCCTGGCCACCGCCACAAGCAGACAACACCGATATACCCAAACAACAAAGGGCAATACGGCTAAAAGCACACACTCTGTTTCTATTAACGCTCATCTTCATATATATATAAATTATAGTTTTTCGGACAATAATTTGAAAACTTTATCATATCTGATAGTTTTTCTCGTGCAAAGATAGTAAAAAACAAAAGTCATAAATAAATGCATATCACCGTTTAACTAAGAATAACCATTACCTGCTTCAGTTGCCAAGTATTATTTAGCAACATGAAACCTTTGTTAGGAATACGTATGGATTCGCTTACTAATTATTAAACATAGAAAACAGTAAAGAGCATCTTACACTTTACATATTTTTAATACATCAAATCTATAATCTGTAATATTATTGCTATTTTTGCGACCATAATAAAAAATCAACCTCATAAAAGAAAGCAATATGGCAAAAATAACAAAAGAAGCCGCTCTGCTGTACCACTCAGAAGGCAGACCGGGAAAAATAGAAGTCGTACCTACCAAGCCGTACAGAACCCAACGCGACTTATCGCTGGCTTATTCACCAGGTGTTGCAGAACCCTGTCTGGAAATTCAGAAAAACCCTGAAACAGCATACGATTATACCGACAAAGGAAACTTGGTTGCAGTTATCTCAAACGGAACAGCCGTACTTGGATTAGGAGATATAGGTGCCATGAGCGGTAAACCGGTTATGGAAGGAAAGGGTCTGCTTTTCAAAATCTACGCAGGTATTGACGTTTTCGATATTGAAGTCAACGAAAAAGACCCTGAAAAATTCATCGAAGCCGTCAAAGCCATAGCTCCCACATTCGGTGGAATTAACCTGGAAGATATCAAAGCTCCCGAGTGCTTCGAAATTGAAAACCGTCTGAAAGCCGAATTGGACATTCCGGTTATGCATGACGACCAGCATGGTACAGCCATTATTTCAAGTGCAGGCTTGCTCAATGCACTCGAAGTAGCCGGAAAGAAAATAGAAGATGTTAAAATCGTAGTAAATGGTGCAGGAGCTTCAGCTACCTCATGTACAAAACTGTACATCGCCTTGGGAGCCCGTAAGGAAAACATCCTTATGCTCGACAGTAAAGGCGTTATCACCAGCGACCGTCCTAACCTGACCGAAAGCAAAAAATTCTTTGCCACAGACCGTCGCGATGTGCATACACTGGAAGAAGCCATAAAAGGAGCCGACGTATTCCTTGGTCTGTCAAAAGGAAACGTGCTTACTCAGGATATGGTCCGTTCAATGGCCGATCATCCTATTGTATTTGCCTTGGCTAACCCTACTCCGGAAATATCATACGAAGACGCAATGGCTTCACGCCCGGATGTACTGATGTCTACAGGACGTTCCGACTATCCCAACCAAATTAATAACGTAATTGGTTTCCCATACATCTTCCGTGGTGCTTTGGATACACGCGCAACTGCCATTAACGAAGAAATGAAACTGGCAGCCGTACATGCTATTGCCGACCTGGCTAAACAGCCTGTACCCGATGTAGTGAACGAAGCCTACCATGTCAACAACCTGAGCTTCGGTCCCGACTATTTCATACCCAAACCAGTTGACCCACGCCTAATCACCGAAGTATCTATGGCCGTAGCCAAAGCTGCCATGGAATCGGGAGTAGCACGTAAGCAAATTACAGATTGGGAAAGCTACAAGAATCACCTGCGCGAACTAATGGGTCAGGAAAACAAACTTACCCGTCAGCTTTACGAAACGGCACGCCGCAATCCGCAACGCGTTGTATTTGCCGAAGGTTCACACCCCAATATGCTGAAAGCAGCAGTGGAAGCCAAATCCGAAGGTATCTGCAACCCTATCCTGCTGGGCAACGAAGAACGTATCGAAAAACTGGCAAAAGAACTGGATCTGAACCTTGAAGGTATTGAAATTGTAAACCTGCGCCACGACCGCGAAGCTGAGCGCCGTCACCGTTACGCCCGCATCCTGAGCGAAAAACGTGCCCGTGAAGGTGCCAACTACCAAGAAGCCATCGACAAGATGTTCGAGCGCAACTACTTTGGTATGATGATGGTAGAAACAGGCGAAGCTGATGCTTTCATCACCGGTTTGTACACTAAATACTCTAATACCATCAAGGTAGCCAAAGAAGTGATTGGCATACAGCCTGGTTACAAACACTTCGGAACCATGCATATCCTGAACTCAAAGAAAGGTACCTATTTCATTGCCGATACACTGATCAACCGTCATCCGGATACAGATACCCTGATTGACATCGCCAAGCTGTCAACTAAAGCCGTACGTTTCTTCAATCAGGAACCTGTCATCGCTATGCTTTCTTATTCTAACTTCGGTTCAGATGCAGAAGGAAGCCCGGCAAAGGTACACGAAGCCATTGCAACACTCCACAATGAGTTCCCCGAACTTGCCATTGATGGAGAAATGCAAGTTAAATTTGCGCTCGACAATCAGCTCCGCGACGAGAAATATCCATTTACCCGCCTGAAAGGCAAGGAAGTAAATACGCTGATATTCCCGAACCTGAGCTCTGCCAACGCTACCTATCAGCTTATCCAGAACATGAGTGAGACAGAAGTGATTGGCCCTATCCAGATGGGACTGAACAAACCTATCCATTTTACAGACATCGAAAGTTCAGTCCGCGATATTGTCAACATTACCGCCATTGCATGTATCGATGCTATTGTAGCTAAAAAGATAAAAAACGAATAATATAACCCCAACAAAGGCGCAGCAACATCACGCTGCGCCTTTTTCATATAACCCAATACTATGCGAAAACCACTCACCTCTACCCAGTGCATACTGCTCACCCTAACATGGGCAGCACTCTGCTTCATAGTCCTGACCACCACTCCACACATTGATGGTCCATTGATAGTAACCCTCATCATATCGGCAGCACTTGTTTTTATCCCTGTACTAAAAGCAATCAAAAGTAACAAAAAAGGCAGGTAAAAGATACATTTTTGTATCATTTTGATTAAAATGATATTTTTATTGCATTTTTCTTTATAATTTGTTGCATAAATAAATATAAAAATATACTTTTGTCACAGAAACAAACAAAACAATGACATTTAACTCAATAAACAAATAAAACTATGAACGCATCACAAGTACTGGAAGATTTAAAGAGAAGATTCCCCAATGAACCTGAATACCATCAGGCAGTAGAAGAAGTTTTAGGAACAATTGAAGAGGAATACAACAAACACCCTGAATTCGACAAAGCCAATCTGATTGAACGTTTATGTATTCCAGACCGTGTGTATCAATTCCGTGTAACCTGGATGGACGACAAAGGCAACATCCGTACTAACATGGGTTATCGTGTTCAGCACAACAATGCCATCGGTCCTTACAAAGGCGGTATCCGTTTCCACAGTTCAGTAAATCTGGGTATTTTGAAATTCCTTGCTTTCGAGCAAACTTTCAAAAATGCGCTGACAACCCTGCCGATGGGTGGCGGTAAAGGTGGTTCCGATTTCTCTCCACGCGGAAAATCAAATGCGGAAGTAATGCGTTTCTGCCAGGCATTCTTGCTCGAGTTATGGCGCCATATCGGCCCTGAAACCGATGTTCCGGCCGGTGATATTGGTGTAGGTGGCCGCGAAGTAGGTTTCATGTTCGGTATGTATAAAAAACTCAGCCACGAATTCTCTGGTGTATTTACCGGTAAGGGACGCGAGTTCGGCGGTTCACTCATTCGCCCGGAAGCTACAGGTTACGGTAACATCTATTTCTTGCAGGAAATGCTGAAAACCAGAAATATCGACATCGCAGGAAAGACCTGCCTAGTATCTGGTTCAGGAAACGTAGCCCAATATACAGTTGAAAAACTTATCCAGTTAGGAGCAAAAGTAGTTACCATGTCCGATTCAGACGGATACATCTACGATCCGGATGGTATCGACCGCGCTAAACTCGACTACATCATGGAACTGAAGAATCTGTACCGCGGACGTATCCGTGAATATGCCGAAACTTACGGTTGCAAATATGTAGCAGGAGCTCGCCCATGGAACGAAAAAGCCGATATCGCACTTCCATCTGCTACCCAGAACGAAATCAACGGCGACGATGCACATGCCCTGATTGCCAACGGTGTATTTGCCGTATCCGAAGGTGCAAACATGCCTTCTACTCCAGAAGCAATCCGCGTATTCCAGGAAGCTAAAATTCTGTATGCTCCGGGTAAAGCAGCCAATGCAGGTGGTGTATCTGTATCAGGTCTTGAAATGACTCAGAACGCTATCAAACTGAGCTGGAGTGAAGAAGAAGTAGATGCTAAACTGAAAAGTATCATGAAGAATATCCACGAAGCTTGCGTTCAGTACGGTACCGAACCAGACGGTTACATCAACTATGTGAAAGGTGCAAACGTTGCAGGTTTCATGAAAGTTGCCAAAGCAATGATGGCACAGGGTATTGTATAATATCAAAAAATCATATCAATCAAAAAAAGACCAGCCTGAATAAACAAGCTGGTCTTTTTTTGATTGATATGGGTTGATTAAAATATTTTTCCACAAAGACGGAAATTCAAAACTGGATATACCGTAATCTTACTCATTGTTTTGATAATACCTCCTTCATCTCCACCTACACTTTCAGCAGTCAGTCTGTCCTGATTACAATACAATTTAGGAGAGTTCCAGAACATACAGCCTAGTTCAAACATAAAGCCAACACGTTTGTTGGGAACTGCTCTACCAAAACCTAATCCTACATAAGGTTTAAATGCAGCTGTTTCAATCTTTGCATTGATATTACCGTCTGCATCTGGTTTCAGCAGATAATCACCCAGTTCGTATCCTATCTGCTCTTCGGCTGTTGCAGTAGCATTATAGTCTGCAAGTTCTTTCAATATACCGTTTTCCTTATTATAGGCCTTTACGATAGTAGAAGAGCCAAAGTATGCACCTGCAGTTACATGGAAACTGCTCGATCTGAAAGGATAGACATCAACTAAAATTTTTCCGTTTGTAAAACCAGTCTTAGCTTCAATCCCTACAGACTCCGGGAAATTATAACCCGACACACTTGGTGTATTGATATCCAAATCTGTATCCACCCCAATTTTAGGGAATGTGGCAAATCCGGCACGAGCCTGCACATAATGTCCTATCGGCATAGCTACATCTACACCAATACCTGGTGTACCAGCAGTAATACCTACCGATAAATGATTAAACAAGTTCTTGTCTTCCTGAGCGTTTGCTGTAAAAACAGATGCAAACATCATCATCAATGCTAAACCAATGTAATTCAATTTCATTTTTCAGATATACTTTGAGTTAATAAATTAGCGCCCGCAAAATTACAAAAAATTAATATAAAAATAACAAAAGCACTAAGTTATAACAATTTTCTCCTTTAAAAGGTTCAAAGTACATCCCTGTTTTTTATCTATTGGCTACAGATAATGACTGGGTAGCCATCTGATAAGTTACCACATAGCAGGTGTTGAAAGCTAATGATTTGTTTTCATCCGCCCCATATTCACCAGATAAAGTAAACTCCTCATTATCGGTATTCGTCAACTGAAGTGTATAACTAAAAGAGGCACTCTCGCTATATGGGAAATAAGCGGTTTCACCATCCAGCAATGTCACCTTACGTTCACCTGATGTAACGATAAATGTGTAGTCACTTATCCAATCCAGTGCTGGCATAGATAATTTCACAGCAAAGTTTACCATGGGGACCTGCACTTTTACAGGAGTGATTTCTCCTCCTTTTACTTCAAAAGGCTGTTCTTTATAATAAATAGGTTCCCCTTTCTCTTCATTCGTCCATTCTGCATCAGATTCGTAATTTTCACTATATACTTTCAGTGAATAATCTGTCGCAGCTTCCAGTTTAATTGTATTTTCTAACTCTTCTACTGTAAGTGTACTTTTCAGTTCTCCACCTTTATAGAGTTTTACAATCCAAGATTCATCTACAGCACGTGACTTGACTTCCGTAACTGCTTGGTTTTGTATTTCAATTCCAGTTAAAGAAAGATATCCCTCACCGGAAGTGAAAGGTGTATCTTCCTGCTGACAACTAGACAACAGAGAGATCCCCAATAAACTATATAATACATTCTTTTTCATTATCCTTCTCTATTTATCATAAACTAAAGATATATCATCAATATATAATTCACTTCCTCTGAATTTAGGATTAGCAGAATTAGAATTTGTTAAACCTCCAGATTCTCTAGATTCCACTTCATTATTAAATCCAGATTTAAAAACGAGTGAAATCTTATCAGGCGATAAACTCATATATTCACTATCATAACAAATATTCAATAAACATTCAGTATAAGACTGAACATTGTTTACCTCATTCAACGCAGCAGAACCAATCAACTGTTCGCCACTAAAAATTTGAATACAGATATCTGAAGAATCCCCTAAATATGGAGAATACTTATACCAAAAACGAACTCCAGTCGGATGAGATTTAAATTCTATACCTTTAGTATTATATATTCCCAAAAACAATTCACTAGGAGTTACATTTTTAGGACTATTATAAGTACCACCATAGCCATATCCCATTGTTACAATCCAAACAGCTGTATCATCTTCACTATTAGGCCTCACATCCGATATCGGACGAGTACCAGAACGAGTATTGTAACTGTAAGATGTTATTGGGCAGTTAGGAGTAGTCATTTCATTTAAAGTAGCCCATCCTGCCCATTCATATTGTGCTCCATGTCCATTCCATCTATTCCCATCTTCTCCTCTTATAATTGAATAATTACTCAAATTACCATTCTCTAAATCAATAATAGGATAGGTAGTTACAGCCACAGTTTCACCTTCAACTTCATCACGATAAACCCCACGAATATAATAAGTACTTCCCGGAGTTAAATCCGCCTTACGTAAATCTTCACCAAAATCAGTCCAGTTAGTTTCACCATCAATACTAAACTGATATCTCATCTTTTTACTAAGAGTCTCATAATCTCCGCTTATTACATCTTCAGCAAGAAGAGGATTCATAGTAAATTCCTTAGTCCAAATATTGCCAGGGTAAGCACTCACTTTAAACTCCGGTTTATTACAAGTAAGAGTAAATCTACGTGCTGAAAGATCTGTTTCCTTATCGCTACTCCAACGATTGTTTGCTTTTGCATCCACTTCAATAGTCGAAGAAACTGTATTTCCAGCATCCGTCATCAACTGTGGTATTAATGAAGAAAAATCAAGGACGGCCTCTGTTGTTCCAATTTCGGGTAAAGTAATTCCCAAAGCTTTTTCTACAATATCTTTATCTTCAGCATTCGAAAGCAAATACCCTTCTTCACGATTCAAAGAAGCGAACTTGGCATCAGCAGAAGTAAACTTCAGCTTCAAATCCTGCAACGGAGAAGACAATTTCAAATTAATAACAGCCGACTTTTTCTCTGTCTCAGCAAAAGCCAATTCATTATTCACAAAATCAGTTGATTCAAATTTAGGCTTCGGCATATACTTCACAGGAATAGTTTCCACAACTGTAACTGTCTGCACCTCCATTTTCTCTATGGAAATATTTGCTCCAGCTTCTGTGGATAGACGCAATATTGCATGATCCCCTGCCTTGAATGGACTTACTAATTTCTCATGCTGCAATTCATACGTGCGTTCTTCACTTTGTTCCTTTAAAGTTCCATGAAACTCTACAGTAACAACAGAACCGGCACGGAAGTAAGCACTTTGATTACCACTAATTTCAAGCGATTCATCACCTACCGATACGGTTACATAATAAGAATCATATACCTTTGCAATGCTTTCATCATAAACGACAGACAATAAAGCATTAGCAACTTTACAAGGTACAGAAACTTCAGCAGGTGTATCTTTCTTCACTTCTACCCCGGTAACAGTTCCTAAATAATAAGGTGTATCCACAGCCAAAACTGGATTTTCTCCAAACCATGCACTCACATTATAAAAACCGGCAGGAGCCTGAATCAACTCTTCCTTATATTTCCCATCGTACACTGGCGTATCAGTAGAAGTACGTACAATCTTCAAATTAAAATCCGTTGTTAATGGATTCTCCAGCTGTAAAGGAGTAGAGCGAGCCTCTACACTGACACCATCTGCCAATGTCACTAAAAAGCCACTCTTACCGATATATTCCTCTTCTATATCAGTACGGTTACAAGACAATGCCAAAACTGATAGTGACACTAGGCATAACACAATATTTTGCTTGATTTTCAGTACCTTTCTATTCATAAATTAATTCCATTTCATCCAACCATAACTGACTGCTCACTCCACCAGTAAACAGGTTTCCATATTTACTTGAACTACATACAATAATAATGTATTTAGGAGTTTCATTTCGATAATACTCTAGCGGTATATCGACTTGCTTATATCCATTTTGTTCACTTCCACTTACATTTGCATCCGATTCAAACTCTCCATAAGCAATTACAGGAGTAGCCTTAGGATTAAATTCATCCTTTTGGCGAGTTTTAATTTGCATTTTCTCAGAAGTAAGCGCAACATACACATGACAAATATCATTTTTGCCCTTCAAAGCTGCCATTTCAGGAAGTGTATCATCCACTTTTGCTATCGGAGAAGTAATATACTTGCAATGAATTCGCAAAGCTGATGGAAAAGCAGAAAAATCTCTTCCTAAAGTCAGGATACCATGCGTACCATCCAATTCAAAATCACCGGTAAACAGGTTACCGGCAGCTAAACCTTTCAATACAACAGATTTGGAAGCCAAAAGAGCTGCTTTTCCAGAACCATTACACGTTTCTGTAGTAGGGGTTGTATTACTGTCACCTATGGTTGTGGACCCCGCATTACCAGTATCCCAAAAAGCAGAACTTCCTGTCTCCCACGGATTCCATAACATACCATTCGCTTTTTGTTCACTGTTCCAGTCCTCCAAAGTCCCATTAGTCAATGGCGTTGCCGGAGCAGTAGTAAACGCCTGTGCTTCACCAGCTACCCCGTCAATCGAAACTCTATATTGATACGAGGTACCTCCCTTTAAGCCAGAAATCACCGCTGAATAATTCGTACCGTTCACCGTTACTGCCGATTGGGGTAATGTAGTCCAATCGGCAGCAACTTCCTCTTTATATTCTATTACAGGTGTTTTACCGCTCTGAATATTTCCAGACAGCGTAGCACGACTTGTCATTGCAAATACATCTCCCCCAGAAACATTAGCTTCACGCTGATAAACATAAACCGTCCATTCTCTGGCTACATCTTCCCAACCACGAGACACAAAAAACTTCTGCGGACTAGAAAAATCATGAATAGTGGTAGGATCAGGTGATACAGAACCTGATTGTCCTCCTAAATTCAAAGTATTTACCTGAATGTTATCCAAAGGCTGATCAGGAGATACATAAATTACAACAACACGATTTTCCTCATCTATAACAGAACTTACCTGCCCTACTACGTCTATATTGCGCTCAATAATCTGGTTCACTGTTACTGTCCAAACATAATCCTGATAAGTTTTCAGAGTAAAACTTACCGGAGAAGTAAAATCAACATGCGTATCAGCTTCATTGGCAGGTTCTTCAAATCCTGTTGTCGGGAACTTTGAAGCATCTGCACATACACTGGCATCATCCACTGTAATGGTAGCATTAGAGGATACAGTAAACCGCGTCACCCGCAATTGGGTCAAATCTACCGTATCATCCACATAAAGTGTTACTGTATGTTTAGTTGCGTCTATTACAGCCTGCGCATCTCCACCTTCCGACGGTGCACACTGCCCCTCTACTTCAAACGATTCTATATTTCCAGCTACAATAGAATAAGGAATATCATTCTCTATCTTGCAAGCATGCAAGGCCAATATCCCAATCAACACATAAACAATCTTTTTTATCATAAAAAGTCTATACTAGAGATTTATAAATAAAAGGTCATACCAATATTGATAGAAAACAAATTGATTTTAAAGTCACCCGAGGACACACGCCGTTTGCCCTGTTCAACTTGATTTGTTTTTTGATCAATCCACTTAAAATCAAATCCCATTACACCTACAGATACTTCTACAGCGGACCAATCTGTAATAAAGGCAGTCAACCCTGGAGCAAAGCCAATTTCCAGATTATGAGCTGTTTCAAATGTACCATCGTATTTTTCTCCAGAACCTGTAGAGTTTTTTCCACGTGCATATCCGTAAGTCAAACGACACTCATTAAACAAGCCGAAGATTTTGCTACTACCCACAGGTATATAAGTTCGCAAAAAGCCAGATACCTCGTATTTATGTTCCAAATAATATACATCATCCAGGCTTATATTAAAATCTTCGCCTAAGTTCAATTCAAAGTTACCCATATCCAGGTAGGTGCGATTATAGGCCATACGCACACCAGCCGCCATATTATCACGGAAGAAATATCCTACATAAGGACTAACTTTAAAGTCATATCCCAATCCTTCCACATTTTTCAAAACTAGAAAGTTCAGATTTTCCTCATCATGTTCAGAGTATGACACTGTACCTCCAGCCATCCACTGACCTTTAGGAATAAAAACTCGCTTTTGTATCTCCCGATCTATACGAGTCATGCGAGGACGCTTAGCTGAAGCAGAAAGTATTCCTGCAAACAGCAACACAAACACAACAAATACTTTATTTTTCATTATTCATAAGGATAACCGAAAACGGAGAAGAACTTTTTTCTTCCCCATTTCCGGTTAAAGTTATAATATTATATTTCTATTTTATTCTTGTAAAGATGGCTCACCATCGTAAATTAACTCAAAGTCATCTACATACATCAAGCTACCGGTACTTCCTGTAAAATAATCACCATATTTACTTGCTGAAGCTACCACTATTATATATTTAGGCTTACGGGTTAAATCACGATATTTCAGGTCAATTGTAAATTCTTGCCATTCACCCGTACCTTTTGCTTCTTCATCGGTAATAGAACCATACGCAATGATATTCGGATTATTGGTAGAGAAATCAATCGCATTCTTATATTTGAAATTAACCGGATCATCACCACTTAAATCACCATTGACTTCGTATGCATATTTATGACCTTCGTAATCAAAGCCTTCATTATCCACTAGAGCAATATAAATACCACACAAATCACCGCCAGCCTGCTGAAGCAATGTCTTATACTCTCCTCCATCTTTCGGATAGTCTATATTCGTACCCCGACTATACTTAAACCATCCTTTCATTTGAACTGGACGAGAAGCGAAAGGTTGTCCAAAGTTTATCTTAGCCTGATAAGTACTAGTATTTGCACTACAGAAATGACCTGTATAAATATTTCCTGCTGCAAACTTACCTAAACTTAAAAAGCCTACAAACTGTGACTGCATCTTCACACTTTTTCCTTCTTCGGTATGAACTTCAGTTCCCTCTGGAGCTGTAGGATTTTTTCTCATTAAAGGTGCAGTTCCTCCATTACCTGAATCCCAGAAAGAAAATAACATCTTATTTGTATCAAAAGCTGTTGCATCACCAGAAGCAATTGCATACCAAGGTGAATTGTCTTTCTCTTCTTGACGCCACCAGTTATCAAAATTACTATTCGGAAGAGCTTCTACCGTTTCCGTAGTAAATTCTGTTACGCTACTTATATATTCCTCTTCACCATATACCATCCGGCATTCATATACGGTAGCTGGTGTCAATCCTTCAACTTTTGCCTTATAAGTTTCCTCTTCAACAGTAGTTACCAAAGGAGTCCATTCTTCAGTATTTTTCTGACGATACTCCATCACCATCTTAGTCGGTTCCAAGCTTTCCGTTGTAACAGCAGTTCCTTCCAAATACGCAAACTTAGACCATGCATTAGTAGAAGAAACTGTCAATGTTGTTTTCGGTTGAGTAGAAATAGTTACATTATATGTATAAGTCCGTGTTGTTTCATCAATAGAAATACTTACATTTCCTCCTGTTATTTCACCTACTTTATATTTCAAGATATAATGATCACGAGCCTGAACATTTTTAATTGTATCAGTCTGCGAATTTTGAACATCCTGCTTATTAACCACATTAACCGTTGCTTTCAAATCCGTTACCGGGAAATAAGCTGACTTATTTTCCTGCCCCATAACAAATTTAAGTGCGGTAATACCTGCATTCTCCGAATTATCATCTACAGTCACATCCGCTTCCTTGAAAGCATCAATAAAAGACTGGTCAAATATCACTGTAACCTTTACATTAGCAAGCGTACAAATTACTGTTTCATTAACTTCTTTGTCCTTTTCAATATTAATTTCAGCACTTCCTGCATAATAAGGTTTGTCGAATCCAGACGTTTTACCATCGAAACCAGCTGATGAAGCTTTCAATGTATATGTACCAACAGGTAAAGCGATCTGCTCACCCTCCCATTCCGTCCAATCATTGGTTTGTTTTACAATCTCCCCATCTTTCGCAATAATTTGCACGGCTATTTGTTTCGGATTATATGGAGTTTCTGCACGTGAAGTAGCAGAAGTATTTACTCCTAAATCTAAACGAAGATAACCTATATTTCCATTTGAAAAATCCTGTTCCTGCTGGCAAGCACTAAGCAACATTACCAGCGAACAAAGCAAATATAAATATTTTTTCATGCTCCAATTATTTATTAACAGTAATAGTTAAAACAGCCGATTTCTCATTTCCTTCTTTATCTACAACTTTCAAAGTAAAGTCATGCTTTCCTTCAAAACCATTCAACATTGTAAACAACATTTCTGACATAGAAAATGTATATTCAGTAGCACCCGCTTCAGGAAGAGGGAAGAGTTCTGCAAGGCCACTAGCCTCACTACTTGCCAAGTCCATTCCATCACCGGCAACAAGTCCTAATTCAGCAACCATCCCTTCAAAGACTGTATTCGTAGTACTTACCTTCACAAATACATTCTGAATTCCTTTTTCAATACCCATTATTACATTCACATCCGTCGGAAATACTCCATCGGCCACAATAACACCATCTGTTAAATAGCCAGTTCCCCCATCTGAGATTGTAATTACCTCATCATCTCCCGGTGGATTTGGTGTAGGAACATCCACCACCGGTATTTCCACAGTTTCATCCCGTCCATCAAAAGTAATATCTACACTCACATTAAACCCAAGCTGTGGTTTTTCTCCCGGTTCAGGAGTAGGTTCTTCAAAAGCTCCAATATTGATATTCAAAGCATCTCCACCCGTAAATTCATCACTGTCATCCTCGTAGCTTTCATCAGCATCGGCTTTAGTAAACTGTACTTGGTCGCGTACCTTGACTCCGTCTTGCGTAATAGCGGTAATATCCATTGTCAAAGTAGAAACATGCGCATTATCACCAAAATACCAATATACAACATTATTTTCCACATCAGCTGCAGTAAATGTCAGCACATGACCTGAGCCATCATTTAAGTTAATGGTCCATTCCTTAAAAGCTGCCTTAAAATCATCGCCTAACTTCAATGATATTTTAGTATTGAGCATTTTACATACCATATCCAAAACAGATACCACTCCTTTAGTAATGGTCATTTCCTTTTCACCTCCATAATATGGCGATGTCATAGATGTTTTAATGTCTCCTGGCGTATGCGAATTGACAGTATAAGTTCCTACCGGTAAGCTCAACGGCTTTTTCATTTCCTCATACGTACCGTTATAAGCTTCTTCTTCCGTATCCTTGTTGACTATCACAACTGGGTAATTCCCCGGAGCTTCAGAATTCGCTCTACTCTGAGCAGCACTCTCAGATACAGAAACAGTCAATTCCAATGCGCCCATTTCCGAATTTTCACCTTTGGGTCCGGTCAGCTCATCCTTCAATTCACACGAAGACAGTGCACCCAAACAGAACAAGCTTGCTATGATTGCTATTTTTTTCATTTTTCTATTCTTAATTTAATCCTACTTATTTCCATTCACCCGGAACAGTTATGTCCATTTCATGGTCATTGGTCGATTCATCGATCTCAATCTTGATGCCCAGCTTACCTTCTTCCTGTGTAACAACCGGAGCAACTTTCAATGTCATTGCTTGTTTAGGACTTAACTCGTAAACCTTGTCAACAATTGTAGTTTCTCCAGCTTTTGAAGTTTCATCAGGAATCTTCACTAAAGTAATGTTCATCGTAACTTGTTCCTTATCATTCACTTTCAAATAAACAGGGTCGGTATCAGTCTTTTTCCATACAAAAGTTTCGTCAGCAGACATAGCACTTGTTTTGATTACCACTGAATAATCACTGAAATAAGTGTCCATATCTTCCGAAAAATCAACTGTTACTTTAGCACACACAGGCTTACATACTGTAGACAGTGTCAGTGGGTCTTTCTCTGTTCCTGTAACCTCTAATGGTTCACTTATACCTTCTACATACATAGCAGTCACAGATACAGGAGTATCTTCCCCATAAAAAGCCTTCAGCTGATAACTTCCGGCATCCACTTTCAAAGTTTGGGGAAGTTTGGCATAGGACCATTCCTGATTAACTTCTCCATCCTTCAACAATTGAACAGTATAATTGTCCAAATTTTCATAACTTGCTTCATTCAAAGCTCTTGATTGAAAACCAGCATCAGCCCGTACAGACAGAGCGATTAAACTCTCTCCAGAGGGCTGCACTTCATCTGATGAACAAGATGTAAAAAGCATCACAGCCAGCAACAGACTATTCAAAAATAAAGTTTTTATTTTAATCATAATTTTAAATTATTTTTCAAGGCGCAAAGTAACAACTTATTAACTCCACGTACAAGGTCTATTTTTTTTATTTCTGTTCTATTTTTTATATTAACAGTTCATAGGAAGTAGAAAACAGGCAAGTAAATAGCTGATTTTATAGTTTTTTCCGTTTTTCCAGAATGTTCTTATTTCAATTATTACTACATTTGTCTATAGCAAAATCTAAATATACTTAAACCTTATGGAAAAAGAATTACCGCATCTGGAACTGCCCGAGGAATGGATGGTAGGAACAGATATCAACAAAAGCCTGTTGCAACTTTATACCAATTTCCCCTGCCGGCTGAAATCGGAGATTTTTGTACTGTGCAAGGACGGCGAGATTGAAGCATCGGTCAACCTGAACCGGATTACCGTAAAGGCCAACGATTTTATGACTATCATGCCGGGCAGCATTTTCCAAATACATAAAGTAGACGGAGACATAAAAATTTATTTCGGAGGATTCTCTTCTGTATTTATCGAGAAATCTACTCCCAGTAAGGAGATTGTAAAAACCATGTTTTTCACCATCGGCCACCCGCTGGTTCATCTTTCACCGGAGGGAGCATCTTTGCTGGAAGATTTATTCAACTTTCTGATAAAGGTTTATTGCTTTTTCGACGAAGAGAAGCGGAAAAACATATCCCCGTTGTTCTATCATAACATCCATGCCATGATGGCCGCTCTCTACCAGGAACACTCCAAACAGCCGACCAGCATGTCCAAAAGTGAACAGATTAGCCGGAACTTTATGCAACTGGTTACCCAGAATTATAATAAAGTAAGAAATGTATCTTGGTATGCCCATGCCATGAACCTTTCGCAAGCGCACCTGTGTACTACCGTAAAGCAGGTCACCGGCAATACCTGCATCGACCTGATAGCGAAAATGGTAATCATGGATGCCAAGTCGCAGCTCAAGCTCAGCAGTCTGTCGGTACAGGAGATTGCAGAGTCGCTGAGTTTCTCGAACATGTCTTTCTTCGGGAAGTATTTCAAACGGTATGTGGGCATGAGTCCGCAGGAATACCGCAACAATGCATAAACTCTAGTATTAACCCTATATTTCGTATCACGACATGAAAATTATCAAGCCCGTTTTTTTAGCTGCGTTAATCGCATGTACATGCTCCTGCATACAGGAAGAGGCTCCTAATGCAGAAGCCGACATCCTCAGCTGCTCACTCCCTGCCGAAATTCTGGCTAATGGGGAGATACGTGTAGACCAGCCATACGATGAAGAGATAAAGGCTTATCCTATATATATACAGGTAAAAGAGCAGACCGACCGTTCTGCCCTGGCTCCTACTTTCGAACTGACCGAGGGAGCTGCCATCTCTCCGGCAAGCGGCAGTGTACAGGATTTCACCAGTCCGGTCAGGTATACGGTTACATCGGAAGACCAGCAGTGGCACCGTACTTATGCTGTATACGTAAGCGTACAGCATGCCACAAACATTCCTACGGTTTTTCACTTCGAAACGACCAAGGATAACGGCAAGTATTACGAATTCTACGAGGAACAGAATAACCAGTCTGTCACCTGGGCCAGCGGAAACGGTGGCTATGCCTTGGCTGTAAGTCAGGCCGGCAAGGATAATTATCCTACCACACTTGAGCCCAACGGATACATTGGCAAGTGCGTCAAACTCTGCACCCAAAAAACCGGAAGCTTGGGAGCCATGGTGGGAATGCCCATTGCTTCGGGCAACCTGTTCCTGGGACAGTTTAGCATTACCAATGCCATAGCCGACCCTCTGAAAGCGACACAGATAGGAATTCCTTTCTACAGCAAACCAGTGAAACTGACCGGATATTACAAGTATAAAGCCGGAGAAAAATTTTATGCAAACGGACAGTATACCGACCAAAAGGATAGTTTCGACATTTATGCCATATTCTACAAGTCCGACGAGGGGGTACAGTTTCTGGATGGCAACATCGCCACAAACAATTTCGAGCACCCCAATATGGTGGCTTTTGCACGGCTGACGGATAAAAAAGAAACGGATGAGTGGACTGCTTTCGAAATCCCGTTTGAATACGAACGCTACGGACAGGAAATTGATGTGAACCAGTTGCAGGAAGGTAAATATAAAATAGGTATTGTACTTGCTTCAAGCATCAACGGTGCTTTGTTCGAAGGAGCTCCGGGAAGCACGCTGCTGGTCGATGAGATGGAATTAATTTATGAATAACAAGCGGATATTTTTAGATATGAGAAAAAGTATTTTTATATTGTTTGCCACGCTGTTGGCAACGGTTTCCTTTGCACAGGAAAACACTTCGCCTACCCTGCTGAAAGCTGCTCTGCACGGATGGGAATACGAACTGAGAGCCGGAATCAGCATCGGAGGTACGGCACCGATACCTTTCCCGCAGGAAATCAGAAGCATCGATTCATACGACCCTACCCTGGCTATTCTGCTGGAAGGGAATGCCTATAAATGGTTTGGAAAAGACAAGAAATGGGGAGTCATAACAGGAATCCGGTTCGAAAACAAGAATATGGAAACAAAGGCTACCGTGAAAAACTATTCCATGGAAATCATTGGCAGTGACGGAAACCGTCTGAAGGGGAACTGGACCGGAGGGGTAAAGACCGTGGCCAGAAATGCCTGCCTTACGGTACCTGTACTGGCTGCATATGCAGTTAGTCCCCGCTGGAACATCAAGCTGGGCCCCTATGTCAGCTATGTCATGGGACACGATTTCTCCGGCGAAGTGTACGAAGGTTATCTGCGGGAAGGAAATCCTACGGGCTACAAAATTGTTTTTACAGACGGAGCTGTAGCCAAGTATGACTTTGAAGATGACCTGCGAAACTTTCAGTGGGGCATTCAGGCAGGTGCCGACTGGCGTGCTTTCAAGCACTTGAAGGTTTTTGCCGATGTGACTTGCGGCATGAATGATATTTTCAAAAAGGATTTTCAGACAATCACTTTTGCCATGTATCCCATAT
>OGMI01000461.1_pt1 | contig 18750 bp, 13 predicted proteins | sample 1573201 | NCBI WGS metagenome assembly OGMI01 (sample SAMEA2582012, study PRJEB24529) | metagenome | biome: Human gut stool | place: China | collected 2011
GGTAGTCGCCGTTTTAGTTTAGGCCCTCAGTATCGATGATACTGGGGGCTTTTTTATTTGAAAAACCTATGTAGAATTAAAAATACTTATCAATTCCTATGAAAAAGACAACCTTATTTAGTGCTGTTTTGTGTGTTGCTTTGGGATTTCATACTTCATTGGCTAATGCAACTAATGATGTATCTATAATTCCTAAGCCAATTTCTGTTAAACAAAATTCTGGAAATTTCTTATTGACGGACAAAACAGTTATTTATTATGATTCTTCTTTAAAAAAGTATGCAGAATATTTGGCTGATGCTTTGAGTAAACCTACAGGCTGGGATTTTGAATTAAAAGAAGGCACAGGGAAGAAAGGTATATGCTTATCTTTATCTCCAGAAATTAATCGTGCTGAAGGGTATAAACTGACAGTAACTTCTCAAAATGTAAGTTTATTAGGTTCGGATAATGCCGGAGTTTTTTATGCTATCCAAACCTTATTGCAGTTGTTTCCGGCCGAAATATATAGCTCTGAAAGACAAAAGGGAGTTGTATGGGAAGTACCTGCAATTTCAATATTTGATGCTCCGGAACGCCCTTGGAGAGGAATGATGCTAGATGTTGCCAGATATTTTTATGATAAGGAGTTTGTGAAGAAATACATTGATAGAATGGCAATGTATAAACTGAATAAACTGCAATTTCATTTGATTGATGATTCTGGCTGGAGATTGGAAATAAAGAAATATCCTCGTTTAACCGAAGTGGGGGCTTGGGCAGGAAATAATACTCATCGTTTGGGAGGGTATTATACACAGGAGGATATTAAAGAGATTATAGAATATGCTCAATTTAGGAATGTTGAAATAATTCCGGAAATAGAGTTTCCTGCTCACATGCTTTCTGCAGTTGTAGCTTATCCTTGGCTGTCATGTACAGAAATACAGCACGAGGTACCTGTTCAGCATTTTATCAGTAGAGACCTGCTGTGTGTAGGTAAAGAAAGTTCGTATCAGTTTTTAGAGGATGTTTTGAAAGAAACAGTAGAACTCTTTCCGTCACCTTATATCAATATTGGTGGTGATGAAGCTGTATATACCAGATGGGAGGAATGTCCTAAGTGTCAGGCTGTAATGAAACGTGAGGGACTTAAAAAGGCTTCTGAGCTGCAAGGGTATCTTACCAATGTGGTTTCTGATATGATGAAAAAATATAATCGTACTGTCATCGGTTGGGAGGAGATTATTCAGAGAGGTGAAATAAAGAATCCTGTTGTCTCTGTTTATTGGCATAATGTGTCAGATACTTTGCAAGCTACACAAACAGGTCATAAAGCTGTGTTGACGCCTGCAACGCACATGTACTTCGACTTTCCTGAAAGTGCAACACCTGGAGAAGTTAAAGCTGCTGGTTGGATGCCGCCGATATCTTTGGAAAAATGTTATTCAATGCCGATAAATGACTACAGTTCTTCATCAACGGTATTGGGTGTACAGGGATGTTTTTGGAGTGACCAATTTATACATGGAACAGTATTACAGGAAATCCCTTTGCTGGATGAAAATCGCTCTGAAAATTATGCCGAGTATTTAACTTTCCCTCGCTTACTCGCTTTGTCAGAAGTGGCATGGGGCAAAATGAAAGATCGCGATTATGCTGATTTCTCAGATAGAGTGAGTCGTCATTACAAACGCCTGGATTATTGTGGTTGCAATTATCGGGTGCCGGAGCCAATTATTACATCAGAAAAAAAACTTCCCGATGGGAAAACTGAATTTGTATTATCTCCGTCTGTTGAGGGTGCTGAAATAGTATATACAACCAATGGCGTATATCCAACGGTGCATTCCCCACGTTACGATGGACCTGTAACTGTTGATCAAAAAAGTGATTTTCATGCGATGACGGTTGTTTCGCCTCGTAAATATTCACTTCCAATTTATTTTGCACCCGATTACTCGGCTTATGCGAAATATGGTACTTATGTTTCAGAATGGAAACCGTTACAGGTGCAGTCTGTTTTATCGGCCTGGAAATTTGAATGTACTGGTAAGATTGCGGGTAATGGAGAATATGAAGTTACTTTTGTACGTACAAATTTCCAGGCCGATAAAACAGACTGCACCTGTAAGGAAATTTGAAATTGCTAAAGCGTGATGAACAGCTAGCAGAGGTAAAGCATGATATTATGTTGACAGAAGACTGTGAGACGGTTTCTTATCGCTTCAAGGTTGATGAATTCGAGGCTGGTACTCCGTTCTTTATAGAAGTTATGGCTGCAGGTCGTGGAGGCAATGATACTTATGGTCTAGTCTTTATAAAAAAGATATAATAGACGTTTCTATAACTTGAGATAGGAATTTGTAATATTATTGTAATATATTCTTTATATTTTTGTATATTGAATAAATTATTGGTTGGCAAGAATCGGGGTTTCTAAATGAAATCTTGATTCTTGTTCATTATTTCAGTATAAATAATCAAGAATTATTAAATAATAAACAACGAATGAAAGAAATTAAGCAAAATCCGGGTTTGACGGATTCTCAGGTATCTGTTAGCCGTGAGAAGTATGGAGTTAATCTTCTTACCCCTCCTAAAGAGACTCCTTGGTGGAAATTATATCTTGAGAAATTTAAAGATCCAATCATTATTATTTTGCTTTTTGCAACAGGTATTTCTCTAGTATTTGGAATTATTCATGGCGATTTTACAGAATCTTTAGGTATTATATTTGCTGTATTGATTGCAACTGGTGTTGGCTTCTGGCAAGAATATAGTGCTAAGAAAAAGTTTGATTCCATGAAGTCGGATAAGGACTATGAACCGGTAAAAGTCAGACGGAATGGTTCTGTAGTCGAGATTACCAAGGATCAACTTGTGGTAGGTGATGTTGTGATATTGTCTGCAGGCGATGAAATCCCGGCGGATATTGAATTGTATGCAGCTACAGACATGAAGGTTTCGGAATCAGCAATGACGGGAGAGTCTGTTCCTGTTTCAAAATATCCTTTGAATGAACCTTATGAAGGTTCTGGTTTTGCTCCGAATTTATTGTTGCGAGGAACAACAGTTGGCCAGGGTATGGGAGAAGGTGTTGTTGTAAAGGTGGGTGATGCTACTGAAATAGGCAAGACTACCCGACAGGCTTCGGAAGAAACAGATAATCAGACTCCTTTGGAGCAACAGCTGAATGGTCTGGCAAAAAAAATCAATGTTGCAGCATTCACTGTGGCATCGCTGATGTTTATCATTCTGAATTTAATGCATTGGCTTTCTTATGATGGTGCGCCTGGTTGGGAGGAGATAATTCTGACTGAAATACGTTTCCTGATGGGAGCAGTTGTGGTGGTTATTGTAGCAGTTCCTGAAGGTTTGCCTTTATCGGTTACAATGGCGCTGGCATTTTCAATGAAAACTATGGCCAAAGAAAACAACTTGGTTAAGAAGATGCATGCCTGTGAAACAATTGGTGCCGTAAATGTTATTTTCACAGATAAAACAGGTACGCTTACACAAAATAGTATGACTGTAGTAGATGTAGACGTTGCGCCGGAACATCAGGACATGCTTGAAGTTATTGGTGCTTTAAATGCTACAGCACAATGGTCGAATGAATCTGTAGTCTTAGGTAACCCCACTGAAAGTGCTATTTTGAAATCCATTGGTTATGCGCGTACGCTTGCTTTACGTGAGGCTTATCAGGTTCGTGATGTTATTCCTTTTTCGAGTGCCTATAAATACATGGTTACAGCTGCCGAGAAAGACGGGCAGAGTATCTTGGTTATAAAAGGTGCTCCTGAAGTCATATCACGTTTAATACAGTATTCTGGTTATCTGGAAACTGTTGCTATGCAGCAAGAACGTGGACGACGTGCTATTTCGGCAGCAGTTATTGAAAAACTTACTTTTGATGAATTGAAGAATATTCTGGAAAGTGGTGGACCGATTCCTGGAGCTGTTTATGTGGGCACCTGGTTTATAGAGGACCCTGTCAGAACAGACGTACCTGTTGCTATTGAGAAGTGTTATGGTGCCGGTATTGATGTAGTGATGATGACAGGTGATAATTTTAAAACGGGTTCTGAAATTGCACGCCAAGCAGGTTTTAAAAATATTTGGGCTATTGAAGCAAAAGATTTTCAGGAGAGCATTAAAAATCCGGTTAACGGAAGAGCTTTTCCGAATGTAATCGCTCGCTGTACTCCTAATAATAAATTGGATATCTTGAAGTGGGCGCAGGAAAAAGGTTATGTTTGTGCCATGACCGGTGACGGTGTAAATGATTCTCCTTCTTTGAATTATGCAGATGTTGGTATTGCTATGGGTACAGGTACTTCTGTAGCAAAAGAAGCCGCAGATATCGTTTTACTTGACGATGCATTTCCATCTATTGTTACGGGTGTGAAGTGGGGACGTTCTTTGTTCAAGAATATCAAGAATTTCTTGTATTTTCAGCTTTCTATTAATGTTTCAGCTTGCTTGATTGCTGTTTTTGGGCCGCTTGTTGGTGTGGAAATGCCTTTTACGGTGACACAATTTTTGTGGATAAACTTGGTAATGGATTCATTAGCTGCCATTGCATTGGCATCTGAGCCGGCTGATGAACGCGTCTTGGTAGAAAAGCCTCGTGATAAGAAAGAATTCATCATTAATAAGTCTTTGTTCAAGGCTATAGTTGGTTTCGGTTCGTTTATTTGGATACTGTGTACAGTTGTACTGTGGGGAAGTAACCATGGTGTAGAACTGGTTTCGGGAATTGATTTGACAATATTCTTTGCATCATATATGGTATTGAACTGGTGGAACTTGTTTAATGCCCGTGTGATAGGCAAGAATAAATCGGTTTTCAGTGACTTGTTCAAGAACTGGAAATTCTTGAGTGCTGCTTTAATTGTACTGGTTGTTACAATTATCATAGTACAAATAGGAGGTGAGGTGTTCTCTACTCATCCGCTAAGTTGGGAGATTTGGGGTAAGATTTTGCTTTATACTTCTCCTGTAATGATTGTACGTGAGCTTTGGTTCCAATTTTTTGGAAAAAAAGTGAGAGGGTAGCGCAACTTTTTTCTGCTTTTCCTCGTCTAATAAATAGAAGTTTAAATTTAGAGATTATGGATTTAGAGAAAAGTTTAGATGATATCTATTTCCGACTGGAGAAATATATCAAAAAAGTGGGACGAACAGCAGGCAAGCCATTGCTGACAGTGTACTATGTTCTGAAAGCTGACAGTACTCCTGATGAAGAAAAGAGTAAAATAAAACTAGCTTTGATAGCTGTACTTTTCCCTGTGAGCTTGTCTGATTTTATTGGACATTTGCTGTGGCTGGGTAAGGGAGCTGCTGCTGTCTATGCATACGATTTGGTCAGAAAATACATTACTCCGTTCATAGAAATGCAGGTAGAAGCCAAATTGGATGAATGGTTTAATGAAGGAGTGACAGAAATCAAGTCTGAAGGTTTATAAAAACTATTTTGAAAGATAAGAGAAAAGCCGTTTTAGCAGGAATTGCTTAAACGGCTTTTCTTGTATTTTATATCTTCTGTTATTTAGCGAACACACATAAGGATTTCTTTTGCAACATCTCCAGTTACCAGACCATCTTCACCGAATTTTACATTGCGTGCATTAAAACGTGATGCAATTTCTTCGATGACATCCATTCCGATATGTTCTTCACTCAAGCGAGTGCTAAGTCCCAAAGACTTGAAGAACTCTTCAGTTTTTTCAATAGTCAAGAGAATTCGTTCGTTTTCGCTTCCTTCTGTTACGTGGAACACACGTTCACCGAATTGCAGGATTTTACCTTTTTTCTGTTGCTGCAATACTTTCATTGTTCCCGGCATGACGATTGCAAGCGTGTTACCATGAGTCAGTCCGGTAAGTGCAGTCAGCTCATGTCCAATCATGTGTGTTGCCCAGTCTTCTGTAACACCCATAGCCAAAAATCCGTTTAATCCCATTGTAGCTGACATCATGAAATCTGCCATGGTCTGATAATCCTGCTGATTTTCGCGGATGCGTGGAGCTATTTCGATAAGAGTTTGTAAAACACTTTCAGACCATCTGTCCATGATGCGAGATTCATTCGTTTTTGTCAGATACTGTTCCAGTACATGAACAAATGTATCTGCCAGTCCACAAGCAATTTGATAAGGAGGGATTGAGTAAGTTACCTGTGGGTCCAGAACAGAAAATTTAGGGAAGTTAGAGAAGAACGGATATTTTTCCTTGGTTTCATGGCAAGAAATAACAGCTCCATTATTCATTTCCGATCCTGTAGCAGGAATAGTCAGCACTGTACCAAGGGGTAAAGTGTGCTGTGCAGCGCCTTTCTTCACCAAATCCCAAGCATCACCATCGTAAAGAATACCTGCTGAGATGAGTTTGGTACCATCAATGACAGAGCCTCCACCTACAGCCAATAGAAAATTGACTTTTTCTTCCTTGCCCAAAGCTATTGCTTTGCGGAGCGTTTCAATAGAAGGATTAGGTTCAATACCCCAGAATTCAACCGTATCGTATTTTTCCAATGCTTGTTTTACCTGGTCGTATACACCGTTTTTACGAACGCTTCCACCTCCGAAAGTAACCATAACTTTACTTCCTGATGGAATTTCGTTGCTTATTTGAGAAATGGTATTTTTCCCGAAGATTAATTTTGTAGGATTCTGAAAACTAAAATTATTCATAGTTGTTATATTATAAGATTGATACTACAAATTTAAGCATAAAGAAGAAAATATTCAAATCTAGCTTTTTTAGATTATATTTGTAAGACGAGTGGCAAGCCGATACCTGAAATTACCTATAAATTGGGATTGCCAGGATTTATAATATTAACTTATTTTGTGAAGAAAAATTATGGATTATATGTTTAGAGCACGAATTTATAAGTCTACTGACAAAATGAGCGATTTGATTTGTGAAAACTATACCTTGTTGCAGGTATTGAGTCGCTTTGGAGTACCTCTGGGATTTGGGGACCAGAATGTAAATGAAGTCTGCAAGGCTAATGGGGTAGACTGTCATACCTTTCTGGCTGTGGTGAACTTTCTGGTCAACGACCATGACCGTATGCAAGACCACGTAGAAGGATTATCGGTTACAGCATTGATGAACTATCTTAAACAGTCGCATCAGTATTTTCTGGGATTCCAGTTGCCTACCATACGGCGCAAGCTTATTGAAGCTATCGATTGTTCGACAGAAAATGAAGTAGCTTTCTTGATTATCCAGTTCTTTGATGCCTATGTAGCTGAGGTGAGGAAACATATGGAATACGAGAACCAGAAAGTTTTCAAATACGTTGAAGGATTACTCAGCGGTACCCGCATGCCAGAGTTCAGCATCAAAGTTTTTGCCAGCCATCATGACCAGATCAACGCCAAGCTTACTGAGCTTAAAAATATTATTATCAAGTATTACCCGTCGAAAGGAGACAACCAGCTGCTGAATGCAACATTATTCGATATTTTCAGCTGCGAAGAAGAACTGGCTTTGCATAACAAGGTAGAAGATTATTTGTTTGTCCCCGCCGTAATGGAACTGGAAAAGGAGGTTGTATGAAATTACCCGACATAATTTGTATCGCAATTGCCGAATCATTGCCAATCGTGCGCAATGGTTTGACAGTTCTGTTAAGACGCTTGCCTGATGTGCACGTCCAGATAACGGAAATCACATCGAAAGAGGCATTGCAACATTGTATGGAAGGACACCAGCCACACCTGCTTGTGATCAATCCTCAATTCGAAGGATGGTTTGATATTGATGCTTTTAAGGAAGCTTATCCTTCTTCTGAAACAAAGCTTGTAGCCATGGTATATGGTGTAGTAAATACATCCTCGCTGAAGGAATATGACGAATCGTTTGGCTTGTTTGATGATGTAGACTTGCTTGGTACCAAGATAGCCGGACTGCTAAACGTTCAGGAGGAAGAGGAAGAAGAGGATGGACAAGGTGCATTGAGCCAGCGCGAGAAAGAAATCATCCGTTGTGTGGTGAAGGGAATGACCAACAAAGAGATTGCCGAACAGCTTTTCTTGTCCATACATACAGTCATTACACATCGGCGTAATATAGCCCGTAAGCTGGAAATACATTCGGTAGCCGGTCTTACGATTTATGCCATCGTGAATAAACTTGTAGAGCTTAAAGATGTAAAGATGCATAACTTATAAAAGGCCTTTGTAAAGAATACCTACAAATGGTGATTGACAATATATGTCATACTTCGTATCTTTGCATCAGTTAAGTCATATAAAAATTACGTAACCACAAAGTAAAAAATTAGTTAGTTATTAGTTTGAGCATGCCCTGCGAAGTGATTTCGTGGGGCATACGCATTTTTAGGGGTAAGAATAATGAAGAATGAAGTAGGCTTTCAGACTAGTGTTGTAAAGGTATAAAAAAAAGGCCACTCCAATTTATTCGAAGCAGCCTTTGTATATTAATTTTTTTTCAAAGTCAAGACAACCAGTTCTTAGTTATTTTCCACTTTAGGTCTTGAATAAATCAATTGCATATTGATGGGACGGCTATCGGTTCCGCGTTTCAATTCAGAACTTGACATTTCCAAACTGTTTTCTACAGCAATGATATTGTCTTTCGCGTCTTTGATACCTTTTACCGGAATCAAGACAACTTTGTTCCAATCCTTATTCTCTTCTTTGTTCAGCCAAGCTTTCCAAGCTTCTTCCCCTTTTTCTTTTTCAGTTCTTATTTCAGAGAAAATATGGCTTACCAAGCGGTTCATTTTGGTGAAACTATATGTATTTGACGTTTTCTCATACGCTGCAAGGAATGAAGTCTTGTTGTCATAAGTCTCATTCTCTTCAAAGAATGTATCCAATGCCGATTTTCGAATCATCAGCAAATAGGTAGGAATACTGAATTTATAAGGCGAGCTTGAAGAATCGTTGAAACGGGTGAACGAAATTGAAATCGAATTCAGAGTATCAGTTTCATGTTCGTCATACATTTGTTCCAACGGAAGTTCTACTTCAGTATAAATACCAGCAGGAGTTTTGATAAAGCTGGACTTTTCAGACTGATTGGCTTTTTCTACGACTTCTGCCAAAGAACTATTCTTGATACGAGTAGAAATAAATACCTCTTTAGAAGCTGCCAAGATAGCAGAGCCTTTTACGACAGAGTCAACCTTGTTTGTCGAAGGTCGTTTTACCAGGTATTCTACGGTAAACTTCAAGTTTATAGCATCAATGTAAAGAATAGAGCCGTCGCCATGTTTTGTCTGGACATAGAATCCTTTCAGTACATTATCGATAAAAGATTTAGAATCCTTGAAGTACCCCGGATTTTCCTTGAATTTTTCCCAAATAGCAGTTCCGAATTCATTTTTCAATTTAACAGTAACACTAGGAGTGTAACTGGATGTTGCTCTCAGTGAATCAGAAACAGAGGGATCGTATGCCGTATAAACCTTTTCGGCCAATGGTTCCTGAGTAGAATCGTAATACTGATTTAAATCAAAGTTTGTATAATACAAATCTTTATTGTCACCATAATCATAAATGGCTTTTGTCAGTGGGTAAATAGCCATCCGCATAGGAGCCAGTGAATCTCCAAACGATCTTTCGTAAGCAAATGTCAGCTCCGTTGAAATTACCCTTTGAGTAGTTTCCGGAAACTCAAAATTACTGGTACAGTTGATTTGCGACAGGAAGTCTGCACTTAATTCACCGAATTGCGGGTCCGTATATTTACCAAGATATGCAGTACTGGAGCGTGCATACACGGCATCTTGCAGTACAGACTTGGTTTTAACATCATAGTTCTGAATAAATGCAGGTATATTATCCTGGTCAGGGATAAACTGACCTATTCCGCTAGTTTGATCGTCGCAGCTATAAAGCATTGCAGCGATAAAGGCCATTCCAAGATATTTGAGTTTCATCTTTTTCTTTATTAAGGGTTTAGTTATTTATCATTGTATGTGTCATACCTTGTCGTAGAAAGCGTTGACAGCGTCTGCGTAGGCATCTTCCGACTGATACTCCAATACAGGGACATTGATAGATTTGGCAAACTCCAAAACCTTTTGATTGACATTCTGGCTGTTCTGGATAACTCCGTCCGAGTAAGCAACGGCCAGCTTGCACAATTCTTCATAGTTCACAGTATCGTTCACCATTTTCAAATCATCCATTGTAATATCTTTAAACAATGTCTGCTCTTTGAAGTTGGCTGCAAGGTTCGACTTGAAGTCATCTTCGTACAAAGAGAACACTACCTTAGTCCCTTTGAATGAAGGTTCGTCGTTGTAAGCTTTCTTAATATATAAAGGTACCATAGCGCCCATCCATCCGTGACAGTGTATAACATCAGGACACCAGCGAAGCTTCTTCACAGTTTCCAAAACTCCTCTGGCATAAAAAATGGCACGTTCACCATTATCTTCGTATTCTTTTCCGTTTTCGTCTACAGTCATCAAACGGTGTTGGAAGTAATCATCATTATCAATGAAATACACCTGCATGCGTGCTGCCTGGATAGATGCTACCTTGATAGTCAGCGGGTGATCCGTATCGTCGATGATGATATTCATACCCGACAGGCGGATTACTTCGTGAAGCTGATTTCTTCTTTCGTTCACATTACCCCATTTCGGCATGCTAATTCGGATTCGGATACATACGGTGTTATTTCTTGAGTGATAAATAATACTTTTTTTGCGCTCATGTTTATTATTTAGTTGCTGATATTGATTTGCAAAGGTATAAAAAAAATGAAAGCGAAACTAGTTTTGTCGTAACGAATTATTCCTTATAGTTTGTTAAAGATTTGAGATACCTTATAAATAGCCCTGATTTGTGATTATTTATTTTTCTGAAGCAGATTCTGTACCGGGCAGTCAACTTTATTGGCTTTTTGCTTCGTTATGTGATAAATAATGGCTTACTTTGCACGCGTTTTTAAATCAGACCAATATTATAAATACTAAAAATACAATGCAGTTAATTCAAACAATCAAGGAATTGCAGGCAGAACTAGCCTCTTTTCGCAGCCAAGGCAAGACTGTTGGACTGGTTCCTACGATGGGAGCTTTACATGCAGGACACGCTTCGCTGGTGAAACGTGCGGTTGCTGAGAACGATGTGGTAGTAGTGAGTGACTTTGTCAATCCTACCCAGTTTAATGATAAAAATGATTTGTTGAAATACCCGCGCACACTCGATGCCGACTGTAAACTGCTCGAGGCATGTGGCGCTACACTTGTGTTTGCTCCTTCGGTAGAAGAGATTTATCCGGAACCCGATACCCGTACATTCAGCTATCCTCCACTCGATACTGTTATGGAAGGTAAGTTCCGTCCGGGACATTTTAACGGTGTTTGCCAGATTGTAAGTAAATTATTTTTGATTGTTGAGCCAACTCGCGCTTATTTTGGAGAGAAAGACTTCCAGCAGTTGGCCATTATCCGTGAAATGGTACGCAAGTATCCTTTCAATCTGGAGATTGTAGGATGTCCGATTGTACGTGAAGAAGACGGTCTGGCTTTGAGTAGCCGAAACACACGTCTGAGCGCAGAACAGCGTGTGCAGGCTTTGCAGATTTCGAAGACATTATTCGAAAGCGTGCGCTATGCTCAGAATCATACCCTTGCCGAAACATGTCAGATGGTTGAAACTGCCATTGCCAATGCCGAAGGTTTGCGTATGGAATACTTCGAAATCGTAGATGGCAATACACTTCAGCAGGTAACCGACTGGTCCGATTCTTCTTATATCGTGGGCTGTATTACGGTATTCTGCGGTGAGGTCCGTTTGATTGACAATATAAAATATAAAGGTTGAGCCATGCAGATTGAAGTATTGAAATCAAAGATACACTGTGCTACGGTGACCGAAGCCAATCTTAATTATATGGGAAGTATAACCATTGACGAGGACTTGATGGATGCTGCCAACATGATTGCAGGCGAAAAGGTACAGATTGTAGACAATAACAACGGTGAACGTTTTGAAACTTATATCATTAAGGGTGAGCGCGGTTCGGGATGCATTTGTCTGAACGGTGCTGCTGCACGTAAGGTGCAGGTGGGCGATGTTGTTATTATTATGTCGTATGCATTGATGGATTTTGAAGAGGCCAAGCATTTTACCCCTAGTGTTATATTCCCGGACACATATACCAATAAGCTGGTAAAATAACAGGTTTGCATAATATAGAAAATCGGTATAGGCGACAGCAAGTTGCCTGTGCCGATTTTTTTTGTGTCTGTGCATCAGCAGTTCATCATTGCCTTGATAAACATGCATCATGTTTGAGCGGAGTTTTTATCTTTTTAGTGAGCAGTATTCATCTTTTTTGAGATAAAGCGGACAGACAGGGATAAAAAACAGGCTGAATTCCAGCATTAGGAGTTCAGCCTGTTTTTTATGTAGATCGGATTTCCGCTATTTTAAACATTGGGCTTTTCTTTTATTGCTCCGGTGCGGTAAGCTACGAGCAGCTTCTTCAGGTCCTTAATCTGGATTTTCAGTTCACGGCCCTTGTCGGTATCCTTAACACGCATTCTGTTCATACTCATTTCTACTACCTGAATAGTAGACTTGATGTCCTGACCCTCTTCAATGGCTTTCTGGGTCGAAGTGAAAGGCTCGTGCTGTACCAACTGGAATCCTCTGGAGTGGAATACCAGTGTATATCCGGCAATACCTGTTTCGGGCTGGTAGGCTTTAGAGAATCCGCCATCGATGACCATCAGCTTACCATTGGCCTTGATAGGTTTCTCTCCGCTCATGGCTTTTACAGGTACGTGTCCGTTGATGATATGTCTGTGTTCACCTTCTACACCAAATTCGTCCAGAATCATATCGCATACAGCTTCTTCGTTCCGCAGTGCATAATAATGCCCTTTGATTTCCTTATGCGTTTCTTTATCGATAAGGAAGTAGCGTTCGAATGTAGCCATTTTACTCTTGTCGAAAGCAGGCGAGTTCTTTCCGCACCACAGATACCAGATATAGTCGCGGGCAAACCGTGCCTTCTCGGTGTTTTCTTCAGAGAAGTAAGCGATGCGTATCAAATGTCCTACTTTGTCGAGCAGGGCTTTTCCCTTATACTGCTTTCCTAAAATCGTTACCTCTTTCAGTGTTCCATCCGGGTTGAGTGGCATGGAAGCATGGAAAAGCAGGTTGGAATTGCATACATTATACATGCATCCGTAGCGGAACAGGCAATGCATGTGGGTGCGCAGTTTTTCGCTGCCCACAAACGAGTGATGCAGTTTCTCTACAATATCCTGCTCTTCTTCTGTCAGCTGGTAAGGATTCTTTGGGTCCAGCGTAGGGAAGAAGAAGTCCTTCATTTCGTAGTCTTTGCCGTCAAGGACAAATACTTTTCTGTCGAAGTCGATATGATGCAGCAGCAGCCGGTCTTCCATTTCGAATTCAGGATGACGATTAATCAACTCAGCTTCCAGCTTGAACTGGATAACGCTGATAGCCTTGTGCATCTGTGCAATCAGTCGCAGTGTTTTCTCGTTATAAGTACAGCTGGTCTTGTCGACTTTTGGGTTGAAAATTGTACAGGGATCATCGGCATAAGCTTCCATGGCGAAGGTAGCCAGGGGTAGCAGATTGATGCCGTAGCCGTCTTCCAGCGCCGACAGGTTGCCGTAGCGCATGGCCAGACGCAATACATTGGCTATACAGCAGTCGTTACCCGATGCAGCTCCCATCCACAGAATATCATGGTTACCCCATTGAATGTCGAAGTTATGATAGTTGCACAGCGTGTCCATAATGACGTGAGGACCGGGACCTCTGTCGAAGATGTCTCCCAAGATATGCAGCATATCTATTGTCAGCTGTTGTATCAGCTTACACATGGCTACAATGAAATCGTCAGCACGGTGTGTTTCGATGATGGTACTGATAATTACATTGATATAGTCCTGTTTATTGGGGTCCATACTGTTCTCGTGCAGCAATTCCTGTATGATGTACGAGAAATCTTCCGGCAAGGCCTTACGCACTTTCGAACGGGTATATTTGGAAGAAACGTTCTGACAAACTCTTACTAGCTGGTTCAGGGTAATTACGTACCAGTCTCGCAAATCCTTTTCCTGGCTTTTGACGAGTTGCAGTTTCTGTTCCGGATAATATATCAGGGTGCAGAGTTCTTTCTTTTCTGCTTCACGCAATGTGTTGCCGAAAATTTCGTTGACCTTACGTTTAATGGCACCCGAAGCATTTCTCAGTACGTGTTGGAAAGCTTCGTATTCCCCATGCAGGTCTGCCAGGAAATGTTCTGTTCCTTTCGGAAGGTTTAATATCGCTTCGAGGTTGATTATCTCAGTGCTGGCCGAAGCGATTGAAGGAAAATTGTGTGACAGTAACTCCAGATAACGCAAGTCGCTGTTAATCATTTCGGGGGTTATTTCCTCATATATTCTCATGGTATCAGCTAGTTAAATGAAAAACATCAAAATTAATTGGGCTATAATAACTCGGGTGAACATGCCCAACGGATATACGGTCGCATAGCTCACCGATGGATTATCGCCCGGAATAGTATCGTTGGCATAGTTCAGTGCCATAGGGTTAGCCATACTTCCGCACAGCATACCGCAGGTGCTTCCGAAGTCCAGATGACACAAACGCATGGAAACCAGTGCCATGATTACTACCGGTATGAATGTAATCAGGAAGCCCAGACCTACCCAGATAGCTCCTTCCGGACGCATGACTGTTTCGAAGAAGTGTGCTCCTGCATCCAGTCCCAGACATGCCAGGTAAAGCGACAGACCGATACCTCTCAGCATCAGATTGGCGCTGCGGGTCGTGTAAGTCACCAAGTGGAAGCGGGGGCCGTAGCATCCGATTAGGATACCAACCATGATAGGGCCACCGGCAAGTCCCAGCTTGACAGACGAACTGATGCCCGGTATAGAAATAGGAATGGCTCCTACGATAAGTCCCAAAACAATACCGATAAAGATGGAGGCCAGATTCGGATCTTTCAGTGTCTTGACGGTGTTCCCCAATACTTTCTCTACATTCTGTATGGCAGCTGCTTCACCTACAACCGTCAGACGGTCTCCCAGCTGGAGGACAAGTCCCGGAGTAGCCAGCAATTGTACACCACTTCTCAGCACACGGCTGATGTTGATGCCATACGTATTTCTCAGTCTCAGAGCACCCAGTTTCTTACCGTTGATTTCCGGACGTGTGACAATGATATGCTTGGAAATGAGCTGGCTGTCGATAGCATTCCAGTCAATATCCTCCTTGTTCCAGTCTTTCTTTTCCTGCTCACCGAAGAGTATGGTCAGTGTAGGCGCATCCTTTTCTGTGGTGATGACCAAGATGCGGTCGTTTTCCTTTAATATTTTTTCGGAAGTAGGGATGCTGACTTTCCCGTCACGCCAAACGCGAGATATGACGAATTTAGGATAGCTGAGCTTGGCTATATCCTGAATGCTTTTGTTGAAGATAGCCGGATTGTGAACCTGAAAAGTAGCAATAAAAGTATGGTTCGGATCATCGGCTTCATGCTCTGCCAGGTCTTTTTCGCGTACGAACAATTTGCGTACAGCCAGGATGGCTAGTATCACACCCACAACTCCCAACGGGTAAGTGACAGCACAGCTCAAGGCAGCCGAGCTGGTTGATTCTCCCAACTGTTTCAGTGTCTGCTGGGCAGCACCGAGTGCAGGAGTGTTGGTGGTGGCACCGCACAAGATACCTACCATGTCACTCATTGGAATAGAGGTAGTGAGGCTGAGAATGACAGCCATAAGTGTACCCAGGAAGATGACTCCCAGTCCAAGTACATTGAGCTGTATGCCTTCTTTACGGAGCGAACTGAAGAAACCGGGGCCTACCTGAAGTCCGAGGGCATATACAAACAGTACAAGTCCGAAACTTTCGGCATAATTGAGCATTTGCGGGTCGATGGAGAAGCCCAGATGCCCTGTGAAGATACCCATAAAAAATACAAAAGTCACGCCGAGAGAGATTCCCATGATGCGAATCTTTCCGAGCGCCAATCCTGCTGAAGTTATCAGCGAAAGGATAATGACCGCTTGCAGTGCGGTATGTTCTGTGAATAAATTATAAAACCATTCCATACTGCAAAGATAGGGAGTTTTTAAAAACTCTTCAGTGAAACCTCTAAAAATATTACGTATTTATGCATTTCTTTGAGCGACGGATGGGAAAAACGGTGGCATTTCAGGCTGCAGACACAAAAAGAGCACCACGTTTCACAACGCAGTGCTCTAAAACTTAAAACAACCAACAAAAGAAAATAGATAATAATTACATATTATCTGATGAAAAGTAATTCTCTATATTTAGGCAGTGTCCACATCTGGTCGTCTACAATCAGTTCCAGACTGTCGATGTGGTTTCTGATTTCTTCCAGCATAGGAGCAATGGTATCGTGATAAGCAATTGCTTTTTCACGTTCGCTGGCAATTTTATTGGCTACGCGGCGTGCATCTACCATCTTGTCTACATGCTCTTTGATGTAAGCTGTATGTTTGGCAATTTCCTTGATGATAGCCAGATTTTCTGCTGAAAGGGCTGTCGCTTCTTCTTCACTGAAGAGCGATTTCATCTTATATGCATTGTCAATCAGCTTCGTCTGGTATTCGATGGCAACCGGAACTACATGGTTCATTACCAGGTCGCCCAGCACGCGTGCTTCAATCTGAATCTTCTTGGTGTAAGTTTCCCATTTAACTTCGTTGCGGGCCTGCAATTCTTTGCGGTTCATGACACCTGTAGACTCGAACATCGCAATGCTTTCCGGTTTCAGGTAATTGTCGAAGATAATCGGACAACTGGTTTCACAGTCCAGACCGCGGCGTTTAGCTTCTTCCTTCCATTCGTCGCTATATCCGTTACCGTCAAAGCGGATAGGCTTACATATCTTAATATATTTACGGATAATCTGAATGATAGCAGAAATCTTCGGTTCGCCACGTTCAATCAGTTCGTCTACATCCTTTTTGAAGTCAATCAGCTGTTCGGCTACAGCAGAGTTCAAGGCAATCATAGCGCTGGCGCAGTTAGCTTCCGAACCTGGTGCACGGAACTCAAAACGGTTTCCGGTGAAAGCAAAAGGTGAAGTACGGTTACGGTCTGTATTGTCGATAAGCAATTCCGGAATCTGAGGGATATCCAGTTTCAAACCTTGCTTGTCGCTCAGTGAAACCAAGTCGTCGTTGGTGCTTTCTTCCAGATGGTCAAGCACTTGTGTAAGCTGACTTCCCAGGAATGAAGAAATGATTGCAGGAGGAGCTTCGTGTCCACCCAGACGATGTGTATTGGTTGCACTCATGATAGAAGCTTTCAGCAGACCATTGTGGCGGTAAACTGCCATCAGTGTGTTCACTACGAAAGTGATGAAGCGGAGGTTTTCTTCTGCAGTTTTGCCCGGAGCCATCAACAGGACGCCTGTGTCTGTACCCAGTGACCAGTTGTGGTGTCTCCCCTAACCCTTCCCACCATTGAATGGTTTTTCGTGCAAGAGAACACGGAAACCGTGGTTGCGGGCTATTTTGCGCATCAACGACATAATCAGCATGTTATGGTCGACAGCCAGGTTACATTCTTCGAAGATAGGAGCCAGCTCAAACTGGTTGGGTGCTACCTCGTTATGGCGTGTTTTTACCGGAATACCCAGTTCGAGAGCCTGGATTTCCAGATCTTTCATAAATGCAGCTACACGAGCAGGGATTGCTCCGAAGTAGTGGTCTTCCAACTGCTGGTTTTTAGAAGCCTCGTGTCCCATCAGTGTACGTCCGGTCAGCAACAGGTCGGGACGTGCAGCATACAGTCCTTCGTCTACCAGGAAGTATTCCTGTTCCCATCCCAGATATGTGATGATTTTCTTCACAGAAGGCATGAAGTAGTGGGTTACGTCGAGCGCAGCTTTTGTTACGGCACGGATAGAACGGAGCAGCGGTGCTTTATAGTCGAGTGCTTCACCGGTATATGCAATGAATACAGTAGGAATACAAAGTGTATCACCAACCACAAAAACAGGTGATGAAGGGTCCCATGCACTGTATCCACGAGCTTCGAATGTATTTCGGATACCGCCATTCGGGAATGACGAACCGTCTGATTCCTGCTGGACAAGCAGCTTGCCTGAGAATTCTTCGAGCATACCGCCTTTGCCGTCGTGTTCAACGAATGCATCGTGCTTTTCGGCAGTTCCCTCGGTCAGTGGCTGGAACCAGTGTGTGTAATGAGTTACCCCTAATTCTATTGCCCAACGTTTCATACCTTCTGCAACGGCATTGGCAATGCTGCGGTCCAAAACGGCTCCATTATCAATTACGTCTACCAGTTTGGCATACACATTGCTGGGCAGGTATTTAAACATCTTTTCGCGGTTGAATACGTATTTTGCAAAGTATTCGCTTGGGCGTGCGGCAGGTATAGCTATTTCTACAGGTTTTTTGTGAAAAGCTTCTTCTACCACTCTGAATCTTAATTTTGACATAATACCTAATTTTTGTATAGTTGTTGAATTGTTATATTGTCTGTTCTTTTAAATCAAGTCTTTGCCGAGACGCTTCATCGCTTCGGCACACGCTTCGTGTGTGCAGTAGGCTGATAATTGAATGTATCCTTCGCCTCCCGGGCCAAATAGCGCACCTGGCGTACATGCTACATAGGTGTTGTAGAGGATTTCCTCGAAAAACTTCCATGAACTCTTGCCTGATGGCGTCTTTATCCATACGAACGGAAAATTCGGACTGCTGTGGCAGGTAAGTCTG
>OGMI01000463.1_pt1 | contig 18717 bp, 17 predicted proteins | sample 1573201 | NCBI WGS metagenome assembly OGMI01 (sample SAMEA2582012, study PRJEB24529) | metagenome | biome: Human gut stool | place: China | collected 2011
CTCAATAAAATCAAAGGTTATTAGAAATATTTTTTATTATTGATTATAGACAATAGAATAAACATAGAATTTTATTCAGTTTTTTTTATACTAATAAATACAAGAGCTGAAAAATTGGGAACTTTTGATTAAAAAAAATATTATTGTTTATATACAAATATAAGAGGTCTTATTTTTTCTAAAGTTTGAAATATAAAATCCTTTTTTTAAAAAAATAAAGTAAAAGAAAGGTAGATAATTTAAGAGTTTTAAAAATATTAAGAAAAATATCTATTATTAATGTTTATATACAAATCTTCTAAGATAGAATTTATTGGGAATATTTAATTATAAGGTATTAAAAAATAGTGGAAACTTAGTAAAATTGGGGTAAGAAAAAATTTTAATAAAAGTAAAAAATATTATTGTCAATATACATAAAAAATGGTATATTATTCATTATGCACATTTTTTTATGAGGGAGATTGACTATGAAAAAAACTGATGAAAAAGACAAAGAGGAATTAGATAGTTTTAATATTGTAAAAAGTGGTTCTTTAGTAGATGATATAAAAAATGTTGAAATAAAGTTAAATGAAGTTCCTGATATAGAAGTAAGAGAAGTAGTAATAAAAGAAACAGGAAATTTTTTAAATTTAAAAGATAATATAATCAATATTCCTGTAGAAATGATAGTCTTTCCCTTTTTTACTCCACAAAAGCAAAATAAGAGAGTAAACTTTCAATACTCTTTTGAAGATTTAGGAGTAACAATGTCTTGTACATTGATAGCTAAAGATAGTAAGGATAAGGTTTTTCAACCATCAATTTTTGAAGAAAAAATATATACTTATTTAATATCAATGTATGAATTAAAAAAAGATATAAATGATACTGATGATTATATTGAATTTGAAATTTCAGATTTTATAGTTAATTTTTTAGGAAATAAAATGAATAGAACTTACTATACTAAAGTTGAACAAGCTTTAAAAAATCTAAAGAATACAGAGTATCAATTTGTTGTTTCTAATCATACAAAATTAGGAAATTATAAGTTTGAAGATGAAGAGTTTAAACTTTTAACTTATCAAAAATTAGAAAAAGGAAGAAAAAAATATTATAGAGTTACTCTGAATAAAAATATTAGACAAAAAATAAAAGATAAAAGGTATATAAAATATAATTCTCGTTCACTTTTAGAGATTTTAACTAAAGATCCTATAGCAGGAAGAATATATAAATATATCAGTAAAATAAGATATGATAAAGATAAAGATAGAATAAATCTTAGAACTTTAGCTGCAATAATTCCTTTAAAAACAGAACAAATTACAGAAAGACATAATAAAAATGGTGAAGTAAAACAATATGTTTTATGTAGATTAAAGCAAGTTTTAAAAAGAGTGGAAAAAGCTTTTGATATGCTAGTTGAATTAGGCTATATATTAAATTATAGTTCAAGTTATGTTAAAGCAGAAGATACTTATTATTTAGATTATATTTTTAATAGAGAAAAAGATGGAGATTGTCATGTTTCAACATATATTGAAAATAAATCTAATGTTAAAGGAATAACTACTTATTCTAAGAATTTAGATATAGAAGAAGCTGAAATAGTAGAAGTTTCTGAAAAAGATATAAAAGAGGTAAAAACTTCAAAAGTAGAGAAAAAATCTCCTAATGAAACTGTGGAATTTCCAGATGAAATATTAGAAAAAATTAAAAAAGCTAAAAGAAATATTTTTGTTCAAAAGGCTTGGGATAAGAGAACAGATACTAAGATTAAAAAGATATTTAAAGAAGAGGGAGAGGAAAAAACTAAAGAAGTTTTAAATATTTTATATAAAAACTTAACTGGAAATATAAAAACAACTCTTGTTCAATATATAAATGGTATTTTGAAAAATATATCAGAGGTTGAAAAAAATAATAATAAGCAGAACTTAACACTATTTGCAAATGTTTTAAAAGAAAAAGGATTAAAGAGTAAAAAACAGATAAATCAAGCTAGAAAAAGTAAGAAGAAAACAATATTAAGTAGTGTTAAAGAATTAGTTGAAGATACTAATCTTTCAAAGGATATAATTGAAGAGTTTGAAGCTTATGATGAATATGAAAAATTAAAAATAGAAGAGAAAGCCTTGGAGTTATGTTCTAAAGAGATGGGAGTAGATATTAACTTTTTATTAACTATGAAAACAAAAACAAGATCCATTTATATAGGAGCTATAAAAAATTATATTGAGAGAGTAATGAAAGAGGAAAAAAATAATTAAGTATTATTGTTAATATACATATAAAAAATAAGCTGTTACACTTAATAAGTTATAACAGCTTATTTTTTATTATTGAAAGTATACATTACAATTCAAGGATATTTCCAGTGTGATTTGAAATTATTGTAAAACCTTCTCTTTTTAAAATTTCAATAGTTTTTTCTCCAGTACAATGAGAGAGAGCTAGATAATTTATATTTTCATTTTTTAAATAATTAATTACCCTTTTTACTCTTTCATCTGAAGCTTTACTTAAATGTAAACCACCAATTATGCCAATAATTTTTTTTCCTGTTAAAAGTTTTATATTTTCTACGATATTTACAATTCCAAAATGTGAGCAACCACACAAGATAATATACCCTTTAGATGTATTTAATCCTAAAACTAATTCATCACTCATATCATCAAAAATAAAATTGTTCTCTACTTTTTTAAAATATGTGGAGTTAGGATTTTCAAAATTTGTAATATTTTTAAAATTTGTAAATATAGTAATATTCTTTGAAATATTATGTATATGATCAGTAATAAAATTTATTTTAACATCTTTTTTCTTTAAGAAATCTTCAGAAAAATTCGCTCCTAATATTCTTGAATACTCCTTAGAAAAACCATATCTTTTATAAAAAAATTTTTTATTTAGATAGATAGAGAAATTATTACCAAAAAAATTTATATAATTTTTAACTCCTCCACCATGATCAAAGTGATTATGACTTATGATCAGCTTATCTATTTTTTTAGTATCAATACCTAATTTTTTTATATTTTCAACGAAAATTCCACTCTGCCCAGTATCAAAAATTAAATTTGTATCTTCATCTTCTATAAAAATAGAAAATCCAAACTCACAAGTTAAGTTTGGATTACTTCCTAGTTCATTTTCTATAAGTGTTATTAATTTCATAAAAAACCTCTACTTTTTGCTAGAAACCCAGTAAACAAGAGAAGAGCTTACACTTGGATTTCTATATCTATGTGGTGTATTCTGTTTAATGAATATAGAATCCCCTTCATATAAATGATATAAAGTATTATCTAATTCAATTTCTAATTCACCTTTAGCAACAATTCCAATCTCATCATATCCATGTCCCCAAGACATATCACTAAAACTACTTTCTTCATCAATAGTTATTGCAATTCCATTTAAACTAGCTTTTCTATTTAAAAGGCTTTCAACTTTGACATTAGTTTCTACATTTTTTAAAATTTCTTCTCTTTCAGCTGCACGTGTTATAGGATTAGTTCCTACCTCTTCATCAAGAATTTCCATAAGATTAATTCCTAAAGCTGAACAAATTTGTTGTAAGTTATTGATAGATGGACTATTTAAATCCCTTTCAATATTACTTAAAAATCCTATTGAAAGTCCAGTAATTTCCGCTAATTGTTTTAATGTGTAATCTTTATTTTTTCTAATTGCTTTTATTTTTTCCCCTAATTTCATCAAATACTGCTCCTCCAAAAACATAAGATTTAATTTATAAAATTATACCATAAAGAAAAGTTAATGTAAATTCATAAAAGTATAAAATATAAAAATATTAAAAAAATATAAAGTTTCAAAAAAATAAAAATATATTATAGTGAAAAAAAATATAAAATATTAATTAAGCTAGAAAAAATAAAATAAAGTTACTATATTTTTTATATTTTTAAATGCTCTTAAATTCTATAATACAATATAATAATTTCAAAAAAGTGAAAAAAATTAATTGAAATATTTTAGATGATGTGTTATACTTTTTCATGTATATAAAAAAACAATAATATTCATAAAAAGAACGAAATATATTGTTTGATATTGTTAAAAAAAATTAAGTATAATTAAACAAAGGAGAAAAAGAATGGACGTTATTAAAGGTGTAATTTATTTATTTGTAGTTTTAGGTGGATTTTCATTATTTAGTATGAAAGCACCAAAAGGAATGAAAGCGATGGGAGCACTAGCAGGAGCTGCTACAGCAAGTTTCTTAGTAGAAGCATTCCAATTATACGTTGGAGGAGATCTTTTTGGAATTCCATTTTTAGGTGAAGTTGGTAAAGCTGCAGGATCAATGGGAGGAGTTGCATCAGCAATTTTAGTTCCAATAGCTTTAGGAGTTAATCCAACTTATGCAGTATTAGTGGGAGTATCAGTAGCAGGATTTGGAATATTACCAGGATTTTTAGCAGGATATATTTTATCATTTGTAATACCAAAAGTTGAAAAGAAAGTTCCACAAGGATTAGATCTAATTTTCGTAATCTGTTTTATTTCACCATTAGCTAGACTTATAGCTTCAGTATCAAACCCAATAGTAAATTCAACTTTATTAAATATAGGAGGAATTCTTGAATCAGCTTCTCACTCAAGTCCAATATTAATGGGAATTATATTAGGAGGAGTAATAACTGTTGTTGCTACAGCACCATTATCATCTATGGCACTTACAGCAATGATGGGATTAACAGGGGTTCCTATGGCAATTGGAGCACTTTCAGTAATGGGTTCTTCTTTTATGAATGGAGTATTTTTCCATAGAATGGGATTTGGAGATAGAAAAACAACAATAGCAGTAGCAGTAGAGCCATTAACACAAGCAGACTTAATATCTGCTAATCCAATACCTGTATATGTAACAAATTTTATAGGTGGAGCATTAGCAGGAGTTGTAGTGGCACTTTACGGACTTGTAAATAATGCAACTGGAACAGCTACACCAATAGCAGGATTAATGGTAATGTATGGATTTAATGATGCTATGACAGTTACAAAAGTTGCTTTAATGTGTGCTGCATCTGGAATATTTGCTGGATTCTTAGGATCTATAATATTTAAGAATTATAAAATAAAAACAGTAGAAGAGATAAGAGGTAAAAATTAATGGATAGCTTAAGAGAATTATTTAAAATAGGATGTGGTCCTTCTAGTTCACATACAATGGGACCAGAAAGAGCAGCTAAGAAATTTAAGGCTGAAACAGAAGGGGCTAATTTATACATTGTTGAACTTTATGGAAGTTTAGCTGCAACTGGTAAGGGACATTTAACAGATTGGATAATAGAAGAAACTTTAAAACCAGTAAAGACAGAGATAGTATGGATGCCAGAATATATTCATGAATATCATACTAATGGAATGAAATTTATAGCTTTAGATAAAGATGGAAAAGTTATGAAGGAATGGTTAGTATTCTCTGTTGGTGGAGGAACAATAAAAGAACTTACAGATAAAAGAAGTGGAGCTGGACAATGCTATAATTTAACTAAGATGGATGATATTATGGCATGGTGTAAAGAAAATAATAAAGAACTATGGGAATATGTAGAGTACTGTGAAGGACCAAGTATTTGGGCTCATTTAAAAGATATATTAGATACAATGAATGCAGCTGTAGATAGAGGAATTAGAAAAGATGGTGTGCTTCCAGGAAAATTAAGATATCCAAGAAGAGCAAAAGAGATCTATGATAAAATAGATAAAAAGAGAAATTATCTAGTAATTACTAAAAAAATATTTGCTTATGCTTTAGCAGTATCTGAAGAAAATAGTAGTGCAGGAACAATAGTAACTGCTCCTACATGTGGAGCTGCAGGGGTAATTCCTGGATTATTAAGAGCCTTAATAGAAGAGTATGAATTAGATGAGACAACTTCATTAAGAGCATTAGCAGTAGCAGGACTTATAGGAAATTTAATAAAGGAAAATGCTACAATTTCTGGTGCTGAAGGTGGATGTCAAGCTGAGATAGGAGCAGCATGTTCAATGGCAGCTGGAATGGCTACATATATTTTAGGTGGAACTACTGAACAAATTGAGTATGCAGCAGAGATGGGAATGGAGCACCACTTAGGAATGACTTGTGACCCAGTGGGTGGATATGTTCAAATTCCTTGTATAGAAAGAAATGCTATAGTTGCAGTTAGATCATTAAATACAGCTGATTATGCTTTAGCAACTGATGGAGCACATACAATAAGTTTTGACCAAGTAGTAATAACAATGAAAGAAACAGGTGTAGATATGTGTTCGGCTTATAAAGAGACATCTACTGGTGGACTTGCTAAATATTATGAAAAGTTTTTAAATGATGAAACAATCAACTAATTGTATATAAACAATAATAAAATACAAGATATAGTGTTGAAGAGCAGAATTTTCTGCTCTTTTTATTTATTCTATTGACAAATAATGAAAAAAGAGGTATTTAAAGAATAGGGATATTAAAATAGATTTGGAGGGAAAAAATGGCAAGATACATATTAAATGAAACTAGTTATTTTGGAGTTGGAAGTAGAGAAAATTTAGCTGTTGAAGTAAAAGCTAGAGGTTATAAAAAAGCTTTATTAGTAAGTGATAAAGTATTAGAAGGATGTGGAGTATTAGATAAGGTTAAAAAGGTTTTAGAAGAGGCTGGAGTACCTTATGATGTGTTTGTTGAGATTAAACAAAACCCAACTGTAAAAAACTGTAAAGATGGATTAGCAGCTTTTAATGCAGCAGGAGCAGATTTTATAGTAGCAGTAGGTGGAGGATCTGTAATAGATACAGCTAAAGCTATAGCTATAACTAAAAATAACCCAGAATTTGAAGATATAAAATCATTAGAGGGAGTAGCTCCTACACATACTAAATGTGTACCTATTATAGCATTACCAACAACATGTGGAACAGCAGCAGAGGTAACAATAAACTATGTAATAACGTTAGAAGATGAAAATAGAAAAATAGTTTGTGTAGACCCTAAAGATATTCCATTAGTAGCAATAGTTGATGCAGAGTTAATGTTAACAATGCCAAATAAAACAATAGCAGCAACAGGAATGGATGCTTTAACACATGCAATAGAAGGATATATAACTAAAGGAGCTCATGTAATATCTGATATGTTTGAGATAAAAGCTATTGAATTAATAGCAAAACATCTAAGAGGAGCAGTAGCAGATAAAAACTTAGAAGATATGGACGGAATGAGTATAGCTCAGTATGTAGCAGGAATGGGATTCTCAAATGTAGGATTAGGAATAGTACACTCAATGGCACATCCATTAGGAGCAGTATATGATATACCACATGGAGTAGCAAATGCGCTATTACTACCAACAGTAATGGAATTTAATATGTCAGCATGTATAGAAAAATATGGAGACATAGCAAGAGCTATGGGAGTAGACACTACAGGAATGAGTAAAGAGGAAGCAGCACAAGCAGCAGTAGATGTAGTAAGAAAATTAGCAATTGATGTAGGAATACCACAAACATTAAGAGAGATAGGAATACCAAAAGAAGGATTACCAAAACTATCAAAAGATGCCCTAGCAGATGTATGTACAGGTGGAAATCCAAAAGATGTAACTTTAGAGGATATTGAAAAACTTTATAATAAAGTATATTAATTGTATATAGATAATAATAAAAATAAAATAAATTAGAAAAGGTGCCCTAACTAGAGCACCTTTTTTAATTACTTAATTAACTATTTTAGTGTTTCTACAACATTCATTTTAATAGCTTTGAATTTACAAGTATCAAAACAGATTCCACATCCTACACATTTTTCAGTAATTACATGGTGTTTTTCTTTAACTGCTCCTTCAATAGCTTGTACAGGACATTTTCTAGCACATGCTGTACATCCTTTACAATTTTCTTCTATAATTTCAGCTTTCTTTATCTCTTTAATATCACTTACAATAGCTTTAGTAGGACATTTTAAAGCACAAATTCCACAAGAGATACATTTAGCTGGATCAATCTTAGCAAGGTTATTTTCTACAGTTATAGCTCCTACAGGACAGTTCTTAGCACAGATACCACAACCGATACAAGCAGTAGAACATGCTTTTTTAGCTGTAGCTCCTTTATCTTTAGAAGAACAAGTAACTGTAACTTTTTTGCTTTGTGGTAACATAGCTATTACTTTTTTAGGACAAGCTTTTTGACAAAGTCCACAAGAAATACATTTTTCTTCGTCAACTTCAGCAATTCCTTTTTCATTAACTTTAATAGCTCCTACAGGACATACTTTTTCACAATCTCCATGTCCTAAACAAGAGTAAACACAAGATTTGTCTCCTCCTGCATAAAGCATCATTGCAGCACAAGTTTGAAGTTCTCCGTCAAACTCATATATTTTTGTAGTTCTAGTATTATCACCTTGACATAGTACTCTAGCAACAACTTTCTCAGAAGAAACATCTACAGATGCTCCCATAATCTCTCCAATTTTAGCTGCTACAGCTGCTCCTCCAGGGGCACAAAGTGACATTGGTGCTCCTTGTTCAACTATTGCAGCTGCATATCCAGAACATCCTGGAAATCCACATCCTCCACAGTTTGCTCCAGGAAGAATTCCACTAATTGCTTCTATTTTTGGATCTACTTGAACTTCGAATTTAATTGAAGCAAAAGCTAGGAAAAGTCCCATAGCAAGTCCTGTTAACCCCAACACAATGGCTGGTATTAATATTGCTTCCATATTTACCTCCAATAATTTTTAAATTTGCATACCACTGAATCCCATGAATGCCATAGCAAGTAAACCTGCACAGATAAAGGCAATTGGAATTCCTTTAAATGGAGCTGGAATTGCAGAATATTCTATTCTTTCTCTGATTCCAGCAAGTAAAACTAATGCTAATGAGAATCCTACAGCAACAGCAAAACCATTTACAAGAGTTTCAATAAAGTTATATCCCTCTTGAATGTTGATGATAGCAACCCCTAATACTGCACAGTTTGTAGTAATAAGAGGTAGGAAAACTCCTAGTGCTTTATATAATGATGGTGATGTTTTAGCAATAGCCATTTCAACAAATTGAACTAATGCTGCAATTATCAAAATAAAAGCAATAGTTTGAAGGTATCCCAATCCAAATGGAGCTAAAAGAAAATGATAAACAAGCCAAGTTACTCCAGAAGCAATAGTTATAACGAATGTTACAGCCATTCCCATTCCTAAAGAAGCATCAACTTTTTTAGAAACTCCCATAAATGGACAACATCCTAAGAACTTAGCAAAAATAACGTTATTTATAAATATTGAACCAACAATTATACTGAATAAACTACCAAAACTCACGATTATCCCTCCTTACTCTTTTTCATTTCAAGATAGTTAAGGAAAGCTTTTATAAAGGCAATAGTTATAAATGCCCCTGGAGCTAGGATGAATATAAGAGCTGGTGAATAAGATTCAGGTGTAACTCTTATTCCAAATATAGTTCCGTTTCCTAAAACCTCTCTAATCATTCCTAATACTGTTAGTGAAAGAGTAAATCCAAGTCCTGATCCAATACCATCTAAGAAAGATGCAAAAACACCATTTTTAGATGCAAAACTTTCTGCTCTTCCAAGTACAATACAGTTAACAACGATAAGAGGAATAAATAGTCCAAGTACTTTATATAAATCAGGAGTATAAGCTTCCATTACCATTTGTACAATAGTAACAAGAGATGCTATGATCATTATATATGCTGGGATTCTTACTTGTGAAGGTATCATGCTTTTAAAAGCTGATATTAGTAAGTTAGAACAAGCAAGAACAGCAATAACAGCAAGTCCCATTGAAAGACCGTTCATTGCAGAACTTGTTACTCCAAGTGTAGGACATAGTCCTAAAAATAGTACAAATATAGGGTTTTCTTTAAAAATTCCTGATAAGATTATTTTTCCATAATTAGTTTTCATTATTTACTCACCCCAGTTTCATAAGCTTTTAAAGCTCTTATAAGTCCTGTGTAAACAGCAGTTGGAGATATTGTAGCTCCAGCAAAAGCGTCCACAGATTTATTAAACTCGTAAGATGAATCTTTTCCAATCCAGTGATCTTGCCACTCAATTCCAGCTACTTTAGCTCCTAGTCCCGGAGTTTCAGCTTGGTTAGTAACTCTTACTCCAGCAATTTTACCATCTAAAGTAACTCCTAGAATAAAAGTAATATCTCCGGCATATCCTGGTTGAGCTACAGTTGTAACATATCCAACTTTATTTCCATTAGAATCATATCCAGGGATAAATTCTAATCCTTCAGTAGTAACAGCTTCAGCAGCTTTAAATTCATTTGCAGCTGCTAAAACTTGTTTCTTAGCTTCATTTTGAGCTTTTTCATTATTTTGTGCAATAACAGTTTTTGTAAAATCATTTACTAATCCTAATACTCCAGCTGAGACTGCAGCTATTACTAATAGAACTAGTCCATAGTGTACAAATCTATTTTTCATTAGCTTTCACCTCACCAAATTTTTTAGGTTTAGTATATCTATTGATTAGAGGTACAACTCCGTTCATAATTAAGATAGAGTATGCAACTCCTTCAGGATATCCACCTTTCATTCTAATCATAGAAATTAAAAGTCCTAAAAGTAATGCATAAATAATTTTTCCTTTTGGAGTATAAGGACTTGTAACCATATCAGTAGCCATATAGAAAGCTCCTAAGAAAAGTCCTCCAGAAAGAATATGCATTACAGGATTTCCACCCATTGCCCAAGTTAAAACAAATACTGTACCAATTATTATTGCTGGTATTTTCCAATCTATTTGTTTTTTATAGATTAAGTAAATTCCACCTATTAATAATGCAAGTGCTGAAGTTTCTCCAAGACATCCTCCCATTCTTCCTATGAAAGCTTGAACATATTGGTTTCCACTTTCAAGTAAAGCAGAGTCTAAAGGAATTCCTCTCTTCATAGCATCAAGTACTGTAGCTCCAGCTTTTCCATCATAAGCAAATGTAGTGATTGCAACTGGCCAAGAAGCTTGAACGAATGCTCTTCCTACTAATGCAGGGTTAAATACATTGTGTCCAAGTCCACCGAAAACCATTTTACCAAGTCCAATTGATACAACACAACCAACAACTACATATTGTAATGGCATGATAACTGGAATTACAAATGCAAATAAAATACCAGTAATGATAGCACTTCCATCAAAAATAGATGGCTCTTGTCCCATTACTTTTTGACATAAATATTCAGTAACCATACAAGTAAGTATTGATACTGCTGTTACTATAAATGCTCTTATACCAAATACATAAACAGCAAATAAGAATGCTGGTACTAATGATATAATTACATCATACATTACTTTTTCAACTGTTTCTGATGTTCTTATATGAGGTGATGGCCCCATTTTCAAAATATTAGTCACTTTGCCCTCCTGATAACTTAATAACAAAGATTGTTATCTTTTATTCTACTTTTTCATTGCTCTTAACTTAGATTTTCCTATTTTTATAGCTTCAGTTAATGGTCTGTTAGCAGGACATATATATGCACATGATCCACACTCAATACAATCCATTAAGTTAAATTGTCCTAATTGATCCCATTGTTCAAATGCAGCAAGTCTTGCAAACATAAGTGGTTCTAATCCCATAGGACAAGCTTCTACACATTTTCCACAACCAATACAAGGTCTTGTTTTGTATGGGTTAGTTTCTTCTTTAGTAAGAGCTAATAATCCAGATGTACCTTTTATAACAGGAGCTTCTTCAGAGAACTGAGCCATTCCCATCATAGGTCCTCCCATTACTAATTTATCTACAACTTCTCTATTAACTCCACAGTAATCTAAGATATATGAAAATGGTGTTCCAATTGCTACTTTTACATTTTTAGGATTAGCGATTGCTTTTCCAGAAACTGTAACTACTTTTTCAATTAGAGGGATTCCATTTACAATACCATCATAAATAGCTGCAGCAGTTCCAGTATTTTGTACTACAACTCCTACTGCAGAAGGAAGTTTTCCAGATGGAACTTGTCTATCTAAAACAGCTTTAATAAGTTGTTTTTCTCCTCCTTGAGGATATTTAGTTTTTAAAGGTGCTATCTCTATTCCAGTACCTTCAGCAGCTTTTTTCATAGAAGCTATGGCTTCAGGTTTATTTTCCTCAATACCTACAATAGCATTGTTTACTCCTAAGATTTTTTTAATAATCTTAATACCATTGATTATTTTTTCAGGATGTTCAAGCATAAGTCTATTATCTGAATTTAGATAAGGTTCACACTCAGCTCCATTTAATAATAATGTATCAATTTTAGCATCTGCTGGAGGATTAAGTTTAATATGAGTAGGGAAGCTAGCTCCTCCTATTCCTACTATACCTTTTTCTCTGATCATTGCAAGTAGCTCTTTTTTATCAGCAGTTTCCCAATTTTCAATTTTAGGTAATTCTGCCCAAGTGTCTTGCTCATCATTTTCAATCATGATAGTTTTAATTCTTCCCATTAAAGGAAAAACATGCTCTTCTATCTTTTTGATTGTTCCACTTACAGGAGAATGTATAGGTGAAGACATAAAAGCTTGAGAATCTGCTATTTTCTGTCCTTTTAAAACCTTGTCTCCAATAGCCACAAGCGGATCTAATGGTGCTCCTATATGTTGTAATAATGCTACATATAACATTTTTGGAGCTTTTAATTCTTCCACAGCCATATTTTCTGTTTGAATTTTATTTTCTGGTGGATGAACTCCTCCTCTGAAACCAAAAAATTTCATAATAAGTCTCCTTTCAAATTAAAGTTAATTCCTACTAAACTAAGTTTAACATATTTATCACGATTTCTCAATATATTTTCAATATTTTTTTTATCACTTTTTGTTATATTTTTGCATTATCTTTCCTAAATCCAAATCAGAAATTATATCTATAGCACAAGAGGCAGCATTTTCTATCATTAAAGTTACCTCTTTTTGTTCACTTTTATCAAACTGACCTAATACAAAATCTATAGTATTATCTTTTCCTCTTCCTATACCACATTTGATACGTAAAAATTGATCACCTAAGTGAGAGATAATAGATTTTATTCCATTATGCCCTCCAGAACTTCCTTTTTCTTTAACTCTTAATTTTCCAATAGGAAGATCCATATCATCATAAATTACTATTAATTCAGTTTTAGGATCAATCTTATAAAAATTTACAACTTCAATTATTGAATTTCCACTTAAATTCATAAACGTTTGGGGTTTTAAAAAAAGTATTTTTTCTCCATCTATGATTTTTTCACTTAAAAGTCCTTGAAATTTTTCTCTTTCGTTTGTAATACCTAATTTATTTTGTAAATAATTAATAACTTCAAAACCTATATTATGTCTAGTTTTTTCATATTTATTTCCAGGATTTCCAAGTCCAACAACTAATTTCATATCTATTAAAATCTCCTTTATAATTAACATTCAGCATTAAAGGTAAACTTAGCAAGTCCACCTAATGAAGTTTCTCTATACTCTTGTTTTAAATCTTTTCCAGTTTCTCCCATAGTTTTAACTACTTGATCAAAAGTTACCTTATGTTTACCATCAGTATATAAACTATAAGTAGCAGCATCTAAGGCTCTAGCTGAAGCAGCAGCATTTCTTTCTATACAAGGAACTTGTACATAACCTCCAACAGGGTCACAAGTAAGTCCTAAATGGTGTTCTAAGGCCATCTCAGCAGCGTATTCTATTTGAGATAGAGAACCTCCTAATAAGAAACAAGCCATAGCAGCAGCCATAGCACAAGCTGAACCAATTTCAGCTTGACAACCACCTTCAGCTCCTGAAATAGTAGCATTTTCTTTTATAAGATTTCCAATTAATCCAGCTATAGCAAGACTTTTTAAAATCTCTTTTTCACTTAGATCATACTCTTCTCTCATAGCATATAGAAGCCCTGGTAAAACTCCACATGCTCCGCAAGTTGGAGCAGTAACGACTTTTCCACCAGCTCCATTTTCTTCAGATACAGCTAAAGTATAAGCAAAAATTCTACCTAAAAAACCACCTCTACTGTGATTATTTCTAGCTTTTCTATAAAAATTTGAAGCTTTTCTTGGATATTTTAAATTTCCAGGGAGAATACCAGTAGTATTTATTCCCCTTTCAACAGCTTCTTTCATAGCTTCCCAAATCTCTTTAAGGAAATCGAAAATCTCCTCACCTTCACATTCTACAACATATTCCCAATACTCTTTTTGATTATCTTCACACCATTTTTGAATAGTGGACATAGTATTAAATTGATATATAGAAGCGGCACCTTTTCTTTCTTGATAGTGTTCCATAATAGTTCCACCACCAACAGAAAAAACAAGCCATTCATCTAATTGTTTATCATTTTCATCAAAAGCTTTAAATAACATTCCATTAGTATGATATCTATGTACAATTTCAGGTTTCCATAAGATTTCAGTTGGAATAGGTTTTAAAGTTTCTATAATAATCCAATCAGTAAGATGTCCTTTTCCAGTTAAAGCTAAAGAACCGTATAGTTCTACTTCAAATCTAGTAGCATTAGGATTTTTTTCTTTAAATTTTTTAGCTGCTCTTTCAGGTCCCATAGTATGAGAACTAGAAGGACCATTTCCAATTTTAAATAATTCTCTTAAACTATCCATTTTTCCCCCTTTTAAAAAGAGAGTGAAGAAAGCTAGTACTCTCTTTAGCTTTTTCACTCCCTTAACTTAAATTAAAATTATTGTCTTATTTCACCATTATAATCTTTAGAAATAGTAGAAAGTATCTTTTCGATTGCTCCATTTATCTCTTTTTCATCAAGAGTTTTTTCTTTATCTCTCAATACTATACTGATAGCTACAGATTTTTTATTAGCTTCAATTCTATCTCCTTCATAGATATCGAAAATATCAATTTTTTCAATTATAGGAGAAACTTTTTTAAGATTTTCTACCATATTTCCTACAAGTACATCTTTAGAAAGAACAATAGCAAGGTCTCTTGTAACTTCAGGATATTTTACAATCTTCTCATATTTAGCAACTTTTTTCATATATTTTATACATTTTGTTAAATCGATTTCAGCTAAATATACTCTTTCTCTTTTTATTTCCATTTTTTCTTGAACATCTGGATGAATTTCTCCAAATACTCCAATAATGTCATTTCCTATTTTTAGTTCAGCACTTCTTCCAGGATGGAAATTAGTATTTGAACTTCTTTCTAATTTATATCTATTAATTCCTAAATATTCCATTAATTTCTCAACATATCCTTTGATAGTGTAGAAATCATAAGCTTCTGGTTTTGGATTCCATAGAGATCTTTCTGGTCTTCCAGCAAGTCCTATACAAACTCTTAAATCTTCAGTTGCAAGTTCTTCAGCTGGCTTAAATACTCTTGAAACTTCACATAATCTTAGGTCAAATTGATTTCTGTTAATGTTATCTCTAATATTTGCTAACATACTCCACATAAGTGTAGGTCTTAATATAGCCATATCTTCACTTAAAGGGTTATTTATTTCAATAACATCATCGTTGATATCTAAAATTTCCTTTAGATTTTTAGGAATAAATGAATAGTTAATAACTTCTTGAAGTCCAATCTCTCTTAAAATTTCTTTAGTGTTATCTATTAGCTCAATATTAGGAGCCTTAGTTCCAGCTTGAATATTCTCTATTGGCATAATAGGTTCAATATTTTCAAATCCATACATTCTGATAATCTCTTCATAGATATCAGCAGTTCTAGTTAAATCTCCTCTATATGTAGGAGGTGTAACTACTAAAGTAGTTTGAGATAAAGTTTTAATTCCTAATCCTAAATTACTTAAAATTTTTCCTACAATTTCAGGAGAAAGATTTTTTCCAACAAATTTATTTAATTTTTCTAAATTTAAAGGAATTTCATATTTTTGAGGTTTCTCAATATATTTGTCTATTGCTCCATCAAGAATTTCTCCCCCAGCAATTTCAGCAATAAGAGCTATAGCTCTTTCACTAGCATCAGGAATAGTATCAATATCAATTCCTCTTTCATTTCTATATGATGAATCTGTTGAAATACCTAATCTTCTTCCTGTCTTTCTAATATTTTCAGGAGTGAAGTAAGCTACTTCTAAGAAAATATTTTTAGTTTCAGAAGTAATTTCAGTTCCAATTCCACCTATAATTCCAGCTATAGCAGTAACTTTTTCATCATCAGCTATAACTAATTCTCCATTATTTAACTCTCTTTCAACTCCATCAAGAGTAGTTATCTTTTCTCCAACTTGAGCAGCTCTTACAGTAATGTTACCATTAGCTATCTTATCAAGGTCGAAAGCGTGCATAGGTTGATTATATTCAAACATAACAAAGTTAGTGATATCTACAATATTATTAATAGGTTTTAATCCCATAGCTCTGATTCTTTTCTTTAACCACTCTGGTGATTCTCCTACAGTAACATTTCTGATAACTCTTCCCATGTATCTTTTACATCTTTCTTTATCTTCAATATTTACTCTAGCCATTTTAGTAGTTGAATCAATAGCTTCAGTATATGTTACAGATGGGTATTTTACTTTTCTTCCATAGTAAGCAGCTATTTCTCTAGCTATTCCTATGTGAGATAGACAATCAGGTCTATTTGGAGTAATTTCAAGTTCAAATATTACGTCATCAAGTCCAGCATACTTTCTGTACTCTTCTCCAATAGGAGCATCTTCAGGAAGAATAATTATTCCATCTCCATCCTCTCCTATTCCTAATTCAACTTGAGAACATAGCATTCCAAATGATTCTACATCTCTTATTTTACTTTTTTTAATTTTAAAATCTCCAGGAAGTACAGCTCCTATTTTAGCTACTACAACCTTATCTCCTAATTTGTGATTAGGTGCTCCACAAACGATTTGTAGAGGCTCACCAGATCCTATATCAACTTTTACAAGTGTTAATTTTTCAGAATTAGGATGTCTATTATATTCTACGATATGTCCAATTACAACATTATCAAGATTTTTTCCTTGTATATCTATAGCTTCAACTTCTTGTCCAATCATAGTTAAAGCATTATCTAATTCTTTTAAATCTTCTTTTATATCTACATACTGTTTTAGCCAGTCTAAAGAAATTAACATTACTCTCCTCCAGAATTACTTAAATTGTTTTAAAAATCTAACATCATTTTCAAAGAATGCTCTTAGGTCATTAATACCACGTCTTAACATAGCAACCCTTTCAATTCCCATTCCAAAAGCAAATCCACTAACTTCTTCTGGATCATAACCAACAGCTTTTAAAACTTTAGGGTCAACCATTCCACATCCCATGATTTCTACCCAACCGCTATCTTTACACATTCTACATCCTTTACCTTTACATACAGCACATTGGATATCAACTTCTGCAGATGGTTCAGTAAATGGGAAAAAGTGAGGTCTAAATCTAACCTCTGTATCTCCGAACATCTTTTTAAGAGATTCAGTAAGTATAGCTTTAAAATTAGCAAAAGAAATATTTTCTCCAACCATAAGTCCTTCCATTTGATGGAACATTGGAGTGTGAGAAATATCGTAGTCAGGTCTATAAACCTTACCAGGACAGATCATTCTGAATGGTGGTTTGTGCTCTAACATATATCTTACTTGTACAGGAGAAGTTTGAGTTCTTAAAACAACATCTTCATTTATGTAGAAAGTATCAGTTATATCTCTAGATGGATGAGTTTCAGGAATATTTAAAGCATCAAAGTTGTATTTTACATATTCAACTTCTGGTCCATCAGCTACATCAAATCCCATTTCTATAAATATATTTTTCATAAAATTCATAGTATCAGTAATAGGATGAGTAGTTCCTAAAATATTTCTTTTACCAGGAAGAGTAATATCTATTACCTCTTCAGCTAGTCTTTTATTTTTTTCTTTTTCTTTTAATTCACTATTTTTACTTTCTAGTGCTGAATTGATAAATTCTCTAAGTTCATTAACTAGTTGTCCTATAACAGGTCTCTCTTCAGGAGTTAAGTTTTTCATTCCCTTAGATATTTCTGTAAGTTCTCCTTTTTTTCCAAGTAATTTTACTCTAATTTCTTCAAGTTCTTGTAAAGTTTCTGCTTTTGAAATCTTTAGATTGGCAGATTCTTTAAGTTGATTTACCTTTTCTTTCATTTTTCCTCCCTAGTTTAAAAGGCTTTTTATATATTAATGTTTATATACACTTATGATAAAATTTAAAATGATTATTATTAATATCTAAGATACCATATTCTCGTCCATATACAGCACCAGGATTAAAAAGAGTTATTCCATTTTTGTTTGAAAGATATTGTACATGTGTATGGCCAAAAATAACAATATCACAACTTAAGCGTCTACCTCTTTCTTCAATTGAGGAATAATCATATTTAACTCTATATTCATGACCATGAGCTAGAAGGATTTTAAATCCCTCTAGCTCTATTATTAATTCATCTTCATGTCTTCTATCAAAAATATCACAATTTCCCCTTACTATGTAGTATTTTGCATTAGGGCAAACATAAGATAGTTCTTCCCCATCTTTACTATGATCTCCAGCACAAAGTACAACATCAGGTTGTTCTTTATTAAAAATAGTTATTAAATAGTCTAATTTTAAATGTGAATCTGAAATTACTAAAACCTTCATAATCTTTTTATCCTATAAAAATAGGTGCCTTTCCTTTTTCTAAAAGTTTAATACCATTTTTTCCAATTATTTT
>OGMI01000467.1_pt1 | contig 18593 bp, 21 predicted proteins | sample 1573201 | NCBI WGS metagenome assembly OGMI01 (sample SAMEA2582012, study PRJEB24529) | metagenome | biome: Human gut stool | place: China | collected 2011
GGAGCTATCTTAGGAGATAGTACAAAAGAACTTATGGTAATAGCTCATGTAGATAAATCTCGTTTACCAGAAGTAAGAAAATATATAGAGGATAGAAAAGTTAGAGTACATTTAAATGAGGGAGATGTAAAATTATACATAAGATTAGAGGGAACTTATGGTAATGATACAGCAACTGTTGAAATTCAACACTATCACACTAATATAACAAAAATAGTAAAAAATGGTGTAGAAATTAAAGGATGTTCTTGTGATGAAGTTTGTTCTGGAGATGTAATGACAGATAGAACATTCCTTTCTGTAGAATTAATCTATAACCTTGCAAAAACAATAGATCTTTCTTTAATAGAAGCAACTTTCCAAAAAGTAATTGACTATAACTCTGCTATTGCTAATGAAGGATTAACTAATACTTACGGAATTGCTATAGGAAAGACTATAAAAGAGGGAATGGAAGAGGGAGTTTATGGAAACGACCTAAGAAATAAAATGGCTAGCTTTGCAAGTGCAGGAAGTGACGCTAGAATGAATGGATGTTCATTACCAGTAGTTACTACAAGTGGAAGTGGAAACCAAGGAATGACTTGTTCATTACCAGTAATTAAATTCTGTCAAGAAAAAGGATTATCAAAAGAAGAGATGATAAGAGGATTATTCTTCTCTCATATGACAACTATCCATATTAAATCTAATATAGGAAGATTATCAGCTTACTGTGGAGCTATTTGTGCAAGTGCTGGGGTAGCTGGAGCAATCTCATTCCTATCAGGATTATCATTAGAGCAAATTGGATATGCAATAGAAACAACTTTAGGAACAATGTCAGGAGTAATCTGTGACGGAGCTAAAAGTTCATGTGCTACTAAGATAGCAAGTGGAATTTCAGCAGCTTTTGATGCTTACTATGCAGCTTCTAAAAATAGAAAATTTGAATTTGGAGAGGGAATAGTAGGAAAAGATGTTGAAAAAACTATAAAACATGTAGGAATATTAGGTCAAGATGGAATGAAGGTAACAGATGAGGTTATCTTAGATATAATGATTAAAAATATTTAATAGAACATATATGAATCTAAGTCATTAAAATTATTTAATGTATAAAATTTATTTTAAGGAGGAGCTTTTTATGGCTAAAATTAAAGATAGCTTAATAATTAAGCTAATTCTAGGGGTTGTAGTAGGTCTTATTATAGGTCTTTATTGTAATGAGGCTGTGATTGGAGTAATTCAATCTATTAAATTTATATTAGGACAGTTAATTAACTTTACTGTACCATTAATTATTTTAGGATTTATAGCACCAGCTATTACTAAGATGAAATCAAATGCAAGTAAGATGTTAGGAGTTATGTTATTATTAGCTTATACTTCTTCAGTTGGAGCAGCATTTTTCTCAATGATAGCAGGATATACTTTAATTCCTAAGTTAAATATTGTTTCTACTGTAGAAGGATTAAGAGAGTTACCAGAGATGATATTTAAAGTTGAAATACCACCAGTATTTTCAGTTATGTCAGCTCTAGTTCTAGCACTTTTCTTAGGACTTGCAGTTGTTTGGACAAAATCAGAGAATTTTGAAAGATTATTAGATGAGTTTAATGAAATTATGTTAAAACTTGTTTATGCTATCATTATTCCTATACTACCATTCTTCATAGCTTCTACATTTGCTACATTAGCTTATGAAGGTGGAATTACAAAACAACTACCAGTATTCTTAAAAGTTGTAGTTATAGTTTTAATTGGACATTTCATTTGGTTAACAGTTCTATATACAATAGGTGGAGCTGTATCAGGAAAAAATCCATTTAGCTTATTAAAATTCTATGGACCAGCTTACTTAACAGCTGTAGGAACAATGTCATCAGCAGCTACACTACCAGTTGCATTAAGCTGTGCTAAAAAATCACAAGTTTTAGATGATGATATAGCTAACTTTGCTATTCCATTAGGATCAACAGTTCACCTTTGTGGATCAGTATTAACAGAAGTATTCTTCGTTATGACAGTATCACAAGTTCTATATGGAGAAATTCCAGCATTAGGAACAATGGTATTATTCATAATCTTATTAGGAATATTTGCTGTTGGAGCACCTGGAGTTCCTGGAGGAACAGTAATGGCTTCACTTGGAATTATCATATCTGTACTTGGATTTGATGATAGTGGAGTTGCATTAATGCTTACAATATTCGCTTTACAAGATAGTTTCGGAACTGCTTGTAACGTAGTTGGAGATGGAGCTTTAGCACTTATGTTAAATGGAATCTTCAAAAAAGATTTAGCTAAATAATATAAATAATAATAAAGAAAAAGAGAGCTTTACTTTATAGTGAGCTCTCTTCTTTTATATAATAATCTATTTTACACTTTCTAATTTCTCAAAAGTTATAGCTTTTCCCTCTTTTCTCCAGTTAGCATATTCAGCAATACTTGTAAATAATACGTCAGTAGATGAGTTTAAAGCAGTTTCACAAGAGTCTTGAATAACTCCAATTATAAATCCAACTCCAACAACTTGCATAGCTATATCATTAGGGATACCAAATAAGCTACATGCTAATGGGATAAGTAGTAATGATCCACCAGCAACTCCTGAAGCTCCACAAGCACTAATAGCTGAAAGAACACTTAGAAGTATAGCTGAGAATATATCCACATGAATATCTAAAGTATGAGCAGCACTTAGTGCGAATACAGATATTGTAATAGCAGCTCCAGCCATATTGATAGTAGCTCCAAGAGGAATAGATACAGAGTAAACATCTTTATCTAGTCCTAAATCTTCACAAAGACTCATATTTACAGGAATATTAGCAGCAGAACTTCTAGTGAAGAAAGCAGTAACACCACTATATTTTAAACATTTAAATACTAATGGGAAAGGATTTTGTCTAATCATAAACCAAGAAATTAAAGGGTTTACAACAAAAGTAACAAAAGCCATACAACCAAGTAAAAGAACAATTAGTTTACCATAAGCTAGTAAGCTAGCAAATCCACTAGTTTTCATTGAGTTAAAAATAAGTCCCATAATACCAAATGGTGCAAATTCTATTACAGTTCTAACTGTTTTTAAAACTACTTCAGAAATATCTACAAGAGCTTGTTTTGTGCTCTCTTTTCCCTCTCTTAAAAACATTCCAAAAAGTACACTCCAGAAAAGTATTCCTATATAATTTCCTTTTAAAAGAGCATTTACTGGATTATCTACTAGATTCATAAGTAATCCTTTTAAAACTCCATATATATTTTCAGGAGGAACTACAGAACCTTCAGCTGCCTTTAAAATAAGTTCAACAGGGAAGATAAAAGTTCCAATAACAGCTACAACAGCAGCTAAAAATGTTCCTAAAAGATAAAGAACAACTATTGATTTCATATTTGTTTTTTGACCTTTTTTATGTTGTAATACAGCAGCCATAACTAAGAAAAATACAAGTACAGGGGCAATAGCTTTCAATGCTCCAACAAATAGATCTCCTAAAATAATAACACCACTAGCTTTTTCAGGGGCTACTGTAACTAAAAGCATTCCCAATAAAATTCCTACTATTATTCTCTTTATTAAACTAATTCCAATCCATTTTTCATAAACTTCTCTCATAAATTTTCACTCCCTATGTCTCTATTTTAAAAACAATTGTTTCTGTATAAGAAACAATATATCACAAAGCTTTTCTTATTGCAAGTTTTTTTTGAAAAAATTTTCTGTAGACAAAATAGTGTTTTGAAGTTATACTTTTGGTGTTAAATATAAAAAAGTAGGGGGTATCTTATGGTTGGAAAGTACTTAATTGTAGATAAATCTATTGTTCCAGATTATTTTGAGAAAGTTATTGAAGTAAGAAATCTATTAAGAGATGGGAAATATCAAAATGTTAGTGAAGCTGTAAAGGTTGTGGGAATAAGTAGAAGTACTTACTATAAATACAAGGATTTTGTATTTCTACCTTCAGATAGAGAGATTGGAAGAAAAGCTTTGATATCAATTATGCTTGAAGATAAGAAGGGCGCTCTTTCTGAGATATTGAATTTTTTGTATTCAATGGAGTGTAATATAATTACTATAAATCAAAATATACCTATTAATAATGTAGCTTCTGTAGTGATATCAATGGATATATCAGATGCTCAACTTCCAATAGAGGAGATACTGCTAAAATTAAAAGATGTAAAGTATGTAGTAAGTTCAAGGTTAATTGCTCTAGAGTAAATTTTCCATTAATTTATAATAGTTAAGTATAAGGATAGTACTATTTAGAACAAAATCTAGGAGTATAAAAGAAAGGGTAGGAGAGATCCTACCTTTTTTTTATATAATAATTAAAAAGAGAGACACTGCCATATCTCTCTCTTTTTGCTCTTTTTTACTCTATTATTTTATCATCAACTTAATTATACCATAGAATTTTTAAAAATTCAATGGTATAATATATTGCTCTTCTTTCTTGGCTATTCATCTCAAGAAAGGAGGTGAAAAAGAGAGAAAGCTCTATTTTTTTATCATTGTGATAGTAATATTTCTATTATTATCTAAAAATACTTACTAGTATTTTATGTGGGAAGTCCTGCCAGACTTCCTGCTTTTTTTATCCATAAAAAACTCTAATTTATTTATGTGGCAAGCAGATGTAGAGAAAAAGTTAAAATCAAGAAATTCATCACTAGAGACAATAGCTAAGTATAAGGACTTGATAGTAGCTTATGAGTACTATTTAGAACAAAATCTAGGAGTATAAGAAAAAGGGTAGGAGAGATCCTACCTTTTTTTTATATAATAATTAAAAAGAGAGATACTGGCATATCTCTCTTTTTGTTCCAAATTACTATTCTTTAATATTGATTAAGTCAATTATATCATGGATTTTTGAAAAAATCTATTAATTAATAATAAGTAAGATTAAGACTCTGTCTAATTTAGAAAGAAAATAGTAAGATATATATATCCAAGGGGGGCCAACCAAAGGAAATAAAAGATTAGATGGAGGTAATTATTATGACAGTTCAAGAGAGAGTAAAAAAAGAAGTGGAGAAAATGCAAAATAGTATAAAAAGAGAGGCAGCAATAGAAAATGATGTACAAAACTACACAGCAGCATTAGAGCATATAGCAGAGTTAGTAGAGGCATCAGAACCATTACCAGCAGAGACAAACTTTGCTAGCTATGAAGAGTGGCAGGCAGATGTAGAGAAAAAGTTAAAATCAAGAAACTCATCATTAGAAACAATAGCTAAGTATAAGGATCTGATAGTAGCTTATGAATACTATTTAGAGCAAAATCCAGGAGTATAAAAGAAAGGGTAGGAGAGATCCTACCTTTTCTTTTTAAGAAAATAACTTAAATTTTTTTCAACTATTCCTTTAATTTCAATGGCAATATTTAATGCTTCATCTTTTTTTATTCCAATATTTTCAGCTACAGCTAATATATCAACTAAAGATGGATTTTTTCCATTTCCATTGACTGTAGTAGCATGTTCTCCACCAATAGAAAAACTATAAGTTAAGTCATAAGCAGGAGAGAGAACCCATCTTTTTTCATCTTCTAAATAGAGAAAGGTAAAGTTTTTAGAGTGGTCATCTCTATTATGAGAAAATACATTGAAACACATAAGTTTGAACATTTTTAAAACTTCATCAAAAGATTTAGTCAAACTTAAAGTTAATTTCATAAGAATATTGTAATCTAAATTTGGAATTCTGTGAGAAGTCTCTAAAAGAGCGGAAACAGAGAGCATATGTACTCTTTTTTCATCAACTCTATCAAATCTCTTTATACCAAAATACCCCTTACAAACTTTTGAAGGAAAGAGCTTTACTTCGGGAACTTCTATTCCACACTCTTTAGCACAAAGAGAGTATAGATACTCCTCTTCTCCAATATCATTACTATCTAAAGAGGAAGGAAATTTTATAATCCACTCTTGATTATTATATTGAGTTAATATCTTAGGTCGAGCTCCTCCAGAAGATCCTCCCAAATAAAATAAATTATCTAAATTTTCGGAGTATTGAGTATTTAAAATTTTTTTACACTCTAGTGCCAATGTATCATAGTCCTCTATAATACATTCTGGAATGAGGGAATGGACTGGTTTGTAAGATAGTGCTCCCATTCCAGTATTTCCAACAATAGCTAAACGATTTAAAGAGTTTATAGTTCTAGGGTCTATATTTTTAGAAAGTAACATTCTATCAACTAATAACCTTCCCCAACCATCAGGGAGAGTGTCGGCAAAAACTCCAAAAATACCATCAAAGGGATCTGGTTTAGCAAAAAAAGGTTTCTTTACAAGAGGTAATGTCATTGGACTGATAGAAAATCCAGTAGTTATCCATTCAGAATCATATTCAAAAACTGTGAGAAAATTTGAATTGGGAAGAGTTGCTAAGGTACCAACTTTTTTATCTCCATAAAAAACTTCCAACTTATTTAGTATGTTCATTTAATATCTCCTCGATTGAATTATAGTGTCTTTGGGAAAAAAGAGCTAACATCTCATCAGATCTTCCAAGAATAATAGCGATTTTAGAAAGAGATAAAAGAGAGATTTCACCAGTATTTTCAAATCTTTTTATAGAACCTAAACTCACCCCCGTAACTTTGGCAAACTTCTCTTGAGTCATCTTCATCTCTTTTCTTCTAAGTCTTACATTTTTAGCAATTTCAAGCTGTATATCTTTCGGTGTCTTAAAATTAAAAAAATCAAATTCCATATATAATATATTAGCTAAAAATTAAAAAAAAGTCAATATTAGATAATATATTAGCTAAAAAATAGAGTTTTTCCATTAATTTACAATAGCTAATATTAGTGCTCTGTCTAATTTAGAAAGAAAATAGTAACATATATCTAAAAGGAGATGGTGTGCTATGAAAAGGAGTGGATTAAAAATAGGACTAGCTCTCTCTGGTGGAGGAATGAGAGCAATAATATTTCATTTAGGGGTATTAAAGTACTTAGCTGAAAAAAAGCTATTAGAAAAGATAAACTATATCTCCTCAGTATCAGGTGGGAGTATAACTATAGCTCTTATGTATACGAACAATAATATGAGATGGGTAAATAGTGAAGAATACTTAACTAGAGTGTTACCAAGTATAAGAAGATTAATTTTAAATGAAGATATAGAGAGAAGATTGATAATAAAAAGTGTAATAGATATACCTCATATATTTGATAGTAAGTGTAAAAAACTAGCTAATACTATGAGAGTATTTTGGAAAATAGATGGGAAATTAAAAGAACTTCCTAAAAATCCAAGATGGGATATAAATGCTGTAACTTATGAAACAGGAAAAAGATTCTATTTTTCACAAGAAAAGTGTGGAGATATAAAAGTGGGATATTTTTATGGAGATGAAGTTAATATAGCAGAGGCAGTTGCAGCTTCAGCAGGATTTCCAATTTTAATAGGTATGTATGAATTAAAAAGAGATAGATATGAGTGGTATAATAAATATGGAGAGAAGAGGGTAGAACCAGTTAAAGGAAAACTTCATCTTTGGGATGGAGGAATCTATGATAATTTAGGATTGGAACCGATATTTCAACGAGTACTAAGAGAGGAAAAGGAACTAAATTATTATATTGTTAGTGATGCTGGAGCAAGCTCTAAAGAGTTTGTTCCCTATAGGAAGATATTTGGAAGAACTAGGGCATTAAAAAGACTTTTAGATATATCTATGGAACAAGTAGATAGTTTAAATAGTAGATTTTATAAGGAGTATATAGAAAGATATGAAAATGGAGTGTATATACGGATAGGAAAATATGGAGAAAATTATCCTACAAATTTGAGTAAACCAAGTGAAGAGGAGTTTGATAAACTGTTACAACATGGGTATGAGAGTACGTTTTTGAAGAAAGAGAGATAGTAATATATCTCTCTTTAGCTTTTTAGAAAAGGGACTAAAATTTATAAGTTAATTTACCAGTAGTTATACCTTCTCCAGTAGAGTCAACAGTATAAGAAAGAGTAGTTTCAACTTTGTCAGCACAATCTAAAGTCAAGTGGAAACCAACATTGGCTACTCCAGCACTATGTTTTTCAACTGGTCTAGCATATTCTTTTTCAACATCTAATATAGTAAATTTGTCTCTCCAATCATCAATATTCATAAGTTCTTTACTATATCCAACATTTGCCCCTACTTTAGCACCAAATTTTTCATTAAATCTTATGTCATGTTCAGCACTAGCTTTAAGATATATCTCATTAGAGAAGTTTGTAGAGTTATCAACATAAGCATTATTAAATCCATTTCCATTTTTTTCTTTTATATCATCATGTCCAAAGTAAGTAGTTTTTAAACCAGTAGCTAAATTAAGGTTAGTATTTTCTTCAACTTTTATATCTTTATATATCTCATTCTTTAAAGAGATACTATATGAATCAAAACTTGCTGATTTACCTAATCCTTCAGCATTATTTCTATCTAATTTGTTGTTACTATAGATACCGTTTATTCCTAAATTATATCCAAACTCGTTATTAAATTTATGACTTAGAGAATAACCAATAACAAAAGAATTTATATCATTTTTACTTCCATTTAGATAACTTAATTTAGTATATTGATATCCAGCAAAAATATTATCATTATTTGTGATAACATTATCTTGAGAGAGTACTAAAGTAGTATCTTCAGTATTATACTCTATAGTTCTATATACATCTTTACTATTTTCCTTAGAATTTTTATGGAAAGCTCCAATTTTATAATTTCCATTTAAGATAACAGCTTCTACACCAGAATTATCTTGACTAGCATATTCTCCAGTTAAGTATGATCTACTAGCAAAAAGTTTATTTTGTATATCAAGTAAATCAGTACCTCTATTTAAAATTTGAGCATTGACATTAGCATATTCTTTAGCAGAAATATCAAATCTTCTTAAATTAATATCACCAGTTTTACTTCCAGCTTCAAATAAGATATATAGATTATCTTCATCTTGAGTCATAGAAGTGTATCCATAGGTATCTCCTTCCCAAATTTTAATTTTTTTACCAGTATTGGTAGTTATATAGAGATTAGTTCTATCCCAAGGAGCAGAACCTTGTAAAGCATAACCAACTAAATACACATCATCATTTAATGCTAAAGAACTACTTTCACATTTAGCAACATCATCAGGAATAAAATCTTCTTCTACCTTTTCCCAAGTTTTTCCATTATCAGAACTAGCATAAACAACTCTTCTTTTACCTTCTGCAGTACCACTTTCATCTTTGGCAGCTAGATAAATTTTTCCTTTATGATGAAATATATTACTTTCACTTGTTATAGGAGCACCAGCAGTAGAAATTAGAGAAGAAGTATTCCAAGTTTTTCCATTATCAGTACTGTAGATAAATCCTGAAGAACAATTAACATCTCCATGCCATGCTTGTATAGGAACATATATAGCACCATTGTGATACATACCTCCTCCTGGACCTTGTAATACATATTTATATCCTTCAGGAAGTGTATCATTTTTTATACTTGTTCCTTTATCCCAAGTTTTTCCACCATCATCTGAAGTATATACGAAGAAGTCAAACTTTCCATTTGTTCCAGTTATGTTAGAGTTATTTTGATAACCAAAAAGAAATGTTTTTCCAGTATCACTATTATGTACAATAGCAGGATCTGTAATTCCCCAAGTATTTCCTGTAAATGAAGGATTTGTTATAACTTGATGGTCACTCCAAGTATTACCACCATCATTAGATATTTTAACAATAAATTCTACTTTTTGTGGCATATCAGTATTTCCAGAGTTTCCATTATATCTAATATCAGAAACAGCTATTAATGTTCCTTGAGATGTAGAAGTAATAGCTGGGATTCTAAAACCGGTAGGTTTATTAGTAGCTCCAGGAATACTTCCATGTTTAAAAATTGTCATATAATCATTCCAACCATCATTAGGTGCTGCGATAACTCCAGTAGCAAGTGAGCAGAAAAGTGTAAGTAATGCTAATTTCTTCATAAATCTATATTCCTCCATTTAATATTAAGTATACTTGTTTTTTGTACTCGAGAACATGAATTGATTATATATTTTTTGTTCACAAAAAGCAATATATTTTTCAAATAAAAAACATTTTGAAAAAATAAAGGTTAAATATAGATAAAATAATACATGATAAAAAACACGTGTAATAAAAAATAAAACTTTATTTTTAAAAGAAAAGTTTAAATTTTATAAAAAATTAATGTTAAATTATACTGGATTTTTTATAAAATAATATAATTGAAAGTGAATAAATTTACAATAAAAAGACACGAAGTTGTCAAATTTTGAAATTGAATAAAAAAAGAGAATAGATCTTTCTATCCTCTTTCTATAACTTTCATTAAATTTCAGAAAAATAAATGATATTATTCAAAACCTACACCAGTATCTGGAACATCTGGATTAGGGTCAATTGTAACTCCACTAGTAACAATAATATCTTCATTTTTAAATTTAACAATCTCTACAACAGGTGTTTTATATAGTTTTTTCATCTTTTCCTCCTATGTGTTTATAAAAAAATAAATATTAAGGCCATGGTTCCCAAGGCATACCTGGAATAGTAGCTTCAAAGTCACTAGTAACAATTATATCATTAGCTTGAAATTTAACAATTTCAATAGTAGGTGTATCATAGCTTAGTTTCAAAATACTCTTCTCATTTTATATTTTATATTCAATATACTATATCATATAATTTACAATATGTAAATATTTTTTTAAAAAAATAATTAAAAAAATTTACATTAAAATTAAATGAATTATAAATATTTTATGGAAAATTTATAAAAGTAATAACTAATAAAAATAAAAAAGTAAAATAATAAAAATATAATTTTATATATTGAATAATTTTAAAGTTCACATTGCTATTTTTATAGAAAAATATAGTAGTTATAATGAAAAATAAGACTAAATATAGAAAAAAATAAAAATAATCTAAATATAGAATTTCACCAGCTGTTACATTTTCTCTAAGTCCAGCTTGAGATAAAAGAATTGTAAAAAATAGTCCAGATATAGATCCTATAAAAAACTCCATATTTATATCTTCTTTCTTTTTAGGAAGTAGTAATATCAGAGAAAATAAAAGCCCTATGATTATAAAAAAAGGTAAAAGGTAAGATATAAAAGGAGCTAATATATTTCGTTTTAGAAAAATATTAAATGTTAGATTGTAATTACCAATTTCTACCTCTTCAAAGGAAAAAAAAGTACCTAAAATATTCCAGTTATTTATACTTAAATCCTTATCAATTCCCCATTTAGAAGAGATTAAAAGATTATCTGAATACTTGGAGAAATTAGGAGTTAATACTGTGGAATTATCATCATTCCAAGTAGTCATCTTGATAGTTACAACATTACTTTCTAAAGGATACTTATGGTAGAAAAAATTTTCGGCTAAAGAGAAATCAAAATTTTTTGTTATAATATTGTTTTTATTTTTTAACACTGATTCTGAATAGTCAGTAGCATCTGGAAAGAAAACCTTTTCAAACTTATTTGTTGGATATTCAATCAATCCAGATATCCTTATATTATCTCCAGAAAGAAAATCAATATTTTTTACTCTTATAAATATTTCCCCCTCTTTAATAATTTTGTTACTTTTTAAAAATTTTGAAACGCCAAGAGGAGAGGAAATCGGAGAAAAATTGCTCATAATTTCCTTACCAGTTGAAAAATTAATTGTAGAAATTAAAAAAATAAGAAGCAAAAATTGTAAAAAAGAGATAATAACTATACTTTTTACTTTCTCCCTATTTTTACTTAAGATTAATATTAAAAGAATAAGGGTTAAAATAGCAATTAAAGAATAAATATTGTTTTTTACATCCCTAATAATTTCTAATTGTAAAGTTTCAGTTATGGAAACAACTCCTAAATATAGAGGAATATTTTTCAATTTTCTATATTCTATTCTAGAAATCTGATTAGTCATATTATTTGCATCAATTTTTCCAATATATTTTTCTGGCTTATCTTCAAAAATTTTTTTAGCCATTTTATATAGATTATAACTATTATCAGCTTTGGCCTCAGAGAAAAGTGTGTATTGTAAAAGGGATTTGTTAGGATGATAGATATACCTAGTATCCTCTGAGATAAAAAAAGCATAGTTATAATCTTTAGTAGGAATATTTTTTAAAAGTAAGGAGAAGAGAGAGTAATAATTTTGTATCTCTATTTTATAGTTTTTCTCATTAACTCTTTTAAAAAATATAAGGGAACTATCTCTAATAAATGGGGAACTTTTAGGAAATTTTTCATCTGTTTCTTCCCAAGTAAGGTTGAGAAAAAATCTATCAATTCTTTCCTCAACCTTATCTATATAGGTAGTTATATTTTTTTCATTTATCTGATGTTGTTCATACAACATATGGAGTGTATCAGTAAAAAAATAGATAACTAATAATAAGAGGAAGAAAACGCTAAATTTTTTTAATCTACCCAATTTTCTTCAATATTGTTCCATCTTCTTACTACATCTTGTGGATGTTCTTTTCCCCATTTAGTTTGTTGGATTTTAAAATCCTTAACATCTTGAGAAGTTAAAGTGTCTTTCTTTTTAATCCAAGAATGAAATTTGCCATTTTTAGATAGAGAAAATTGGTTATGGTAATCTACAAGATGTACAAAAGTTTTTAAAGATATATCTGGAATCCCCTCTAAAGAGCTTACATAATCAATCATCTCCTGCACATGTTTCATATCATATTCATCTATCTCTTTTCTATATTTTGATAACTTTTCATTTAAATCACTAATATTCTTATCTAAATTTAAAAGTCTATCTATTTCAGCTTGAGTGAAATTACATTTACTTATTAAAAAATCACGTGAACTAGGGTTATGTTTTACATCAAATTGAGATCTTCCAAAAGAGTAACCAGAGATACCACCAGCAAAAGAGAATTTAGTAATAACTCTTTCATTTCCAGAAATTTCATTTAGAGCAAGAACATTCATTACTTGCTTACTATCAATAATATTTTTTATTTCATGATTTTTAAATAACTTTTCCATAAATTACCTCCTAAATATTTAAAATCTATATCTCTAGAGATAATTTAGCTTAACAATTAAAAGTAAATATACAAAGTTAGTATATCTTTATAGAAAACATACCTTTTATGTATATTCATAAAAGAAAGATAAAATATTTAAAATCTATAAATATTCAGGGGGTATGTATAGGGAGTGAGTAAATGGCTGATGATATATGATGAGAGCTATATTCAAGTTATGAAGTTAATAAGGGAGAAAAGAAAAAAGATGTATACTCAAGAAGAGTTTGCTAATCTTTTAGGGGTGACACAAAAAACTGTAAGTTGCTATGAGAATTGTCAAACAGAACTAAACTTAAAACAATTTATTAAAATATGTCATCTTTTAGAATTAAATTTTTTTAAAAGTTTTTCAGAGATATTTGAAAATGAATATGAAAAGGAAAAATAAAAATATTCAAGTTATGTATAAAAAAAAGTAAGGAGTAAAATCAAATTATCTCTAGAGAAAAAATATTTTAAGGAGGAAACATTATGAGTACATTTACAGGAGATCAATTAAAAGCAATACCAATAGAATCATTAGTAGCGAGTCCATTAGTAGCAGTAGTAGATGCACAAAAACAACTTAGTGCATCTATGTATAACTATATTAAAGAGGTAGCATTAGATGAGAATGGACAAGTAAAAAATGTCTATTTTAACTATGAAGCTAATGAAAATGGAAAAATGGTTAAAAAGACAATTTCAGCCCCATTTATTGCTATGACAGGGATTCCTAATCTATCTATGGAATTAGTAACTATTGATTTTGAAATGGAGATTAATACAAGTGATACATCTACTTCTTCTACTACAGCTGGGGCTAGTGTAAGTGGAGGTTTCTGGGGAGTAAAATTTAGTGGTAGTGTATCTCACAAATCAGAACAAACAAGAAAATCAGATACTAGATCAAAATATACTTTCCATGTGGAAGCTAGAAAACAGGAGACACCAGAAACTCTTATGAGAATAATAGATGCAATAACTGAAGATGTAACTAAGAAGGGAGCTATTGGAGAAGGAGAAGCTCCTAAGAACCCAGATTCAATAGTAAACGGAATGGAAAAAGAAAAAGCAGCAGCTTAAAAGGAGGAAAATAGATGTTGAAATGTTATCCTTGGAAATTTAGAAAATCACAAAATGATCAGTCTCTTTCAGATATAACTAGAGGATTACTCTATTCAGCAAATGCCGCCCAACAAATACTTAATACCCACTATTTAGAATCAATAGGAAAGTATTTTGATGAGGATGGCAATCCTTTGATGTTTAATTTCAAAATAAATGAAACAAAGGAAGCAGCTATTCCTATGTTAGCTATGACAGAACCAAAAGGACTTAGACTTAAAGAGATAGAGATAAATCTAAATGTCAGAATCGATGAGGGAAAAGTCAAAGAGAAAGATGGAATAGATGAAAAAGATGCAGCTAGATATGGAGATAGAACTAGTTTTGAAGTAACTCTTGCTCCTACAACTAATGATAGTGGAAAAGGAAGAACAGCCAACACTATTGGAATCAAGATGAAATTTGAGGAGCAAGATAATCCAGAAGGTATAGAGAGAATAATGGACGAATTTAGAAATAGACCATTACTCTACAGAGATATAGTGAAAGAGATAGTTAAAGATGAAGAAGTAAAAGAAGCTGATACAGATGAAACTGTTAAAGAGAATAGCTAATTTTTTCAGAGCCCTTTTCTCTCCTAGAGAGGAGGGCTCTCCTCATAGAAAAGTAGGGTATATAGCTAATCAACTGGAAATAATCTTAAATACTGTAGAAAACTATAGATTGACAGAAGTAGGTATAAATATAGTATGTACAGAGGATGAAGTAGAGGAAATAAAAAGAGAGTTAGATAAGAGAGAGAATCTGACTTATAGTATTGTTGAAGAAAAAGGGAAAATACAAATATATTTGTTGAAAGGAGAAAATGTAAAATGAATAGTATAGATTTTGAAGTTAATAAAACTTATCCAGAAGGAGCATTTGTAAAAAAAGGTAGATATTGTGAATTTACTAAGGATATAATAAGGGAATTTGGTGGTAATGGAAATATTTGCCATGGAATAAGCTTTTTCTGTATGAGTACTGCTATTGTCAATGCTATGAATTATTTTTGGTATAAAAATGGAGATGTAGAGAAAACATTAGAATATATTTATGGAATTATAATAGCAGTAAAGAGAATTAAATATAGTGGAACTATAGATTTGGAGGAGATAGAAGAGTATAAAGAGTATTTAGAAAAATTAGAGATTGTTCTAAATAATATATTAGAAAACTCTAACCATAATCTTAAATATTTTCACTGTGAGCATAGCATATATTATCTAAATGCTATTCTAGATAAACTATATAATGAAGAGGCAAATCTTCATTTTGGAAATCCAGCTTGGAATAGATCGATAGGGGGTGCCTACGATCCTGTTGAATTTAGCATTGATAAGGGTAAATTTCTGTTGGGGGAGGAAGATTCAATAGCGATAACCAATCTATTAAAATTTACTTTAGGATATGATGAGAGTTATCCAAGTGAGAATGGATTATTTTTCTATAAGTATGAAATGAATGGAAATAAGTTTTTATATACGAGTTGTACAAAAGAAAACTTTGTAAAAGCAAAAAATGTTTCTGAATGTGATATACCAATAAGATACAAAGATTATTTAGAAAATAAGATTAAAATTATAAATGTTTTGTAAATAAGGAATACTTTTAGGCTATAGACAATTAATTTATCTATAGCCTTTTTGTATAAAAAAACTACTTGCTAAGCGAATGATTTAAAAAAGTCAGAAGGTTATGCTAGACAAAAAATCTAATTAAAATCAAACGTTTAAACCACTTGGTAATGTAATAGTTTTTCCATCGTGTTCAAACACAACTGCTGAATGGATAGTTCCATCTTGTGACCAAAGTATATATAGTGCTTTAGTTTTTCCAGGAAAAGGATCTCCAGCAATAGAGTTATCTGCAGCAAGTTTTCTTATATTAATTTGGTATAAAGCTTTAATTTTTTCTGTAACATCAAAAGTTTTTCCTTCATACCCATACCCAGCATAAATAATAGTGTTTTTCTTAGCTTTTTCTACTAAATCAATCATTTTTTATTCCTCCTTATAATATACAAAAGTTATCTCTAGAGATAGTATAATTATATATTGATTAGAGAAAAATACCAAAGTAGGATAAAATATAAGGAAAAAGTAGTAGTACATAAGTACTAATTTTTTAGAAAGAAGAGGTAATTAATAGAAAATTTAATATAAAAGATAAAGGTATAAAGTGAGAAATAAAAAGATTTCATAACTTTATACCTTTTTCATTTAATATTTTTAATGGAAGATTATTATCCTAAATCTCCCTCTCCCCAATCACCACCAACATCAGCGTCATTATCTCCAAGGCTAGTAACGATAATATCTTCAGTTTTAAATTTAATAATTTCAGCAATAGGTGTACTATATATTTTTTTCATTTTTTCCTCCAATATGTTAATTAAATTTTACTTACTTAAAATATTATATTATTTTAATCGATATAATTCAAGAAAAAATATAAGTTAAAAATCCATTGGAGGCCAACCATCTTCTTCATTTCCCCAACCAAAATCTGGTGCAGTAGCATCAAAATCTGGATCACCAATAGGACTAGTAACAATAATATCTTCAAAAGAAAATCTGATAATTTCAATAGTAGGTGTGCTGTAATTTAATTTCATGTATTTCCTCCCAATTATTTTATACAATAATACTTATAGTAACATATTATTCATAATGTGTAAATATTTTATAGAAAATAAGTTAAAAAAATTTACATGTAATGGTTAATATGTTATAATAATACGAATCTACTTTTTGTTCTATTGACTTTTTTGAGAAAAGTAGTAAAATATAAGCACTAAATTAAAGAAAAATATTTTAGGAGAAAGTATGGTAAGACACAATAGAAATTTTGGGAGTAGAATAATGTATGTGGCTCTATTACTAATGTTATATATAGAGCTTTTTGTATTGTTTAACTTTAGACTGAATTTAGCCCTCTTGGGATTGTTTTTTATACTTATATTCTTTTACTATCTTTTCGACATCTTAGACTTTTCAAAAATATATAGAAAGAAAAATTTTATATATTCAACTATTCTAAACTTTTTTGTTTTTATGATTATTTTCTTTTTTTATCAAAAATTTTCACTTGTAGTTATATTTATAGTTTATGATATTTTACAAAATATCTTTAATCAAATTTTTTGTCAAAAAATAAAAACAAGAATGAATACCCTTATAATAGGGAAAGGTGAATATAAAGAAGTTTTAAGAAAAGCTATTTTAAGAGCTAAAGATCAATATAAGTATATAGGATATTTAAGTGATGAAGAAACAGTAAAGAGAGGAAAGTTTTTAGGAAGAATAGATGAAGTAAAAGAGATTGTAAAAAAATATAATGTAGAAATGATTATATTTTTAAAATCTACAGAGGTAAAAAATCAAGCTGATATAATATTGGAACAAAAATTAAGAGGAGTAAAGGTTATTGACTATTTACTATTTTTAGAAGAGTTTGAAGGAAAAATTGATGTAGATAGGATAGATAGTTTTTGGGCACTTATGACTGGAGGATTTGATACATTCCATAGTACATTCCAAAAGAAATTAAAAAGATTATTTGATGTGATATTAGCTTCTATACTATTTATATGTTTTATTCCTTTTATGGCAGTAACATATATATTAGTAAAGGTAGATGTAGGAATAAAATATCTATTTACTGATCCTATGAAGATAATAAATAATCCAGCATTTTTTACTCAATCTAGATTGGGATTCCAAGGAAAAGAGTTTAAGATAATTAAGTTTAGAAGTATGAAAGTACATGATCCTAATAAATATTCAAAATATGCTTCTGAACATGATGATAGAATAACTAAAGTAGGTAACTTTATAAGGAAGGTAAGATTAGATGAATTACCTCAAGTTATAAATGTGTTGAGAGGAGATATGTCCTTTGTAGGACCAAGACCAGAGTGGGATGTTCTTGGAAAAGATTATGAGAAGAAGATAAAAAACTATCATTTAAGATATGCAGTACGTCCAGGAATAACAGGATGGGCTCAAACTATGTTTACATATGGAGCTTCATTGGAAGATGCTAAGACAAAACTTGAGTATGATGTTTATTATGTAAAAAATCAGAGTTTATTACTAGATTTAATAATATTGATAAAAACAGCTAAGACAGTATTATATAGAAAGGGAATCTAATGAAAAAAAGATATGAAGAGTTGGATCATTTAAAGGGATGGGCAATGATATTAGTTTATTTAGGTCATTGTTTTCAACTTGGAGGAATAAATATAACTAGAAATACATTTAGTAATTTTTATATTCATGAAAGTATTTATAGTTTTCATATGCCTTTATTTTTTATAATTTCAGGATTTCTCTCAAATAGTTCAAAGGAAATAGAGTTTAAGAGTTTTTATAAAGGAAAGATAACAAGGTTATTAATACCATATTTATTTAT
>OGMI01000479.1_pt1 | contig 18181 bp, 18 predicted proteins | sample 1573201 | NCBI WGS metagenome assembly OGMI01 (sample SAMEA2582012, study PRJEB24529) | metagenome | biome: Human gut stool | place: China | collected 2011
GATTGTTTCTTTTTTGGAATGGATTTAAAGATAACAAAAACATGGGAAAGTTTTAACGTAGAGGGTAAGGGAATTTAGGTTGATATTATGGGACGGATACGAATCCTGTTAATGCTACTTTAGGACGGATTAACTTCACTTATATATACAACACGAGTTGCAACCATAAAAAATGCAACTCGTAGTGATGTATAATAATAATGTAAATTAAGACTTACATTTGCATTAAGGCCTGATTAAATAGCATCCTTGGTTATCACCTTGTCAGGTAAGCCTTTGATGCAGTACTGTTTGCTCGCTGGCTATTTTTCGAGCTTTCACGGGCAGCCTGCTTCATGAAAAGATTAAAATCTCTAACGTCAGAAGAGTCCATAGGCACGCTCTGCACTTTCTTTTGTGCTGCCAGTTCGTTGAAAGATATAAACTTTTTCATTGTTTGATTATTTTAGATTGTCGTTAAATGCCTCAAATACAGATGGCAAAGATAAAGGAATATTTTCAAACCACCGATTTTTTTTATTGAAAAATGTACCAACACCATTTGTCTGATAAAAAAGTAAAGATGAATAACCTTCATTATCAATATTACTGCCAGTTGCATCCAGTAAGATCAGACTGTTTACTTTATTGTTCAAAAAAGAAGTCCTATCCGAGATTTCCGTCACCACACAAATTTAGGCATATCTATTTGCAGATAAACAACTTTTGCTTCTTCGGTCATATCCGGATTTTTCATGATATATTCTCTATAGGTACGGTTTGATGCCAAGAAGGTTCTGATGACAGATTTTTCAGGTATCCGTAATTTTCGGATTGCCAAATAATCTGCTGCTTTGATAGCTAATTCGGCATCCAGATAAACTTTAGAATGTAACGGAACGATAAAATGAGTTATTCTCCCACTGTCCCATTCCGAACTTCGATAATAAGCCGTTGGTTTATTAAAAGTTGTAGGTTGATAACAAGGATAATTGTGATCATTGAAAATAAACTTCTCTATGCTTTTGTTCCAGACATAGTAGTTTCCTCCCATAATATTGCATGTGCCAACTGTATCAATAGCACAACGGTCCGTTTTGTGACGACCTACACATACTACAGCATGACCAAAATCATCAGTTTGAATACATACAGCCAAAGGTATTCCGCTTTCAATATAACAAGTAAAGAGTTCCTGGAACATAGGATTGCTATATTCATAGACTTTACAACCGAATCCTTGATTTTTCAAAGCACTGGAAATCTGTTCAAACGATAGTCCACCCGATGGCAGTTGCCGTTCATAGGCAAGCGGCTTCAATGTTGCCAGAATATCCGAAGGCATAATCGGCCGATAATCGGAATACTTGTTCCCAAAGTATTCCAATATACTCCATACAGTTGTCTCTGCGCAACTCATCATTTCACCGTCTAGCGAAGAATGAGGAAAGCCCGCTACCTGCATCTTTATTCCCATACAGGTGGAAGGAATACTAGCTTTACAAATACACATACTAGGATATTTACTATTTTTAGCCAATGGAGAAATCACATTACGTCCAATACAGCATTCGGCAAGTGGCCGTATAACCAAAAAACCCAGATATGCACTCCTGATTATTTCTATGTTATCAATAGTCATTTCTGTATTTTCATTAAATTCAGGAGTAAAAAATGAGATACGTACACAATTACGGTAATACTCTCTTAATTTTGTAGAATAAAGTGTATAATAGCAATCCCGATAGGCTTTATCTACATATTCAGTCTCTACCAATATTGTTAAGTCACCCCGCAATGTACTAAGAAAATGAGCAATCCGATCGATAACATACTCTCTGCTATCCGGATTATCATGTATCAGGTGCAGATTATCAATAATAGTATCCACTATATCTTTTTTCTGCATAAATTCTTTAATGGTAGATATATAAAGTTCCATAATTTGTAAATTGAATGTTCTTATCGTACGTTTTATACAACAACTAACCTATAGGATACATCTATCGCAATATACGGTATGCCATATTTATAATCACTTTTTTAAGATGGTTTTAAAGATAACAAAAACATAGGAAAGTTTTAGCGTAAAGGATAGAATTTTAGGATTTTACTTTGAAAGGAGGTGTTTGAATTAAGGTTAAAAGTCCGATGGTAAGTAGGAATTTTAGTTTTATGTTATAGGATATAAAATTTGTATTTCTGTTAATGCTTACTTTACACTAAAGTACGGATTGAAAATCCGTTATGCATTTACTTCAGATTACAAATCTGAAGGGACGGATATATCCCATTAATTTTATGGTAGTGCTGGAAGATTGCTATTTACACTCCAGCTTTTGCTAATAAAAGTTCAGCAACACCCCAAATAACATCCACTTTTTTTGTGAATACCAGAAGAAAAAATTATTTTTGTCCCAATAAGACAAGGCATTATGTTAATAGAATTTGACAAAGAGTATTTGCGTGAATTGTTTGAACAAGGGCGCACAAGCGATAAGAAATACCGTTACCAACCTGAAATCGTCAAGGGATATAAAAAATGTGTGATGTACCTTAAATGGGCAAACAATATAGAGCAACTTTATCCAATTCACTCCTTGAATTATGAAATCTTACAAGGTGATAAAAAAGGAATTTCATCCGTGCGCATAAACCTACAATACCGCCTGGAATTCACTGTAAGGAAAGTATTGAACGAGCAGATAGTAACCATATGCCGGACCATTACAAATAATTTCAAGTATGGAAACAGCAAAGAAAATCTACAGACCAGAAGAGTTGCAGCCATCCACCCCCATACATCCGGGCGAGATGCTTAAAGACGAGCTGGAAGCAAGAGACTTGACACAAAGAAAATTTGCAAGCATTATCGGGATGCCGTATACTGCATTCAATGAGATAATAAACGGAAAACGCCCGATAACCACTGATACAGCATTAAAAATAGAAGCAGCTACAGGCATTGCCGCAAATATCTGGATAGGCTTGCAAGCCGATTACAATATGCAGGTAGCCCGGCATGACAGCAAGTTATCTGCTATTCCAAATAATATACGCAAGGCAGCAGCGGTGCTTTAAAGCATCGCCAGCTCCAGCAATCCCCTGCCACCGGCATAATCTACGGCAGAGCTGTACAGGTATTCCTCCTGCCGTACCACAAGCTCCTGTCGCACGGGATTACTATGAATATACTCCAGCTTTTGCTGATAAAAATCCAGCAGCCAGACAGCTTCGGGATGATAACCGTCCTGCCAGAAACGGTAACTCGTGGATTTCCCATCACCGGCAGCCGAACGGCGGAAATGCTCCAACATCCACTCACGGCGGCTTTCCTGCACATCTTCCTCCAGCTCTGCAAGAATCTTCTTACTGGTAAACTTCTTGAAGTCGCGCACCACATCGGCCACTGTATGCCCCTGCCCTACACTTACCAGCATGTGCAGATGGTTGCTCATAAGCACCCATGCATATATTTTCAGACCTTTCTTCTGCTGACAGTATGCCAGTGAATCCAGAATTATGTGCTTATACTTGGGACGGGTGAAAATATCTACCCAGTCTACTACTGTGATTGTGATAAAATATACCTCTCCCAGTATGCGGTTTGCTATGTTCATGATTGTTTCTTTTTTGGAATGGATTTAAAGATAACAAAAACATGGGAAAGTTTTAGCGTAGAAGGTAAGGGAATTTAGGTTTATATTATGGGATGGGTACGAATATGTACTTCTGTTAATGCTACGTTACACTAAGGTACGGATTGAAAATCCGTTATGCATTTACTTCAGATTACAAATCTGAAGAGACGGATGACATATATGACACCACGCTCGGTAAGCTGCTGGAACTTCTCATAGTCGATATAGGCACGGTCCATGGCCATTATGTCGCCTTTGTTGAGCGTCGCAGGCCTGAGCATGAAGGAGTCGTTGGTGGCCGCAGAAGTGAACTTTATATCAGACGGCACTCCCTCATTGGCATGGATGACAGTATGCACCTTGATGCCGCCTTTCTTCTTGCCGGTCTTCGGATGCCGTCCTACACCCTTGAACAGCAAGTTGGAGAAAAGCGTGATGGTTGTGGAGTCTATGATTTGGAGCCGTTTCATCCATTTGGGCGTCTTGCGACTGCGGCTGTCCGAGGAAAGGATTTGGCGGTATGTGGCGTACAGGTCACGGTATATAGCCTCAAATATCGATTCGGGACGTCTCTTGTTGGCATCCGACAGCGTGCTGCGACCTATTTTGAAGGTTATGCCAAGATGAGACAGTTTACAGGTCTCGGCTGGCAATGAGGCGGTAATTTCACGCAATGAGTCAAACCGCATTATCACGGCATAGAGCATCACGACAAGATGGATCCACCCGTTGAAGCGTTTGGTATAGCGTTCGCCACCTCTTTCGCGGCTGAAACGAAGGATTTTTGACTTATCAAGCAATTTAATTACCTGACCATAGAGCGGCTGTCCGCTAAAATGATTACTTTTGCCCATGGAAACTTATGTTTTGTGGTAAAAGCAAAGTAACCATTTAGGGCTGAATCCTGCAAATGGGAACAGCCCTAATTTTTATACCAAGCAAAAAAGTTTATCGGACAGCAATATTATAATTTATGCCCTCAATGCTTACTTATTTCTGCTACCTTAAACATAATCTCCATCCACCTAAATATCTCACTGGTCTAAATGTAAAATACATTGGGATATTGTTTTTTGTAATAATTCTACATTTTACTTCATTATTATCAGCATTATTAAAAGTAATACAACTCAGAGTATATGATTTTATCGGATTACTTTTAAGCATAGAAATTATACTTTTCAACTCATCATTATCCAATAATTGCGGTTCAGTTTTTGGAGTCATTTGAGAATATAATAATGCTACAGCATCTGTATATTTACCTTCTACATAGAAATCCATAAACTGATTAACAATAGATGTGATCGAAATGGTATCTTCAGATGTTAAATACATTTTAATGTTAGTATTTGCTTCATAATATTTTTTATCCGAAAATTTATTCTCGGAACATGAAAACAATAACATTAATATAGAAGTGATAGAGAAAATAAATGTTTTCATATAACGTAATTAATAAAAAAAGATGTCTCAAAATGAGACATCTTTTTTATTTAGGATTAAAAATAATTTATCAATTCTGCTGTCCTGTAGTTGGATGAACTGTAATTTCAACATCTTTCTTGATTGTACCCCACTTATAAGTAATTGTTACAGGTACACTGATTTTATATTCAGCAGACAATACATTACCATTATTCTTGTAATTCAACTTACCAAAATCAGTAGAAACTATATAATTATTAACAAGTGTTGGCGCAGTGAATGTAATATCAATATTAGCATTCTTATCTTTCAGTAATGATTTATCATCACCTAATGTACCACCATTCAAGTTTGTAGTAATCTTGTCTACATCTACACTAATTCCATCAACACCGTAATAAGTGTAATAGTTATATCCACCAGTTACATCATTGAAATTGAAGTTTCTCCAATCAGAGAATGATATAACTTTGTTAAGTGCGATTTCATCACCAGCATCAAGACCATCAATCAAGCCATCATTTGCTACTTTATTAATTGTAATAGGTCTCAAGAATCTTACATCAAATTTGTTATTATCCAATGCAACAGGTCTTGTATCATTACAGTTATCAGCAACAACTTCAATTGTAGCACTAAGAGTTTCACCTTCAGCTAACTCAGAATGATCCTTATAGTTCAAGATGTCTTTAGCTGTAGCATTTTCTTGATATACAATTTTACCATTTACGTCAATTGTTGCAATTGTCACCAAATTTGCATTCAATTTAGCGCCATTATCACTAATAGTCAAAGTATACTTAGCACCTGAATCGCCTGTTACAATAGTTCCTTCTGGATCAACAAATCTGAAGGTTGTATGATTGCTATTATACCAATCAATATTCTGGAAATCTGTATATACAGAAGATATTCCCGTAATCAGATTTTTCGAATTATCAAATACTTCGTATATATTCTTTTCAAAGATACAATTAGCTTCTGTATTAGATGGAGATGTAGGTACAGCGACATTCAAATGAACCTCAGCATTTCCTTGTTCAGGAGAATGTTGTTTAAACCACATTTCACGAATCTTAGCTTCATCATTTAAAGTTCCTGACGGTTTTGCATTTATTTGACTTGGAGTCCAATTAAATGTTACATATACATAATGAGACTTACCATCACCCAAATCTTTCTTGAAGCGAACAATTGCACTCATTGACTTAGCTCCACCATAGTATGCTTCATATGCTTCGTTTTCAGCGAGAGTCCACTGAAGAACTTCTGTCATATTACCATTTACGTCGGCCGCAGTCTTAGTTACTTCACCAACAGGCGAAACTAATGCTGTCGCCCCTGAAGTAGTATTATTAAATTGAGTTGCAGCAGTTGAAGAAGAGAACCCATCAAGCTTATATTTTGCTTCAAACTCATCCTTAGTAATGCCAAGATCAGAATGAGCAATAATTTGCTCTTCAACCTGATGCCAGTTCAAATTGAAAGTAAATGGAGTTGTAGAACAGCTAACTGTATACACTTTATCAAAATCAAATGCATCAATTACAGTGACCTTATCTTCAACAGCTGCATCAACGATATTAAGCTTGATATATCCTACAGCAGCATTTTTCTGTGAATTCTTATCAAACAAAATAACACGAACTAAAGGTTGACGACCTATTGCAGTACGGCTTTGTGTAGCACCCCAAGCTGCTTGTAAACCATCAACCGGCATTTGCGCTCTTACCACTGACTCGTCATTAGGATTCTGAGCGGCATGAGCACTTTGTGAAGTTTGATTTGCTCCATCAAACCATCCTACTAAGTCAAATCTATATTCAAAGCCCGCTTTTTCAACTTCACCTGCATTTGCATTTTCATCCCACACCATGCAGGTTCTATCACTATTAGCCTGATAATGAGTCTGAATGTAATCAGCCAAATCGATACCATCAGCATCATTCCATTCAACGTCTATTGCCAATTTATCAGCATCATTTATAGCATCTTCAGCCGTTTCATACAAGTATTTATCTGTATGATTTACAGGCGTAGAAACCTTAGCAAGTTTTAAATTATCATATTGGTTCTTTACGACCGCTGCATAATCAGAAGTTATGATAGTATCACCTTTTTCACCGGTAGTTTTGGCCTGAAGTGCTAATACAGTTACTTGCTTATCGTTAACAATATCCTTAATTGAGCCTTCTGTTAATTTAGCTTTCACTGTCAACATTCCGTCAGCAACACTTCTTTCATAAATTTGGGTCTTAACAACTCCATCATTGCTTCTTGCCTGAACATCTTCAGAAATAAAAGAAAGCCCTTCCAATGGCAAAGCCTCCTCTGTAACATACGAAGGATTTAGATGATATGTCGCAACCAGCCCCGGTGTCATATATGTTAAACCACTTTGAGCTACAGGATTTTCCTTTCTTAAATCTTTATCAGCCAATTTATCACCAGTTGTTACTGTCTTAGCATAATAAGCATATGTTGCAGCCTCCATGGCTTCAATCCCGTTATAGTAGAGTGTTGGCTTAAATACCAAACTTGTCAAATTTTTGCCAACAACAGAAACAACTTTCTTTGTTAATTCGTCCACTTTCACAGATAGAGCATCTAAAGCATCTTGGCTTGCATAAGTATTAGCAATTTCTCTACTTAAAGCATCAATTTCCGCTTCCAGTTGTTCCAATGTTGCCATTTTATCCACTTGATCCTGAACGCCTTCTGCAGCAGCCATAGCAGCATCTACATCAGCCTGCAGAGCAGTAAGTTGATTCTGTAGTTCTTCTAGCGAACCCTTTCTATCAATCTGGTCCTGCAAATTAGCGATGTCATCATCATAATCTTTACAAGAAGTAAAAGTTCCTGCCGAAGCGAACAGAAGCGCTCCGAACAGAAGTGCACTTAAATACTTTTTTCTCATAATAAAAATTTTAATTTATAAATTAAAAACTCAAATTGTTTTCTTCAAGTTATTTTTCTCTCTTAACACCCCTTCGCTGCATCCGAAATACATTGAAACGGAGCTTTAATTTATATCTATATAATTGAAATAGTATGAAGCTAAACCAATCGTTACGGGAACAAATGTATGGACTTTGTTTGACACTGCAAACGTTATATAGCAAAAAAAATCGTATTTTTACACTTTTTAAATATTAAGAAGTCTAAACAAAGCACAAGACATGAATTCCCTCCAACTTTGTAACTGGTTTTTAACACAACACCCGCTATATCCTCAATTCCAACATTAGCGTTTATTCAGAATTTTCACAAGATTAGACGCGCCACCAAAAGGCAAATAAATATCTTCCAAACGGGTTCCCGACAAATGGCGAGCCATCAATATGCGAGCAGTAGCATAAACATCGGTCAACACGGCTTCCAGAAAGCCATTAGGGAAACGATAGTTGTGTGTACCTTTCTTAGCATCTACTAAGTACTGCAGATTTTTCAAGCTGACTACTTCCAATGTATAATGGAAGCGCAATGCGGCTGCTACTTCTTTTTCGGGAGTTGCATAGATTACCTGCATGGCAATAGTCAGCAGGTTTTTCTCGATATCAGACAAGAGGTCGAAGGCTATTTGTGGCGCCACAGGTTTGGCAGTATCTGCCACAATCGCTTCGTTAAGCGTAAAACCGTCTTCGGCTATCCGTCTTAAACTAACTTTCAGTTCACTCATAGTGTTTTATTATCTTGTTATAATATTCTTCACAGTGGTTTAGTTCTGATTCAGAAGTAAATATGGGACAAATGTATTAATTTTATTCATATTATGCAAATAAAAAGCGGTGTATGTACATTTCACTATACACACACCGCCACAATATCATTCAAGCTGATTTATTATTCGGCTATACAGATAGTTACACGGTTTTCACTAGCTGTACCGAATGGCTGTATAGTATCCCCCTTATGGTCGATGCTGATACGGCCGGCTGCAATACCTTTATCCTGCAATGCCTTTGCTACGGCTTCAGCACGTTTCTTTGACAGGCGCTCGTTGATGGCAGCTGTACCGGTCTGTTTGTCAGCATAACCACAAATTGTTACTTTGGCATCGGCATGCTGGTTCAGGTAAGATACCAGGCTTTCAATCTTACTCTGCTCTGAAGTACGGATTTCGACCGAATTAATCTGGAAGAACACATTCTGTGTCATAGCCTCGACTATCGGTGCCGGAGTTGGAGCGGGTTCTTCTTTCACCTCCTGTACAGGCTGCTGTTCTACCGGAGCTACCGGAGTAGGTTCGTAGTACACAGGTTCTGTTTTCTTATGTGTCTTTCCGAACTTGAAGGTGAAACCAGCCAGCGCATTGAACTGCCAGTCTGCATTACCTGCTTTCTTTGAATTATATTTATCCGACATAACATTACCGTTTACTTCAATATTGAAATAAACATGGTCACTGATACGCAAATTAGTACCCAAACCGAAGCGTCCCACCGGACTTACCTTACTGTCTGTCCACAAATACTCCAGTTTCTTACCTGCATTGTACAAAGCTACAGCCTCATCATTATTAAAAGCACCATTTACACCCACTCCACCAAACAGGTAGGCATTGAACACACGCTTATGATTATAGCCGCAGAATAAAGCGCTCAAATCGAGTGTAACATCTACATTACCCTGCAGGTAGTTATACTTGTATACGGTGAGCGGATTGGCCCAAGCGCCTTTGGCTTCCCAACCCGAAATGCCGGCACGCAATCCCCAAAGCGGAGTGAACTGGTAGCCTGCATAGATAGCGGCTGCCGGCGAAATAAGGTCACCAAACTTGGCCTCGCCCACAGTGTGCGAAGCTCCTGCCTGTACCTGCATGTACCAATGCGGGTTAAATACGGTCTTTCCTTCTTCTTTAATGCGAAGGTTTCCATCTCCTGTTTGTGCAACAGCTGCAATTGTACTCAATCCAAGTGCAAGGGCAGTAAGATTTCTTCTTAGTTTCATAAATTTCTTATTATTGATTATACATTCATCATTCATACTTGTACACTCACACAACAAAGTTAAGAAATAATTGTTCACGATAGGCTGTTTTTTATTTATTTTTATCGGGAAAGCCTTAAAAAGAAGATTTTGCGTGTAAAAACGAGCTTATTTCGCGCTTAAGGAGTAAAAGAGGATTTCACTCCCTATACCTTATATATAATAAATAGGGAGACACCCGCCGTAACAGATGTCTCCCTGACTGTTTTTTTTCTATTGTTGAGAGCCTCAACAAGCCTTGAAGCTCATATCCAGTCCTTTTACGGAATGGGTAAGTGCGCCTACCGAAATGAAGTCTACACCGCACTCGGCATAGTCGCGCAGGGTATCGAAGGTGATACCGCCCGATGATTCGGTTTCGTAGCGTCCGGCTACCATCTCTACTGCCTTGCGGGTATTCTCGGGAGTGAAGTTGTCGAGCATGATGCGGTCTACACCGCCCAGGTCGAGTACTTGCTGCAACTCGTCGAAGTTGCGTACTTCGATTTCAATCTTCAGGTCCTTGCCTTTTTCACGGCAGTATTCCTTGGCACGGGTAATAGCCTTGTCGATGCCGCCGGCAAAGTCTACGTGGTTGTCCTTGAGCAGAATCATGTCGAACAGACCGATGCGGTGGTTCACGCCGCCACCTATCTTCACAGCCATCTTCTCGAGGATACGCATACCCGGAGTGGTCTTGCGGGTATCGAGCACACGGGTGTGGGTGCCTTCCAGACGCTGTACGTACTTGTGGGTCATGGTGGCAATACCGCTCATGCGCTGCATGATGTTCAGCATCAGGCGCTCGGTCTGCAGCAGCGACTGGATTTTGCCGGTTACAATCATGGCTACATCGCCCGGTTTTACGTGTGCGCCGTCGTTGATGAACACTTCTACCTGCATAGTGGGGTCGAAACGGTGAAATACTTCCTTGGCCACTTCGATTCCGGCCAGGATACCTTCTTCCTTAATCAGCAGTTTAGACTTGCCCATGGCATCGGCAGGGATGCACGACAAGGTGGTGTGGTCGCCGTCGCCGATATCTTCGGCAAACGATAAGTCAATCAGACGGTCTATCAAATCTTTTACAACTTTTTCATCCATCGTTTTTTCATTTTATAAATTCGAACTATGGCAAAGGTAGAATTTTATTCCTATTTTTGCAACATTTTTAATCGCACAAACATGCAGCAGTCAGTTAACACCGCACAGGGAACGGGCAGGTATCACCTGCTGGCTATCCTCACCGTAGCCGTATGGGGGACTACGTTTATTTCTACCAAGATATTGATTGAAAACGGGCTTTCGCCGCAGGAGATTTTCCTGTTGCGCTTTGTCATTGCCTACGTGGGCATCTGGCTGCTCTCGCCGCGCAAGCTGCTGGCCGACAGCCGGAAGGACGAGCTATGGTTTCTGCTGGCCGGACTGACGGGCGGCACGCTGTATTTCCTGACAGAGAATACGGCACTGAGCCTGACGCAGACGACTAACGTGGCTTTCATCATCTGCACTACACCGCTGCTCACCACGGGGCTTTCGCTGCTGCTGTACCGGCAGGAGAAGGCGGGAAAGGGACTGCTGGCAGGGTCGCTTGTGGCACTGGCGGGGGTCGGGATGCTTATCTTCAACGGCAGTTTCGTGCTCAAGCTTTCGCCGCTGGGCGATGTGCTTACGCTGTGTGCGGGGGTATCGTGGGCGGTATACAGCCTCATCATCCGGCGACTGTCGGGACGGTATCCTTCGGTGTTCATCACACGGAAGGTGTTTTTCTATGGCATCCTCACGGTGTTGCCGGTGTTTGCGGTGCATCCGTTCAGTTTTCCGGCAGAGGGTTTTCTGCGCAGCGCGGTGTGGATGAACCTGCTGTTCCTCAGCGTACTGGCATCGCTGGCGTGCTTCGTGGCGTGGAACGTGGTACTCAAGCGGCTGGGCACTATCCAGTCGTCCAATTATCTGTACCTCAACCCGCTGTTCACTACCGTGGCAGCGCATCTGTTTCTGCAGGAACAGCTCACGGTGTATGCTGTAGTCGGGGTGCTGCTGGTACTGGGCGGGGTGTTTGTGGCAGCCCGTAAAGGGTGAATATATACATTATTTAGTCTACGATAAAAACAGGAAGTTATGAAGTTTACATTATTGGTGGTAGGAAAGACAGTAGAGAAGCATTATATCACGGCGATTGCCGACTATACGGAGCGTACGCGGCACTACGTATCGTTCGACATGGAGGTGATTCCGGAGCTGAAGAATACCAAGAGTCTGAGCATGGAGCAGCAGAAGGAGAAGGAGGCGGAACTGATTCTGAAAGCGCTGCAGCCGGGCGATGTAGTGGTGCTGCTGGACGAGCATGGCAAGGAGTTCCGCTCGGTGGAGTTTGCGGCGTGGGTGGAACGGAAAATGCATACGGTGAACAAGCGGCTGGTGTTCATCATCGGGGGGCCTTACGGGTTTGCGGATGCGGTGTATAAGGTGGCGCAGGAAAAGATTTCGCTTTCGAAGATGACCTTCTCGCACCAGATGATCCGCCTGATTTTCGTGGAGCAGCTGTACCGTGCCATGACGATTCTGAACAACGGGCCTTATCATCATGAATAAAAGAAGCAAATAAAAAGTTGTTAAAGAACGGGGGCAAATAGGCTGTTTTATTTCAAAAAAGACTGGAAATTGGTATATTTGTAATAAACATAGCTTTGATTGAAAATTATGACTGCATCCGATTCGACACATCACAACGACAATGAGCTGTTTTTCCGGGCCTGGGTGGACCGTGAAGGTATTTTCAAAACGGAGTTTGCCTACCCCAAACAGCTGAAAGGGAATTTATACCTGCTATGTACACGGGGACGATGTCGGCTGAGTATCCATCTGTCGGAGTACACACTGATGCCCAACATACTTGCTGTGGGACTGAAGGGCTTTTTCGTGCAGGTAATCGAACAGTCGGAGGACTGCGAACTGTATATCGTCGAATTCAGCCGCGAAATGAACAGTCCGTCGCATCTCTTTGCTTCGGCACTGGAGGTTTCTGCCAATCTGGTAGAGAATCCGGTCCAGCTGCTGCACAGCCGGGTAACGGACATCTTCAAGTCGTATTTCACAACCCTTATCAAGATATGCGAACTGCCGGACACACAGCTCAGCATCGAGCAACAGTCGCTCTTCTCTACTCACCTCATTCTGGGTATCGGCAATATCCGGAAAAAGGAAACTGTCACCGAGCAGACGAATGTGTACAACCGGGGCGACGAAATCGTGAAAATGCTGGTAAGACTGATTATCAAGCATTACCAGCAGGAAAGAAGTGTGAACTTTTATGCCGACCAGATGCACCTGTCGCCGCAGCACCTCAGTACGACGGTGAAAAAGGCTACCGGCAAAACGGTGACCGACATCATTTCGGCACTGGTGATACGCGATGCGCAGGCTAAGCTGAAATCGACGGAGCTCACCATTCAGGAAATTGCCTATTCGCTGAATTTTCCCGATATCTCGTTCTTCGGGAAATACTTCAAGCGCTATACGGGCATGTCGCCAAAAAAATACCGGAATACCTGACGAATCAGGCTTCCGGTTTGTCTTTGATTTCTTCAATAATGGTCACATCTTCTATGCGTGACTCTTCGCGCTTGCGGTATCGCAGAATGCGAAACAAGTCGGTAAGAGCATAAACAATGCTCGAAGCTCCCAGAATAATGAAAGGAACGGTGGCTGCCTGGAACGGATTGAACAGTACAACCAGTCCGGCTACCAGTACCAGTGAAGGGATAACGAACATGCCCCGGGGCACATGTCCCCACGAACGGGCTGCCGAAAGATTGGACAGCTGGGCAATGCCTGCCAGTACCAGCAAGACTCCCAGTACATACATCAGGATGCTGACAAAGAATTCGGGCATAATCATCAGCCACAAGCCAAACAGTGTGCTGCCCAATGCTACGACGGGCAACGCAGAACCGCCGGATTTCTTGCCACGGTTCATCAGATAACCCAGCAAGCCCAGCGCACCGGGTATCAGAAACAAAACTCCTACCGTAATGACCAGATAGATGACGGCCGCCTGAGGCCACCACACCAGCAGTACCCCGATAACCAGGGCGCATACATCGCTAATCAACGGATAACTTACGCTTTTCATATCATCTGTTTATTTATGAGTTTACTGTAAGCGAATATACAAAAAAAAGACATATACCGCTTTTTTTTGTTGGTTTTTATCGACCATAATCGACATTGTGCTTGCTAAAACAGACAAATACAGAACAATGCAGAATAATCATTATGACATGCCGAAAAGGATAAGTATTCATTTTTAATGTGTATAAAATATCAATTTGTTATTTACGCGTGATTTATTTTCCATTTTCAAAGGAAAACACTATCTTTGTGCAAAAATCACAGAACACAGACAGCTATGATACAACCAGATTATCCATCCGTCTTGCTTATCTATACAGGGGGAACTATAGGTATGATTGAAAATCCGGAAACCGGAGCTTTGGAGGCTTTTAACTTTGACCAGTTGCAGGAAAACGTTACCGAGCTGAAAAAGTTCAACTACCGTATATCGTCTTACCAGTTTAACCCTCCTATCGACTCGTCCGACATGGAACCGGCTCTTTGGGCCAAACTGGTGAAAATCATCGACTATAACTATCACAACTTCGACGGCTTTGTGATTCTGCACGGAACCGACACCATGGCTTATACGGCTTCGGCCCTGAGCTTCATGCTGGAGGGACTGAACAAACCGGTTATCCTCACGGGAAGCCAGTTGCCTATCGGAGTACTCCGTACCGACGGAAAGGAAAACCTGATTACGGCTATCGAAATAGCCGCAGCCAAACATCCTGACGGCTCGGCCGTTGTTCCGGAAGTTTGTATCTTCTTCGAAAATCACCTGATGCGTGGGAACCGTACCACCAAAATCAATGCCGAAAACTTCAATGCATTCCGCTCATACAATTATCCGGCACTGGCTACTGCGGGAATCCACATCAAGTATGCTTACGACAGAATCATGAAACCAGATCCAGAGAAAAAACTGACTCCACACTATCTGCTGGACAACAACGTGGTTATTCTGACGCTTTTCCCGGGTATCCGAAAAGAAGTCATCGAGAATGTGCTGCACACACCGGGCCTGAAAGCTGTGGTGCTGAAGACTTACGGCTCGGGCAATGCTCCCCAGAAACCGTGGTTCATCCAGTTGCTGAACGAAGCTACGGAAAAGGGCATCATCATCGTCAATATCTCACAATGTCCTACCGGTATGGTGGAAATGGGACGCTACGAAACGGGATTGCACTTGCTGGATGCAGGAGTGATTAGCGGATACGACGCTACTGTAGAATCGGTGCTTACCAAACTGATGTTCCTGCTGGGCCATGAAAAGAGTGCCAAGGAAATAAGATACGAAATGAGTATCCCATTGGCCGGTGAATTTACAAAAATTTAAAGTTGTAATCTTTTTGAAATATATATTTCACAACATAGAAATAAGCGAAGCCCATCTTTGCAATACAATTTAAATGATTAGTTTTGCACTCTAACTAAAAAAGAAGGGCTTTATGAACAATTACCGTATATTAGTAGTAGACGACGAAGAGGATTTGTGCGAAATCTTGAAATTCAATCTGGAGATTGAAGGTTACGATGTGGACACAGCCAACTCGGCCGAAGAAGCACTCAAGCTGGATTTGCCAAAGTACAACCTGCTATTGCTGGACGTCATGATGGGGGAAATCTCCGGGTTCAAGATGGCACGCATGCTGAAGAAAAATCCGGAAACGGCTAATATTCCTATTATATTTATCACAGCCAAAGATACCGAAAACGATACGATTACAGGGTTTAATCTGGGAGCAGATGACTATATATCGAAACCTTTCTCACTGCGTGAAGTACAGGCACGCGTAAAGGCCGTGCTGAGAAGAACAGGCGCCAACGGAACCGAAGAGAAGCCGCAACTGTTGCAGTATCAGGGTCTTTCCATCGATGTAGAAAAGAAAAAAGTATGCATCGATACGCAGGAAGTAGCACTTACCAAAAAAGAATTCGAGATTTTGCTGCTGCTGATGCAAAACAAAGGACGTGTGTTCTCACGCGAAAACATCCTGAACAAAGTTTGGCAGGATGAAGTGTATGTGCTGGACCGCACCATCGATGTCAATATTACCCGACTGAGAAAGAAAATCGGCGCATACGGAAAGTATATTGTAACCCGACTGGGATATGGCTACTGCTTTGAAGCAGATTAATTTGTTTTTTGACTTACTATGACGATTGAATTTACAAATCACATTCTTCCCTTCAACAAAAAACTTTTTCTTACAGTCATTCTGCTGTTTGCCTCGTTTGTGTGCTGCTTCTTATTTTATCAGTACAAGCGGGAAAAGGAATACAAAATAGAATTACTTGACACAAAGCTGCAAAATTATAACTACCAGCTTTATGATCATCTGAAAAGAAGGGACACGCTCAGTGCAGCACGGATGGACCAGTTCCTGTCGGAACATATTCTGCCCAACTTGAGGGTAACAATTATCAAAAAAGACGGTACGGTGATTTACGACAATACGGAGCATGATATGTCTAAATTTGCCAACCATTCCGGAAGAAAGGAAATACAAAAAGCTATCCGCTACGGAAGCGGATATGACATCAGCCGTCTGTCGGAAAGCGTAGGAAAGGTTTTCTTTTACTCGGCCCACTATTTTCCGGATAAAGAAATCATCATCCGTTCGGCCCTGCCGTACGACCTCGACCTGACCAAACATCTGCAGGCGGACAGCAACTATATCTGGTTCACCATCATTGTGAGCTGCATCCTGCTGCTTATGCTGTATCGGTTTACCCAAAGACTGGGCACATCCATCAAGCAACTGGAACTTTTTGCACTGAAAGCCGACCGTAATGAGCCGATTGACATGAAGCAGAAGTTCCCCGACAATGAACTGGGAGAGATATCACAACACATCATTCAAATATACAAAAGGCTGCACAGAGCCAAAGAGGCGCTCTACATTGAACGCGAAAAGCTGATAACCCACTTGCAGATTTCGCATGAGGGACTGGGGGTGTTCACTGCAGACAGAAAGGAGTTGCTGGTGAATTCGCTGTTTACGCAGTACTGCAACATCATCTCGGACAACAACCTGACTTCTACAGAAGAGGTTTTCCAAATCTCTGAACTGGAACCCATTATCAGCTTCCTGAATCTGAACCAGAAAAGCGGAAGTACGCAGGAAGAAAAGAAAACAAGCATGTCGCTGGTAAAGAACAGCAGATCGTTTACCATCGAGTGTATCATCTTTCAGGACCGTAGTTTTGAGATTTCCATCAATGACGTCACACAGGAACAGGAACAGGTACGCCTGAAACGGCAGTTGACACAGAACATCGCGCATGAACTGAAGACTCCTGTAAGCAGTATTCAGGGATATCTGGAAACGATTATCAGCAATCCGGAATTGCCAAGAGAACGCATAGAAGCATTTATAGAAAGGTGCTATGCGCAAAGCAATCGGTTGACTTTCCTGCTGCGGGATATTTCGGTTCTGACCCGAATGGATGAAGCACCGGGCATGATTGAAATGGAAAAGGCCAACATCAAGACCATCGTGGAAAACATTATGAGCGAGGTGGCCATGGATCTGGAAAAACGGCACATCCGGGTATTCAACCTGGTTCAAAGGGATTTGATTATCGACGGAAATGCTTCCCTGCTCTACTCTATTTTCCGAAACCTGATGGATAACGCCATCGCTTACGCCGGAAATGAAGTGGAGGTTACTATCAATTGCTTCCGCGAAGATGAATGCTTCTATTACTTCAGCTTCAGCGACAACGGCATCGGAGTTGCCCCGGAACATCTGAACCGCTTGTTCGAGCGTTTCTACCGTGTGGACAAAGGACGGTCGAGAAAGATTGGCGGTACAGGCCTGGGACTGGCTATCGTAAAAAATGCAGTCCTGATTCACGGTGGAAGTATCTTCGCCAAGAACAGTTTAAGTGGAGGACTGGAATTCGTATTTACTTTAAAGAAAAAAGAGAGTTGACAGCAACTCTCTTTTTTTTATGGATGTTCATCTTGGAATATGCAACAAAAAAGACCGAAACAAATGTTCCGGTCTTTCTGAGCCTCTTGTCGGATTCGAACCAACGAC
>OGMI01000484.1_pt1 | contig 18070 bp, 9 predicted proteins | sample 1573201 | NCBI WGS metagenome assembly OGMI01 (sample SAMEA2582012, study PRJEB24529) | metagenome | biome: Human gut stool | place: China | collected 2011
CAGTGCAGAAGCATGTACTTCAGGATTGAAATATACATTCTTCCAAGTAATAAGATCGTCGGAAACACGATATCCGCCAATATCCATTGTAGTAAATAGGTAATATTTACCCTTAAACAAAACGACGACAGGGTCGGCAGCAGAACGGGCCTTCTTCTGCTTAGTCTGAAAACACCCCCAACCATAATCCAAATTCATCGGATTACAAAATGTCGTTTGTTTCTCTGCTATTTTATTCTCTGAACAGGAAGATAAAACAAGCGAAGCTAATAATACAGATAATATATTTTTCATATACAGTAATAAGATTAATAAATACTCCTATTTCACTTTATCACCGGAGCATTTTGGGTTATTTTGTTTAAATCCTTCATTAGTAAATTACGCAAATGACTTTTTATTGCTCTATAAACCGGATCAGTACTTTTATCCGACATTTCCCCCGGATCAGATAAAATATCCATCAAAGTTTCTTTTTTATCTCCGCGTGTAAAAGCCGTATATTTATAACGTCCATCATGGATTTGATACCCAGAACTTGATTCAACAATAATATGATTACGAGACATTTTAACAGACTGTCCCGTTAGAATCGGTTTCAATGATTTCCCTAACAGCCCTTTCGGTATAGGAATCCCTACTAAATCGCACATTGTAGGTACAAGGTCAATACCACAAGTCAGGTTTTCTGAATCTACAATACCTTTTTGTATTCCAGGACCAGCAATTATGAGTGGTGTGCGCGTAGCTTCTTCCAATAATTGGCTTTTGAACACCAGACCATGTGACTGTCCCATTTCTCCATGATCCGAAGTAAACACAACAATCGTATTACCAGCCAGACCAGCATCCGCCAATGCAGTTAAGATACGTCCAATCTGCTTCTCCACATCTTCTACAAGCCGACAGTACATCCAACGATAAAAATTCCATTGTTCTTCAGTCCAATTTCGAGAACCGGAACCGATTTCTTTCATTTCGGCATATGCACCATTAGGCTCCATATTAGCAGGCACTGGTGGTATTTGGTTCCGATATTCCTCTTCACTCAACGTTTTATGAAAATCTATATATTTCTGTGTAGCCGCTATTTGATGAGGGCGTAATTTATCAGGAAATCTCGGGTCAAAACCAGCACCATAACAAATGTCATGAGGGTTCATAAATGAAAGGTAAAGAAAAAAAGGCTTATCTTCTTCCGGCTTATAACCCGCAAAAAAACTCTCGGCAAAGTTAGCAGGACCGTCATAATAATCCGTACCGTTTTGGACAAAACCATAATCCTCAATATTCGTTCTTCCACAATAAAAACCCGGATAACCGGAATAAATAGTTTCATAACCAGCATTCCGAAAAAGATTTCCAACCGAACTTTCACGTACAACAGGCAGTACTCTCAAAGTATCCGGTTTAGTCGAATTATTCGTATAACCTATTTCACCAGCAAAACGTCCCGTTATCATTGCAAAACGTGACGGCATAGAAACAGGATTTGCGCAATAATTACGCTCAAACCGGACACCATTTTCTGCTAACTGGTCTAATGAAGGAGTGTGGACATAACGGTTACCTGCACAACTCAGCATATCATATCTCTGCTGATCGGTCATAATGAAAAGAATATTCGGCCTCTTTGCTTCCACTTTCTGTATACCAAAGAAAGAGAATAATGAAATGCCACAGCTATACAATATGGTTTCCGTTAAATTCATCATATCTATTTCATTTAATTCAATTATTTCTTCAAGGCCTTATCGACATCCAAATCAATACCTTCCCAACCTTTCTTACAAGTCCAAGCTGTAGCTGGGGAGGACCAATATACATCAGATTCCGGCAGACCAAGGGCAACAAATACAGCAGTACATAAATACAAACTACCTGTAGAAATATAAGTTTCTCCAATATGAGGCTGATAACCGGCAAAACCGACCCGCAACCATCCTTCCGGATTGAATGTCCCCGGAGCATTAATCTGACGATTAATCACAGCTGTCAACGCACATCTCACTTGAGCGGGAATTACTTTACTAGGAAGCAACTTTCTGTATGCAACATCAGACAACGCATGGAAAGCACCAAAACGATATGCCAATGAACGACCTACTATCGGGAAAGTACCTTCAGGAGAAATCAATCTTTCCTGTTGTTCTGCATAACGCGCATAACGACTAAGTTCCAGTTCATAAGGAATAGCTCCTTCCAAGCCATGTTTTTTCATAACAGTCAAGACTTCAACCATCATCGGATGGATAACGAAGCTATTATAATAATCCAAATGGAAATCTGCACCATCACCATACCAACCATCACCTTTATACCATTGAGCAAAACGATCACAAGCATATTTCACTCGTTCATATTCCCATTCACCCGTAAATTCCTTTAACGCAGCTTCTACCATGGCAGCAAAGAACAACCAATTGGTTTCGGAAGGCTTAATTACTCTTGACGATTTGTGTCGTTTTGTCAAGCTTATCCCACAATTGCGTACGTGCTCTTAATAAACCATGAGCCAAAAATGCAGCATCTACCAACGGTTGACGGCCTTTGTTAAAATTAAGATAATCAGGAGAAGCCGGATTTACACCATTAGCAATTGATTTTAAAGACAAATCAATATATTCGGCACGTAGCCTACCTTCTATTGTACTGTCAGGTCCTAATTCTAACCAAGCGGAAATACCCGTAATCAATCGTCCTAAAGCCTCAAGATGAGTCACTTCTCTTCTTTTCTGCATATCGGCAGCAATGGATTCAACCGGCATATTCTTACGAAGTTCACCTTTTGCCATATTACTGAGCAATGGGTAAGAAATACGATGCAGCGCGCTCAACCATGCCGAACGATCCTCATTTTCTGAAAATGCCGTAATAGTTTGTACCACAGGACGGCCTTCCAACAAATTCTTATAACGGATAAGAGCCTCTACAAAATAATAATCCGCATAAGTAAGAGGCGCATCTATCTCATATTGTTTTCCCATGAAACCGGTACAATGCTGTATGATGAAATGATTGTTATCCCCCACTTTCTTTGCCCGATATGCGGGAGAGGCCAATGATTTTATCTGTTGTTCTCCAATAGAAAGAAATTGTTTACCCAATTCGCCAGATACATATGTGCTCAATTCAACGAAAGCGGATGCCATAATAGCACCGGCAGAAGCATCTCTATCCGCTTTTGGAATATTAGGAGCATCAAAATCCCAATAAGGTATTTTATCCTTTGGCAGACGTGGATGATTCATGATAAATTTACCAACCTTTATAGCATGGTCCAAATATTCTTTTTTTCCAGTCTGGCGGTACATCATAGTAAATCCGTATAATCCCCATGCCTGTCCACGGGACCAAGCCGACTGGTCATTTACTCCCTGATGAGTAACCTGATTTAATACTTTACCGGTAATCGTGTCATAACTAACTACATGATAAGAGCTGCCATCCGGACGAAAATGATTAATCATCGTACGATCCGCATGTGATTTCGCTTTCTTATAATAAGAATTATCCCCTGTCATGGAAGAAGCTACTGTAAGCAATTCCAAATTCATCATATTATCAATGATTACGGAGAATTGCCATTTTTTACTGTTCCATGAACGAGTACATCCTGTAACCGGATGAAAGCGTGTAGATAAAGACTTTGCAGCCGTTTCTATCACTTCTCTATAAGCCTCATTGTGTGTAAGGCGGTAACCATTCCCAAAACTACAATTAATAATAAATCCGACATCATGATTACTTGTTGTATATTTCTGCCTTTCCACACGTGATGTCATTTCTTCTGCAGCAGCCCTAACCTGTGGATCATTACTATATTCGTAACAATACCACAATGTACCGGGATAAAAACCACTTGTCCACCAAGGAGATTCACAAGTAATCATTTTACCGTCTTTTGCTGTTCTAGGAAGTATGCCTACTTGACCTTGCATCTCACTGAACATAGACATTGACTGCTTGACAGAGAAGTCAAGAGCCTCATCTACTACTTTTTTCATGCCTTTCGATACTGCACACGCCGATGACGCGAAACACACCAACAGGACTAAACTGATAATTAAAGTTTTTTTCTTGTTTCCCATTACCCTCATTTTAAGGTTTGACTTTACTTTTTTGTTATTTCTGAACGATACAAAGGAAGCCGAATCTATATTCCTAACATAACACAATAGTTCTGATTTAAATAAAAATCGTACATGACCTGTTCTAAGCCGCTCTACTACATTATTTCACCCCAAAACCGAACTAGAATAACAGTTTCTTTTATTCAATTCTTTATGTTTTAAATAGAATTGATATTAAACCACATCTGAATTTAAAATTTTATTAATTATTATCCATAATATAGCGGTCTGCAAACTCATAAAAACATCTCCAATCAAAAGGAGTCATGGAATGTGCCCCCGGTTTCAAATGATAACCAACTCTCTGACATATGACACTTCCTGTTGCAGGTAACTCTTTCCAATAGTTCAATAAATAACCATATAAGTTATATATTGGTACAACTTCCAACAGAGCTGCATACTCTAAATTAGGACAGACATATGCATCTTCATCGGAATTAGCAATATACATTGGCCGAGGAGCAAGCAAAGATAAAACCATATGCTGATCAATCGGAAATCCTACCTTTTCCACCCTATCTGCATATTTATAAAACCGTTTACACATCCAATGCGGGAAACGTTTATAAATATCATATGGAGTTTCCACACGATTGCCTCTATACAAAGAAGCTCCACCCGAGCCTGAACTATTAGCTATTACCCCAACAAAACGTTCATCCTGCGCTGCCGCCCAAAGTGCAATTTTTCCATAGCGAGAATGACCTATAGCTATAACTCTTTGAGGGTCAATATCAGAATCTGTTTCTAAGTAATGCATAGCTTGCGACATTCCCCAGGCTACAATACCTATGAACCCGCAACTTGTAGAATCTCTTTGAGCTCCATATAACATTTCTCCTAATTTATTCTCAATACCGGTTACAGTATCATCGCAAATATCTTTACTGCAGAAAGTAACAAATGCATACTGGCGTCGTAAAGTTTCTACTATATTCCAGCTTAAACTATCGCATCCACGTTGTATGGACAAGCCTTTTTGCGAATCATAATACATAGAAATCCCTTCATCTTTATGTACTGTATAATTTCCCATGGCATTAACACCCAAAAAAACAGCAGGGCGAATTACCTTTTTAGGAAGATACATTAATAAATGCAAAATACATTTATTATTTCCTTTCGAAAAAACAATGTCTACCTCCTTACGTTTAGCTAATCCGCTTAACGCCATTGTATCTATACCTCTCTGCCGATATTCAACAGAAATTCCATGATGCCTCGGAATGGCTCCATATTCATACTCTTGTAACAATTTTAGGATTTTCGTTCTTCGGGCATTCCAAGCATCTAATGTACTCTCAGAATAAGGAAGTAACGGAGGCAAATCGGAAAGCGTAGCCCTATCTTTTTCCTGACCCTGTATACAAACATTAGTACATATAAATATATATAGTAGGATAAATACTTTCTTCATTCCATTTTACTCGATTAATCCATTTTGAGAATCCGTATAGCGGTAATCATTGTTTCCCCTTTTATTGGAATAAAATCAACGGTAAGTCCTTTTTTATCCGAAATAGTTACTGGTATCTTACAAATCATCGGCCTTCTCACACCCACTTCTTTAGCAACATCAAGTGATGATAATACACGCACTCCATTGATATCTACATGGAATAACCGTTCAGTAGCTTTCTCCTTCTGTACTATATTATCCAGCTGATAGGCCAAATCGACAACATCCGCACCAGACAGTTCTGCCCAATACAAATAGACAACATATCTTCCATCAGGTAAGTCCGCTTTAAAACTATTCAACCCACGCCGTTGGGTTTGGAAAATCGGATCTTGTTCCGTTCCATAGATATCTAGATTAGAAGCCGGTTGTGACCCCCTTTTTGTCCGCGCTCGGAAAGCTTTTCCTCCTACATACCCCCAACCACCAGATACATATTCCCGTTCTGGTTGCCAAGCTAAAGAAGCAGTCTTATCCTCAAAATGGCGGGCTGTTCCAAACAGCATATTCAACTCTGTAAAAGACTCTTTATTATCAAAAGAGCCAGGAACCAATTTCATACTCACTCTACAAAAATCTTTAATATAGCGACCCTGGAACGTTCCTTCCGCTTCCAATTGATTAATACCATCAATAAACGGGACATTAAATTGAGCAGCTCCATTTTGTACCTCCGATACTGCGAGCATTTTTCCATTTACTTTTAAGCTGACCTGTTTTAAATTAGTATAAACAGATACCGGATAATAACAAACTCCCGAATTATCGGCAACACCAGACCTATTATACCAATCCGATCCACCTATTGCTACATACGGTTCTTTATTAAGCATAGCCCTATAATATCGATAAGTATCTTTGGGTACTCTATCCAAAGTAACCAAACCCTTGCAATTAATATGAGGAATAGCATCCATTCTTTCCTCTGAATGGAAATCATTCAAGTTCCATACAGCCGAACCTACAACAAATTTACGCTGCATTATCTGAGGTAAATAATGACGATGATACATAACTCCATAATCTACAGAAAAATCAAAACGCTCTGGTTTAAATGAGTGAATCCGGGCATCAACATCTGCACCATATTCACTTACTATAATAGGCTTATCCGGATATTTTTGATGTATTTTATCCAAAGTCGCTTCAAATCCACTGAAGTCTCCCCCATACCAGCCATTATATAAATTCATTCCTAATATATCAGATAAATTTATTAGATTTGCTTCTTCATAAGCAGCTAGGTTTCCATGACATGGAAGCATTGTAGCCCGTCCCGGATCAATCTCTTTAGCCGTATTCTCTATACGTTCCGCTATATGATACAGATATTTCAGATACTCATCTTTTTTTATAGAAGGTTCCGAATTATAAGGAGGACGTAGCATAATTTCGTTCATATATGTCCAAATACAAACAGAGGGAGAGTTAAAACATTGATAAATCATCTCTTTCATCATTTCGACACAATTGTCTGAGAAATTCTGATTCATAGTAATAGCATTAATCACCGGAATTTCCACAGAAGTCACAATTCCCAACCGATTACAAGCAGCCAATACCATTTCATCTTGAGGATAATGGGCAATACGTAAAAAGTTACCTCCCATCTCATGTAGTAATTCTATATCACGGACGTGCATTTCATCTTTTAGAGCATTTCCCATACCTGAATGGCATTGATGACGATTAGTTCCCAATAACTTTACCGCTTTTCCATTCAGTTCAAAACCTTTTTCTGCAGAAAACGAACAAGTTCTGATACCAAAAGTATTACTAACTTCATCAAGCAACTTTCCCTCATTGTCCCAAAGATATGTTTGCAATCTATACAAATTAGGACGCCCTATCTCCCACAATTCAGGATGATTTACTACAATCTGAGTATTAAAGGCCTGTTCTCTTTCAGTATCTACAGCTACTTTCTTTCTACTTGCAGCTACACATTCACCTGTAGCTGAATAAATTTTATGTTCCACAAAAATCTTGCTACGCACTTTCTGCGTATTACTCAACATTGTACATATATCTACCAAGGCTTTTTCTTCTGTTATTTCCGGCGTATGCACATATACCCCTGAAGAAGCATAGTGAGTAGTAGAAATATGAATAGGAGAAACAGAAATCAGGGAGACATCACGATAAATTCCACCAAAAAAAGTGAAATCAGCAGAAAGGGGTGGAATTTCAGAATCATAAGAATTATCAACACACACAACCAACTGATTTTCTCCTTCTCTTATATAAGGAGTGATATCAAAACAGAAGAAAGTATATCCTCCGATATGTTCGCCAACCCTATGGCGATTAACAAAAAGTTCAGTGCGCTGATTTGCTCCCTCAAAGAAAATATACAAAGGTCTGCTCAACATAGCACTATCCACTTGTATATTCTTGCGATACCATCCTGTACCATGATAAAAACCCGGAAAATCATCGACACAGTCTTCCGCATTCCAAGTATGTGGAATTGAAACTGTACTCCAACCCTCTTTACCAATATCAGAAGTACCTAACCGAAACTGCCAAGAATCATTAATACTATATGTTATGCGAGGGTTATTTTCTGTAGAATACGCTTGAAATATTCCCAAAAAGATCAGAATTAATAAATTGCAAAGTTTTTTCATACAACAGACATTATAATAGATTAAATAATAAAGTGACCTCTATATTTAGTACAAGCTCTGAAACTCTCTTCTTACATTTGTTTTTCACAATATTTATCACGAAGTTTATGTAACAATTTTAATTTTGCCGGAATGTTAAATTTGCCATGTAATTTGTCTCCTGCGTACCAATCGGTAAATACACCATGCTGAGTAGAATAAAGCGCTTCTTGTGCTTTTTCTAAATACTCTATGGATAAGTCCAGATTCTTGGTCCTCTTCTCCGTATATTTATAGGCCCTCAGAAAATGATAAAGTGAATGACTTAATGCTGCCATATAATGACAAGGTGCACTTAAATTATCAAGAAAAAAACAACGATATTGTTCAGGTAACTGAGGCATAAGTTGAGCACAACGTTGAGCCACTTTATCAAATCTATCGAAAGTACGCTCCATGCCGGATAATAATGAATCTACCTGATTGTTCCCTTCGATACGAAATGAACGCCCCGGTACACGCTCACGTATAATATCTTTTAAAGGATTAGAAGAGAAACATTCGAAACCTTCACCAATCTGTTTAAACACTCGTGCATAACGTAAATCATGAAATATGAACTGACGCTCCAATCCGGGAAAATCAGCGGATTTCTGTTCCCAATACGCATAGTAATAATCACGATAAAGCTGCATTACCTCTTCCGCATGCTCCTTTCCAAAATAGCAAACACAAAAATCATAAAGAAATCTATCCGTATCGTAAGTAGCCATATCCCACATCATAGATGCATTAGCAGCCAATTCCATTACAAATTCACGAAGATTTCCGGCATTAACTACTGATAACGCTAACGGACAACGACTATTAGCATATCGAAAATTGAATTCCATCTTCCAAGGTCCCTCTGCCGCAGCTAAATGAGCTCCGGTAGAAGTAAACTGAAGATTCATATAGTAGCCTAAATTAATTTGAGTCGCCGTATCAAAAGTTACAATATCATCATAAGGATAATGATCACGACGAGCCGCAACAAAGGTCCACAAAATATTATTACCAACAGGCGGTTTCAAATAGCCTTTAGCCAAAAGATCCGAAAGCTCATCATAAAAAGTGACACGAACAAAAGGATTAGGATTACCCGTCTTCTCTTTTATCATCGCAAGCTGAATATGTAACATCCGATTGATAACTTCCGCACGTTCCTCTTCGCTCACAGGGGCATCTTCAAAAGCCGCCCAATAAGGTTGGTCACCTATACCTCTGAAAGCAATGGTCCAAAGATTTTCCTGTTCACAACGGCATACCGTCTCAATACTATATTGCCAAAATTCACACAACGATTTTTCATCAGACAATAACAGCTTGGGAGGAGCAATTCCATGTACTTTGTACCAATATTCTTTCCAAGTTACTAAATTATTATTGCAAGCTGTGTGGTGAGTTGAAGAAAGTATCAAACCATATTTACGGAGTAAAGACACCGATTCCTCCAGTTTATAATCCGGATAGGTAATCGTCTGTTCCATCTCTACCGTATTCAATTTTAAACGTAACATTGTCTCTAACCATACCTCATTATTTTGTACTGTAAGTTGCCGCCATGGTGTAAAAAGTTCCGTATCATTAGGAAACCAGGCTCTGTAACGTACTTGCGGAGATTTATAAAAATAATCAAGGTTACAAGGAACCTCAATCTGCTTTTTCTTTTGAGGTTCCCATGAAGAAAAGAACCACAAAGGAGGAACATCCAAAAATTTCTCACTAAAGGTATATATAGCATAAATCGTTCCGCGCATATCTTTTCCTGTCAAATAAATCCGTCTGGATGAGGTCTCTGCATATAAACGATGAGATTCAAAGCCGTCCAAAGGACGGAGCTCCGATTTATTCATAGAAGAATCAACAATAGATTCATTGATTATAATCAACTCAATCAATTCTTTTTCTCCATCAGTTGAAGTAGAAACAATAGGTGGGCAGAAGCCCATCACACTCTTGAAATCACGTTGTAACGTTTCAACTGCCAATTTGATGGGGGATAATTCTCCGTCAGAAACAACCATACGAAAATTACCTTTACTCAAAACGAGAAAATCTATACCTGCAGACATCCACACAGAATGGATAATAAAAAATAATAAAAAGATATAGCGCCTATTTCTCATAGCTTGATATACATTACAGTTTATCCACAAGTTCCCGGCCTGAAAAGGGATATAATACAGGTCGGGAACTTTTTAATCAAATTAGTGAATACTTATATTACTAAGTACTTAGTATTTTATCAATTATCAAAAAAATCAATAAGGTTATATACATTATAATTCACCTCTTGCATAAACTTAGATAGATAAGGATACATCTGATAGTAATTATCGTACACTCCCTTATTAGCCGGTTTTCCGGTATTATCATTACCGTCATCATCTTGATATTTAAACCAATGCCAGCCCACACAGTTCTTAGCTTCCAATAACCCCAATGTAAAGTGTTGATAAGCATAAGCCCTATCCTCTTGTCTCGGTACTGAAAAACCAGCTCCTGAAAGATTATTTAAATCAGAATCTTCTGTTCCTTTAGTATAGAACTCGGTCACAAGAAAAGGCTTTCCAGCCCATGTAGCCCAATCTTGTACATAAGTATCTAGTTCAGGGCTCCAACGACTATAATAGTTAATAGATACAATATCACAATATTTACCACAAGCCTCTACTACATTTTTCATATATTTAGGTGTACCATGTAGACGAGTTCCCAAATACATCATACCAGGATCAAATGCATCAATAGCCTCTCTCACCCCCTTATAATAAATTTCTGCTAAACGCCCAGCAAACTCCGTATTCAATGCTGCTGTAACTTTATCAGCCCCCTTTTCTTCCATGAAAGCATCAGCTGTTTTACGAGCAAGATCATCATTATCCGTAATTTTCAGAAACTGATCTAATATATTGCTACCTTGTGTAGAAAAATTAATCTCATTATCGGAGAAAAAGCCCAAGACATTGGCATCACCTTTATAAGGAGCTAATGCTTCTTCTACATACTCTTTACAGAATTTCATCCAAGCCTCTTCATTTAGCACCAAACCCAATATATTTTCCGATTTGCCTCCCGGATATGCATACCCATTCGTTGATTTAAATTTACTAAGAAAGCCAAAAGAAGGTGCAAGTGTCATCGGCGCATCAGGATGCGCCGAATTATGTGCTTGTATCTTTTCATATGTATCTGTACAGAAAGCTCCCGTACCATGAAAACCAATAGATGCCAGCTCCGTTTGTGAAGTAGCTAACCAATTTTCATCCGACCCAAAACGTTCCATCCATGCCGCACGATTACGTTCAGAACTACCATAACGTACCGAAGTTACGCTTCTTTCATAACGGGGATAGCCTTCCGGATCAACAATCCACCAACGTCCATCAGCCCCTTTAGTAACATGGAAACGACCCGTCGCTTCAAATTTAATCCCGGTAGTAAGACTACCATACTTATTGGTAATAGCTTTATAATCTTCTTCCGTTACTACTTGAGGCTCATAATCAGCCATATAGGCTACTATCCGAGTCTCTCCAGGTGTCCAACGACTTACAGGCTTAAATTCATTAGAGTAATTTACCGTTATTGGACGATAAGGCTTACCTATCAATGAAGGCTTGTATGCCTGCATCTTACCAGGCTCAGGCAATCCTTCAATTATCTCATTATATTTAGGATCTTCATTGAGAACCACATCAGGTGGCATAAAGTTTGGATCTTTTACTTCATAATCTGTGCATGAAACAAAGAATATTCCACTTGTTAGAAGTGCTACTATATAGAAAGATTTCATTTTCATAATCAATTCTTGTTAATGACATTATTTTACTTTGATACCTTACGAACTAAGCGCCAATAACGAGTAGGTTTTGACTGGTATTTACTACCCGTTTTGTCTGCCTCCCATTGCCCCAAACGAATAAAGAAAGCTTTTGAGGGGTCAGCACTTTCCGTACTTGTCCAATAAACATCAATAGTAGTAAGATTGGAGTTCATCACATCGCCACCACGATCCGTAAACAATTTATCCCAAGCTTCACGTGCTGATTTTTCTGTATCTGTAATAGCATCAGGTTTCAAACCTGGAGCTGATGCAGGTCCCCCATTATAAGCTATAAATACATCATTCATTTCCTCTATGGCAGGAACATACCAACCATCATGGCAATAATTCAGCACAGGAATTTTATCAGCAAAACCACATAGTGTCATCATCTCTGTATTAACAGCCCCATCATTACGATCTGTACATCCAACAGCAGTAGATTTAACAGATTCATCAGATACCCAACTTAACGGCTGTTCAATACGTTTCAACGCAAGTATCTTAGCCTCATTACCCTCGGCCCAAAAAACAATACCACCTTCAGCAAGCTGTACACCCTTATCCATATCTACATATTCACCAATAGTAAATGCTGATGCAACCGGCATTTTTTCCTGAGTAACAATTACTTCCACCGTAGCTTGATTATCTTCAGAACCTGTGGTAAAAGTAACAGTAACAGAACGTTCTTTATCACTTGTATTAGCAGAAAGCGCAGTAAAAGTCACGATATCTTCATTCTGCTCTGCTTTAATCCAAGTAATATCTTCACCTTCAACAATATAAGTATATGTATCTTTGTTTGTAGTTACAGTCACTTCCTTTGAGGCTCCTTCTTCACTTGCCAAATCAACCTTAGAAGGGGACACTTTCAAAGTAGCTGGTTCTTCAGGGAATTTATAGTTACCTACTAGCTTCATAGCACGGGCATAACGAGTTGAGCCTTCTTTAGAGCCACCTTGTGACAAATACTTCCCAAAACGTACATAAATAGCGTTCTTTCCATCGGCTACTGTAGAGACCTCTGTACTAGACCAGTAACTTTCACCTGCTCCTGTAGCTGCCGAATTAATCGGATCACCTCCTAAGTCAGCCAGCATCTTCTCAAATTTAGCACGAGCTGATTTTTCTGTATCTGTAATGGCTTCTGCATTATTAGCGACAAATGCCGGATCATCATGAGCAATACCATTATAGGCATCAAATAATTCAGCAAGCTCTTCAGATGCAGGCATATACCATCCTTCTCCGATACTGGTACAGAACACCACTGCATCATTAGGTGAAGGACTAGCAAAAAGAGCTGTGTTTTCTATACCATTTACAGTGGAAAAAGCACCGTTCATCTTATAAGGTAATTCACATGCGCCTACCCGACGTTGTAAAGAAATAGCCTTACCGACCTCAGGATTTTCAGGATCCACCCAAAATATCATACCCAAACCGTCTTCCGTCAAATCACCCACTTTCAATAATTTGATTTCTGACTCTTCCAACTCACGCTGTGTAACAGTTATCTCTTGCATCCATTCACCAGAATAAAGCTTAACAAGTGCAATGCGCGGTTCTCCAGTCTCATTAGCAGCCGTGATAGTATAAATAACACGACGCTTATTTACATCTACCGAAAGCCAATCAGCATCATATTCAGCTGTTATATCATCCGCTGTTGTATTTATAACTACAGTAGCTGAAGACCCTATGTTTTTATATAGTGTAACTTCTGTTTCACTATTATTGAATTCCGGCATAATTCTCACTTCATTATACTCCTTACAAGAGGCGAGAATTAGGCACAGAAGGAATGAAATCCATGTCAGTTTTTTCATATTATAATTTCTTTTCTTAGATTTATAAATAAAATAGGTCACACATTATTTCCACGGGTCACTTTGAGGGAAAACATCCGCTCCCATCAAATCCACCTGATTCTGCGGAATAGGCCATGTTTCATGTTTACCATCCACAAAATTCCGGCGGCACTCGGCATAATCTTTATCCAAATAAGGATCTTCCGATTTCAAATCGCCACCATGCAAACGAACACGCTCACCCAAAATACCTAAACGCTTCAGTAACGGCCAACGCACTCCTTCAAAATGAAGTTCACGAGCATATTCATCCAAAAGCATATCAAGTGTTAAAGGGCCGTCTTCATGATCATTACCTGCACGTTCCCACGTTTCATTGTAATATTCAATAGCCTTTGGACTACTACCTCCATCACGATGGAAATAGGCTTCAGCACACATCAGATAGGTTTCAGCCAAACGGTATACTATCAAATCGCGGAAACTTGTAGTACGGTCAGGCTGGTCGGCATTAGTCCATTGATCAAAATGTTTTTTTGACATAGGATGCAGTTTTTCCATATAGCCGGCAGATGTTCCATACAAATCTTTTGGAATCTCTTGACCGAATTTTGCAGATTTAGGATCATTATAATAGAACGTATGAATGAAAAGGTCTTTATAACGATTATCTTTAGCCTGGTCGTAAAGACTGAATAAATAAGTATTAGGATATACACGTCCCCAACCATATCCGCCATTTTTAGCTTCAAAAGTACAATCGGCATTAGACTGATAACGAGTAGTCGTAATAATTGCCGCACGATGTCCCATCAACGGTGTACCACTTCCGCCACCACCTAAGTTTGTTGAAAACTGGTATGCCCACAATACCTCTTTTGAACGAAAGTCCGGACCATTAAACACATCACCGGTTTTATCTTCCATAGAGTATGTACCATCCTCAAAGATATCTTCACACTCTTCGATGGCTCTATCATAATCTTTATCCCACATAGCCACCTGTGCACGCACATGCTTAGCAGTAGCTTTTGTTATACGACCATAATCTCCGCCCTCTGCTTTCCAGTCAAGCATCTCAATAGCAGCATCCAGGTCGCCACGAATCACAGTAAATATGTCCTCTTTACTGGCTGGAGTAAAATCACGTTCCAAATTGCTTACGGTAGTAGGCTCAGTATTTAAGTACAGACGTTCAAAGCGCTTCCATAATTCAAAATATGCTCGTCCACGAAAGAATTTGGCTTCTCCATAAGCACGACGTGTCAAAGGATCTGGATCTTCTATTCCCAGCGCTTCCGCTCCCGCTATCACCTCATTAGCTTTACCAATAATAAAATAATGCTGTTGCCAAAAAGCTTCTACATCACTATTATTCGGCATGAAATTTTCAAGTTTAGCAATGGCAGTACTGGTTCCGGCACGAAAAGCCATAAGATCAGTTGTATAATCACACATACTCACAACATACAAATTACCGCTTCCGCCATTATCTGCACCTTTGGCAATTTCTCTATCCAGCGCATATAAACCTATTGCTGCACGATTCAAGCCATCAGGAGAGTTAGTCAGGTAATCAACTGTTATATTTGTTTTTGACTCAGGATTCAGAAAATCTTCACAAGAAGACAACAGCATGGCAGATGATACTGCCAAAGCCGCTATATATAATATCTTTTTCATGTTTTACACGTATTGATTAGAATGAAACATTAATTCCAAATACATACTGTCTTGATTCAGGATAAGCTCCCGGTGTCAACTCAGGACTATAAGACTTAAAGTCTGTAAATGTCAATAAGTTAGTTGCTGTGGCATAAACTCTCAGACGTGACAGAGAAATATGTTTTATCCACTCTGTCGGGAAAGTATATCCTAACTGCAATGTACGTAAACGGATATAGGAAGCATCCTGAATAGCCAATGCACCATGATAGGGTACATTCGTATTATGGCTGGGACGCGGAAATTCATTCGATGGATTAAATGGAGTCCAATAGTTAACTTTGATACCATTTAATTTACCCTGCAAAGAACCGCCACTATTAGATTCATTCAAATAGGCATTCTGGATCTTACGACCGGACACACCATACCAATCCATGTAAAAGTCAAAACCTTTCCATTTTAGAGATGTATTCAAAGATAAGGTAAAATCAGGATCTTTAGATATCGGGGTACGGTCATCCGCATTAATTTTACCATCACCATTTAAATCTTTAATCTTCACAGAACCGGGTTTTACATCGTCTTCTCGTGAAAGTGCTTTATCCGCAATACCATCCCCATCCGTATCAATAGTGGGTTTCAGAGTATACTCCAATTCATTATAAGGATTACGTTTAATATCAAAATCTTCATACTGATAAATGCCATCCGGTACATAATTATAATAAACATTGATAGGCTCACCAACAAACCATTTATTTCCGGGCTGACTCAATGGCTTGCCGTTTTCATCAACTTGATCATCAATCTTCACAATTTCATTAGCATAATGACTAAAATTGGCACCTAAACTCCAAGTCAAATCTTTTGTACGGATAACATCGCCACTAATATTTATATCTACCCCATGAGACTTGGTTTCCCCCAAATTATCAAGCATATTTTCATAGCCTAATACTGAATTGATCTCACGTTTTACAAGTAAATCCGTTGTTCTAGTCTGATAATATTCTATTGTTCCGGATAATCTATTTTTGAAAAAAGCAAAGTCAACTCCCACATTCGTAGTACGAGATTGCTCCCATTTCAAATTAGGATTGGACAATTCCTTTCCTGGAAGATAACCCATATACATATTATCGCCAAATTCATAACGATATTCATTAGCCAAACCAAGAGTTGTATAGTTTCCAATACCATTTTGATTACCTACAATACCATAGCTCAAACGCAATTTCAAATTATCAATCCAAGACACATTGCGAAGAAACTCCTCCTGATTTATGCGCCATGCTAAAGCTATAGAAGGGAATGTACCCCACTTATTGTTTTTACCAAAACGGCTTGAGCCATCGCGTCTGACCGCTATATTCATAATATACTTATCCATAAGCGTATACGAGGCACGTCCCATAAACGACACCAAATTATTCTCAGAGAATGTTCTGACCGGTTTTCCGCTAAACTCACCGTTTGCAATAAAATCCCACCCCATATCCACTGGTAGTGAAGCTGTAGAATATCCTAACTCTTTGGATTGAGTATGATCTACAGACTGTACAGCAGTCAAAACTAATTTATGATTTTTGTCTCTGAAAGGAACATCATACGTAAATATGTTTTCTATCAAATAACTTCTTTTCTCATTATTTGCTAATTTTGCAGTAGCGCCTCCACCGGGATAATCTGTTTTTTTTGCTTCCCCATCTTCTTGTTGTCTATTATAAAAAGATGTATTCAAACGATAATTAAATCCCTTAAACGGTTTCAGTTCCAAGAATAAATTAACACGATAGCTGTTGTTTTTTATTTCACGATTATAATTTTGCGCTCTATAAAGAGGGTTGACGTCATTGGCTGAATTAATATACTTAGTATAAGTTCCATCCTCCTCATACACCTTGGCTAATGGTGTACGGGTAATAAATTCTGTAAAATTCCCATCTTCACGCTCGCTCTTCGTTAAAGCATAAGAAGTATTTACACCAAAATTAATCCATTTATTAACCTTATAGTCTACATTCAAACGAAAAGCGGCCTTTTGATAGCCGGAACCAGTAGTTACCATACCGTCCTGATCAAAATAATTAAGTCCTGCAGAAACACGAAGTTTGTCGTTTCCACCACGTACAGTTATATCATGGTTTTGATATAAGGCATTCTTCAACATTAAGTCTTCCCAATCAACAAATTGCCCGCTTGCCCATACTTCTTTCATCACATCATCACTAAGCGCTTCTGAAATAGACATCTCACGAGCATCAATGATACCTTTATCATTTGCCATAGCCTCACGTCTCAACATCACATACTCTTCAGGAGAATAAAAATCAAAATTACGCCACAAGGATTGAATACCTACATATCCGTTATAATTTACTTCCATCTTACCTTGTGCCCCACGTTTAGTAGTCACCAAAATGACACCATCGCTAGCACGTGCACCATAGATAGCCTGTGAAGCAGCATCTTTCAGAATCTCAATAGACTCAATACTTTCAGCACTCAATGTGCTA
>OGMI01000485.1_pt1 | contig 18062 bp, 11 predicted proteins | sample 1573201 | NCBI WGS metagenome assembly OGMI01 (sample SAMEA2582012, study PRJEB24529) | metagenome | biome: Human gut stool | place: China | collected 2011
GAAAGGCTTCAGATTACGAAATCCTCACTTGCCGTCTGGTAGACCGCGCATTGCGCCCTCTGTTCCCGGACAATTATCATGCTGAAGTTTACGTAAATATCATACTTTATTCTGCTGATGGCGTAGATATGCCGGATGCATTGGCTGGTCTGGCTGCTTCTGCCGCACTGGCTGTTTCTGACATTCCGTTCGGAGGTCCGATTTCTGAAGTACGTGTAGCACGTATCGACGGTCAGTTTGTCATCAACCCGACATTCGAAGCACTGGAACGTGCTGACATGGACATCATGGTTGCCGCTACTTATGAAAACATCATGATGGTGGAAGGCGAAATGAAGGAAGTTTCTGAACAAGACTTGCTGGAAGCCATGAAGTTTGCTCACGAAGCAATCAAGGTTCACTGCAAAGCTCAGATGGAACTGATGGAAGAAGTCGGCAAGACAGTAAAACGTGAATACTGTCACGAAGAAAATGACGAAGACTTGCGCAAGGCTGTACACGATGCTTGCTACGAAAAAGCATACGCCATTGCAAAATCAGGCAACAAGAACAAACACGAAAGAGGAGATGCTTTCGATGCTGTTTGCGAAGAATTCAAGGCTCAGTTCTCTGAAGAAGAACTGGAAGAAAAGGGTCCGATGATTGACCGCTACTATCACGATGTAGAAAAAGAAGCAATGCGTCGTTGTATCCTTGATGAAGGCAAACGTCTGGACGGTCGTGCTACTACAGAAATCCGTCCTATCTGGTGCGAAACCAGTCCGCTGCCAGGTCCTCACGGTTCTTCTATCTTTACTCGTGGTGAAACTCAGTCTTTGAGTACTGTTACACTGGGTACAAAGATGGACGAAAAGATTGTAGACGATGTACTTGACCAGCACAAAGAACGCTTCCTGCTTCATTACAACTTCCCTCCTTTCTCTACAGGAGAAGCAAAAGCACAGCGTGGCGTAGGCCGTCGTGAAATTGGTCACGGTCACCTGGCATGGCGTGCATTGAAAGGACAGATTCCTGCAGATTATCCTTACTGCGTACGCGTAGTTTCTGATATTCTGGAATCTAACGGTTCTTCTTCTATGGCTACAGTTTGTGCCGGAACATTGGCTTTGATGGATGCAGGTGTACCTATCAAGAAGCCGGTTTCAGGTATTGCGATGGGATTGATCAAGAATGCCGGCGAAGATAAATACGCTGTATTGTCAGATATTTTGGGAGACGAAGACCACCTGGGTGACATGGACTTCAAGGTTACAGGTACACGCGACGGTATCACAGCTACTCAGATGGATATCAAGTGTGACGGTCTGACTTACGATATCCTGGAAAAAGCATTGATGCAGGCTAAACAAGGACGTGAATACATCCTCGGCAAACTGACTGAATGCATTGCAGAACCTCGTGCAGAACTCAAGCCTCATGCTCCACGCATTGAAACTCTGACTATTCCGAAAGAATTCATCGGAGCGGTAATCGGCCCGGGCGGAAAGATTATCCAGGGTATGCAGGAAGAAACCGGTGCTACTATCACTATTGAAGAAGTAGACGGTGCAGGCCGCATCGAAATTGCAGGAACAAACAAGAAATGCATCGACGATGCAATGCGTATGATCAAGGCTATCGTAGCTGTTCCTGAAGTAGGTGAAGTATACACTGGTAAGGTTCGTTCTATCATGCCTTACGGTGCATTCGTAGAATTCCTGCCGGGAAAAGACGGATTGTTGCACATCTCTGAAATCGACTGGAAACGCTTTGAAACAATCGAAGAAACCGGATTGAAAGAAGGTGATGAAATTGAAGTGAAGTTGCTGGATATCGACCCGAAAACTGGTAAGTTCAAGCTGTCACACAAGGTATTGCTTCCGAAACCGGAAGGAATGACTGAAAATCATCCGAAGCGCGAACGTCGTCCGCAGAACAACCACAAGGATAAAGAATAATCTACTTATATATCCTTTAACCCCAAAGGCTGCCCTCACCGGCAGCCTTTTTTATTTGATACCACCACACACAAAAAGACATTTTTAACATCCCTCCTGAACCATTCTGTTTTTATTTTCGTACTTTTGGGTAAATGAACTTTAAATAGCTATATTATGAACGCAAATCCTGTATTCAGTTTGCACATCCCGACCAAAATTTTGTTCGGATGCGGAGAGTTAAGAAAGTTGGCGTCTGAAAAGTTACCCGGCAAGAAAGCCCTGATTGTCATCTCGTCAGGAACCTCCATGAAGAAATACGGCTACCTCGACAAAGTCGTTGAACTGTTGCAAGAAAACAATACGGAATCTGTTGTCTATGACAAGATTCTGCCCAACCCGATTAAATCTCACGTAATGGAAGCAGCTTCTGTCTGTCATGAACAGAAATGCGATTTCATCGTCGGACTTGGCGGAGGAAGCAGCATTGACTCTGCGAAAGCCATTGCCGTCATGGCCTGCAACGACGGAGATTACTGGGATTACATCCCGGCAGGCAGTGGAAAAGGACGTCCTGTAACCAAAGCACTGCCCGTGATTGCCATTCCTACCACTGCAGGAACAGGCACGGAGGCCGACCCGTGGAGTGTGATTACCAATGAAGAAGCAAAAGAAAAAATCGGCTTCGGAAGCACACTGACTTTCCCTGAACTTTCTATTATCGATCCGGAACTAATGGTTTCCATCCCTCCGCATCTTACAGCTTATCAGGGATTTGATGCCTTCTTCCATGCAGCCGAAGGTTTCTTAGCAAACTGCGCCACTCCTATCAGCGATTTGTATGCCCTTGAAGCCATTCGTTTATTGTACAAATACCTTCCGGTAGCCGTAAAAGACGGACGTAATCTCAAGGCACGCGCCAAAGTAGCATGGGCCAGCACATTGGCCGGACTGGTAGAAGCCACTTCCTGCTGCATTTCCGAACACTCAATGGAGCACGCCATGAGTGCCTTCCATCCGGAACTGCCGCACGGAGCCGGACTGATTGCCATCAGCGAAGCATATTTCGAAACATTCCGTAACGACTGCATGAAACGTTACATGAAAATGGCCGAAATCATGACTCAGCAAAAGAGTAACCGTCCCAGCGATTTTATTGATGCACTGGTACGCATGCAGAAAGAATGCAACGTATACCAATTGAAGTTGAGCGACTGGGGAGTGAAAGAAGAAGAACTCCCTCTCATGGTACAAAACGCACGCGACACCATGGGTTCACTGTTTACCCTCGACCCGCGTCCGTTGACCGACGAAGAAGTGTTACAAATTTACCAGAAATCTTTCCGATAAATACCGGAGTCAGATACAAAAAAAGGAGGAACAAACATTCCTCCTTTTTTTGTATCTCAGTTTTAAAACGTTTAAACCTGTGCCATAGCCTGTTCCAGGTCGGCAATAATATCGTTGACATTCTCAATACCGACAGACAAGCGAATCAAATCAGGAGCCACACCCGCTTCAATCAGCTGTTCATCTGTCAACTGACGATGTGTATGACTGGCCGGATGCAACACACAAGTACGCGCATCTGCCACGTGAGTTACAATACAAGCCAGCTTCAGACTATCCATAAATTTGATAGCCTCTTCACGAGTTCCTTCCAGACCAAAAGCAATCACGCCACAAGAACCGTTAGGCATATATTTCTGAGCCAGCTCATAATACTTGTTGCTCTTCAATCCGCAATAGTTTACCCATTTCACTTTCGGATTTGCTTCCAGCCATTCCGCTATTTTCTGTGCATTTTCACAATGACGCGGTACACGCAAATGCAATGTTTCCAGTCCCAGGTTCAACAGGAACGCATTCTCCGGTGACTGTATAGAGCCCAAATCGCGCATCAGCTGAGCAGTAGCCTTCGTCATATAAGCCATCTTTCCGAAAGCCTTTGTGTAAGTAAGTCCATGATAAGACTCATCAGGCTGTGTCAATCCCGGGAATTTGTCGGCATGTGCATCCCAGTCAAAATTACCGCTATCTACAATGGCACCTCCCACACAAGTGGCATGTCCATCCATGTATTTCGTAGTAGAATGTGTCACGATGTCTGCGCCCCATTCAAAAGGACGGCAGTTAATCGGAGTAGCAAAAGTATTATCCACAATCAAAGGCACCCCGTGCTTATGGGCAATACGGGCAAATTTCTCAATATCGAGCACATTGATACCCGGATTAGAGATTGTTTCTCCGAACAAACATTTGGTATTCGGACGAAAAGCCTTTTCTATTTCTTCTTTCGGAGCATCTGCATCAATAAAGGTACACTCAATACCCAGTTTCTTCATCGTTACAGCGAACAGATTGAATGTACCTCCATAAATGGTAGACGAGCAGACAAAATGGTCGCCTGCCTCGCAAATATTAAATACGGCATAGAAGTTAGCAGCCTGACCCGATGAAGTCAGCATAGCTCCTACACCTCCTTCCAATGCCGCAATCTTGGCAGCTACGGCATCATTCGTCGGGTTCTGCAAGCGAGTATAAAAATAGCCGCTGTCTTCCAAATCAAAAAGACGAGCCATCTGTTCACTGGTATCATACTTAAACGTTGTACTTTGATAAATAGGCAATACACGAGGTTCTCCTTTTTTCGGAGTCCATCCAGCCTGTACACAAAGTGTCTCTTTGTTGAATTTCTGTTCCATCTTATATAATATTATTTATCTACAAATCATTCTGACGGACAAAAGTAAGAAATATTCCACCATTGATAGCAGATTTATGAAAAAAAGATGTACATTTGGCGAAAACTTAAAAACATTACTATGAACGCAGAATTCCAATTCAAGCACGAAATCCCTGTACAAATCCGTTTCAGCGATGTAGACCAATACGGTCACATGAACAATTCCGTCTACTTTTCTTTGTACGACCTGGCGAAAACCTCTTATTTTCGCGATGTATTTGGAGCTGAAGAATGCAATAAATTCAGTGTGGTAGTGGTCAACATCAATGCTGACTTTCTGGCCCCTGTTTTCTTCTCGGATGAACTGGTCATTGAAACAACTGTCATTCATCTGGGACACAAAAGCTTCACGATGCTGCAACGTGCATTCAACAAAGCCAGCGGTGTGCTGAAATGCCAATGCCGTACCGTACTAGTAGGATACGACAACCTGACAAAAGAGCCTATCGAAATTCCAGCAGACTACAAGCAAGCCATCTGCGATTACGAAGGCAAGACTTTAAGCGAATTGTCTGAGACAAAACAATGAAATCATCATTCAGACATGTACCTTAATTTTGCTCAAAATAAAAAGAAATATCCGAATAATACTAAAAATGCAATTCAGTAAATAAAAATATAGCAGATTGTGACTTCGCATCAGGAGCCTACAAACAAATCACAAGACATAAAGACATCACTTCAAAACAAGAATAACTGTTAGTCTAAACACAACGTTCTTACTAACAGTTATTCTGTTTTTTAGATATTTACTGAACATAAGCCAATTAGTTCAGGTAAAATCAGCAAAAATCTATAACACATTGATTGTTATTCAACGTGCAGTTTGATTCTCTTTCTCCTTATCTAACTTAGGATTACTTTTCACCCTATAGCGCATATAATCCTTTGTATTTAAAGGAGGGAAGCCATTTTCATCCAAATAATTACCAACCTCCTTCAGGGTCTTTACATTTTCTTCCAGAATAGTACCATCTGGAAGAGGACCAATATTCAACAGCAGATTTGCATTCATCAAAGCACATGAATTCAGCAAGTCCAGCACTTCTTCTTTAGACTTCTGCCTCTGCCGAAGAGAACTATGATATGCCACCCTAAGGTTTGAATTGGTATATTCAACTCTGCCGGTTTTTCTTTATTTTTCTCCCAAGAAGCATCTGCTGCCAACTGTACACTCTCAGGTAAACCTGCATTTTTAAATACAGAAGACAATGACCCCATCTCTCTTTCCCCCGTAATAAAGTCCTCATTTCCGTTTGCCCCTGTTTTAAATACTACCAATGCGTGAGGTTGAATCGCATGAATCATATCATAAATTTCCTGAATGTTGAAAAGTTCTGAATATTGATATACTCCACCGATTGTATCAAACCAAAGGCCGGCCAATGGACCATATTGTGTACACAGCTCCATTATCTGTGTCTTTGCATAATTCAGATATTGAAATCAGCATTGCATGTAAATTTATAGGCTTGAGGCGCTTTCGTATAGTGAGGGCGGGCTGGGTCATACATGGTGTTAGGCAAGAAATAAGGATGATGCCAATCAATTCCGATAGAATAATAGATAAACAAGCCTATTCCTGCTTTCCGGTATGCACTTGCCAGTTCCTTCACAAAATCTCTCTGAGAAGGATAGTCCATACTATCATAGTCAGAAGCCTTTGAATCCCATAAAGCAAATCCATCGTGGTGTTTTGCTACAAAAGTAATATATTTCATTTTGCCACTTACAGCCAAGTCTACATAATCTTGTGCATTGAACTTATCTCCTTTAAAGCATTTCGCTTTCTGTTCATATTCCTGATAGGGAATTTTTTCATTATACATTACCCACTCCCCTTTTCCATACAAAGCTGCCGGTCTCCAATGAATAAATAGTCCGAATCGAGCATCCTTGAACCAAGAAAGTGCCGCTTTTTGGGGAGATTCTTCATATAAGGCTTCATATCCTTTTAGAAAATAAGGAATTTCCCTCCAAGTCTGTTCCTGCCCTTGCAGTCTGAGAACCATTATCAGGCTCAATAAAAAAATTACAGCCTTTCTCATGAGATACTTTTTAAAAAGAATAGTTGATAATGCAGGGAGCTATACCGCTTTTGACAAACGTACTATTCATACACCATCAACTATTCTGTGTGAAAGGATTCTATAAATTATCTATACTCTAACCAAGTAGTAGCTTCTGTATCACAATCTGTAGTAAAACGAATCCAGCGAGCCTGGAATGATTTCGGGAAATCATGACGGACAGTTTTACCAGATTCCACTTTATAAGTGGCATATTTCATCCAATCTCCATTTCCTGTAGGATCTATTTCCACAGTGAAGGTGACAGCCTTTGGGGAAGTATGACTCAGTTGCATACCTTTTTTATCATAGAACGCAATCAGATAGGGATCGGAAGGTTGTCCGGCTTTCACTTTCGACTCCTTCCAAGGACCTCCTTGACCAACGGGCTTACCTAAAGCCCACAAGTCATCAATGACACCTGCCCAAACAGCAGCCTTTCCATCTTTGGACACAATAATATGCGGATTGTCTTTCCCCTCTTCGGGACGGACTCCCGTCATCAGCAACATGCCTCTGTAAGACGCATAATCATTGATCTGGTACTTATGGCTTGAAATCGGTCTGATTTTCGCATATCCGTCAGCGTTTTCGGCCGGAAGTTCATAGAAGGTACCCATACAACTGAACAAGTCACGTTCGGTAGCCACTTCACGACAAATTCTCAACATTCCCTTGTTAGTAATTTCTTCATATATTTTATCACCAAGCGGCAAACGCCAGCGACGGTTTTGATCATCTACAATCAAGACAGAACCACTTTCAATGGAAATGACTTGCTGAGGAATTTCAAATTTAGAACGGATGAAGTTAGCCGTTTCCACATCTTCTTTTTTGATGAGTTCCAAGGTTTCTCCCATTTCATAATACCCTGTTTCTGTAACTTTTCCGTTTGTTACGCTTTGGGCCAGCAAGCCTAAAGCGCGTCGGTTATTTCCGAGCCCATAAAGCAAACCACCCAGCCTATCTTTCTTATCAATAGTGGCTAATCCAGCAAACATTTTATCACCTTCTAATGTACGTTTATCTGTAGTAGTGTAAGAAAAGCTAACAGTGACTATTGCGGGTTTGTCCACAGCAACTCGTATCCATTCTCCTTTATCAGCTGTGGTAAAGGAAACATTAGCTGCTTCTCCCGGCTGCACAAAAACAGAGTGACACTTCTTCCACTCTCCGTTACCTTTTTCATCTATTTCAAAAGTAAAGCAAACGGTTTCTTTTCCGTCATTTTTTATCCAGCTGCAACGTTCATCCCATCCGCTGAACAAGAATGGTTCAGATATTTCACCGGCCTTAACCATTTCTTTTGCCCAAACAGCTCCTTCTGAGGTAGCCGGCCCCAGTTCATCAGGTTTACTCAAAGAAGTGAACCAAAGATTAGAGTTTGATTGTCCTGGACCTTCTATGTTTCCTTTTGCTTTTCGTTTGTTAAGAAACTCTTTTTGAGCTGAATCATCACAACCAAACACCAGTCTGTCCTGCCAGCAGGTAAAATCTCCAATCACTTTCAGATAGGCAGAACGAGGACGGATGCCAGCTGTGTTATTTATAGAAAAAGTACCCGGAAATTTCCAGAACAATCCATGCATTGTCATTAGATAGTCTGGATTAGATTCTGTGCCTACATTCCGGATTCTGGGCCATTCCGTATTCCATCCATGTGCACCATCATAGCTGTGACTCGCTTTGGGCAGGCGGTAAAATGCCCATCCTCTCTGCGCATCTCTGACTCCTAACAAAACCGATTTATAGTCCCATCCTATAGCCCAAATTGGATCGGTATCCGAATGAACATTACCTTGAATACCTCCAGGACCTGTAATTTCGGTAAACTGATTACGGCGTACTACTTTCCAGTCCTTACCGTCCCATTCAGCTAAACAACCTGCTTCTACATCAAATTTTTTCAACGCTTCTTGAGTACCTTCTCCATTGTTTGAAAAAATCATCACACCTTGTCCTGAATACAATCCTTTTCCATGTACTCCTGGCAACAAAGCATTTATTGGACCCGCATCTGTATCGTTTCTTTTCTGTTTTTTTCTATTCCCGTCTTGATATAATTCTTTGACTTCCAGAGAGTGTACATCTACTTCATAAAAGCCTTCTTCCATTGTTCCATAATAGATTTTGTTTTCAGGATCCGTCAGATGGCGGGCATTGCCTGTATGTCTTCCTGACATCTTATCATAAGGTATCACTCTGATTTTTCCGGTCTGGTCAATGGCATAAGGACCTATAAATAACTGATTACTTTCTTTATGAATCATTCGGTTGGCCGGAGTTCCCCCGATACTTTCCTGGTAAACCGTCTGGCGATAATCGGAAGAAACCGAATATAACTTGTCTGAAGAGCCGTTAGGCAAATGGGGACCGTAGGTAATGACCCATAGGCGGTCTGCCCAGGGAACTACCGCTCCCGTTCCACATTCTCCCTCATTATTATAATAAGCCAGACTCGGATAGATGCCGGAAATGGATTCCGGCACATTTCTTTTGTGGGAGCAACCAATAAACGATAATACAATCATTGCCCCTAATAAATTGTTCAATTTCATAATTATATTTTTTTTCTAAATGTCACTTTAAAAACAGTTGCATATCTGTTAGGTCGTAATGTTGGGATATTAATAATTGTTTCTTGGGCATTTTGTTTGAATTGTATAGAATTATCCCCTCCCAGCATTCGTATTGCTTGTATTTCACCTGGATAATATTTAGATTTTAAGCCTAAGGTCGGCAATTTTAGTTCACCAGCAACAGGATTTAAGACAAAAATATAAAGGTTTTCATCTTTTATCGTAAAACGAACTTCATCATGTTCGTATGGGAGACTATGAATCGTACGCTCATTGAACTGCTCATCCTCATCTGCTTTTGCAAAGGCCTCTAAATCCGTTTCCGAAGGTCTGTTTTGTTCCTTTAATTTACGATTGACAGAGTTTAAATTGTCCCCATACACTTTCCATGGTTTACTTGCATAAATAGCTTCACTATTGGTTTTTATCCAATCCCCGACATCATCTAAAATCATTTTCTGCTCTTCTGGGATTGTTCCATTAGGAAGTAATTCGACATTTAACAATAAATTTCCATTTTTACTGTTTATATCAATTAACATTTCAATAATTGTACGGGCACTATGCCTTAACGGACGTTCTATCTTGTAAAACCAGCTATTAGGAGTAAGTGTTCCTTGCCATACTTCTGGTAAAATTTCATTTGCCCCCCCACACTCTATATCCTTTATCGTAGATAGCTCATTGGTAAACTTACCAATAATTACACCATCTATTTTTTTATTTTTCTGCAAAAGATGGTTGTAATAGAGAGTACAAAGTTCTTTTCCATAATCTCCATAGGGGAAGCCGTACCCATCGAACCATAATATGTCTATATTATATTTTGTGACTAACTCTTTATGGCGTTGTACCCAATTTTGTTTTACGCTTTTAATCCATTGGGGAGTACGTTTTGCTGGTGGCAATCCGTATAAATCGGCTGGATCTAACCCCTCCCACCATTTACCTATACCATCCTTCTTTGTCATATTCCCATCATAAGGAATATTTGCATAAGGTCCGGTCTCATCATGACCAAAAGCAGGAAGCCACCAAGTCATGAAACGATCATCATGAGAGCTTACTCCAAATGGTATATTGTACTTATGAGCTGATTTTTCAAATTCTCCAACAATATCTCTTTTGGGACCTACGTTTACGGAGTTCCAAGGATGATAAGTTGAATTAAAATTATCAAAGTGGTCATGGTGGTTAGCCATAACTAAAATGTATTTGGCTCCTAATGTGTGAAAATAAGCAACCAAAGAATCAGTATTTAATTTATCAGCTTTCCACATATGAATAACATCCTTAAAACCTTTTTCTGAAGGATGACCATATGTCTCACAATGATAGAGATAAGCATTTTTACCCCAAGTCTCATTATTTACATTTGGCATGTACATGTGTCGAGCATACCAGCCTCCCCCCTCTGCAGGTTGAGATTGTGCCCCCCAATGTAACCATATTCCAAAACGAGCTTCTGCAAACCAGGTTGGACATTCAAATTTATCGCGTAACTCTTCCCAACTAAGATTTCTGTCTTGAGAATAAACTGATAAAGCCGTTATTTGCATTAGAACTGCAAAAGTTAGACATCTATAATATTTCATTACCCATTAAAATTAATGTTTATCCCCAACCGGTCATTAAAGGTTTCTCCTCAAAATATAAAAATAGGCGACGTATTCTATTAGATATTTTGGTTTATCCTTAATTATTGTTTATATATCAATAATTACGAGACAAAAAGAAAGTGAATTTTTCTAATGACCGATTAGGGTTTATATCCATTTGTAATTGTTCTGATTTTCGAAGAAAAAATTAATATGACTGACCTTTCAATATCCAGGATTTTGTTTTAAGTTTTTATTAATTAATATTTCCTTGGTCGGAATCGGCCAGAGATATTGACGGTCGTTCCATTGCCGCTGATGGAAGGGGGCAATCAGCCCTGCGTTTTCCATGGCAGAGAAATCCGGAATACAATCATCGTCAATCTGCGGCACGGACGGCCAAAACCAGAGACCCTTGCTTGTCACCTTTTCTTTCAAAAGGTCTACCGGATACAACATACCGTAATTGGGACGGGACAGAGCCTTACCGGCGATTCTCCAACGCACCAAGTCCATATAGCGGAGGCCTTCTTTCGCAAATTCCACCCGACGTTCCCTACGGATGACTTTCCTCAGTTCAAGCTGGTTCGTGGTAGTGATTTCCGGATAACTGGCTACATCGGTATACTCTACCCCATAGGCTCTTGCCCGTACCTGATTGATGGCATCCAATACCGACTGGTCAATCTGGTTCAGCTCTATTTTTGCTTCTGCATACATCAGCAACACATCGGCATAGCGGATGATTATTTTGTCCGGATCTGTATCAAAACCGTTTTCCAACCAAGTCTCGTCCACTCCTTTTTTCCAGAGAAGGCCGTTATACGAAGCGAATTGTGCATTGACCCGGGCATCATTGTTTTTCACCATTTTTCCCGTATTGTAATTCATCACTTCTACCGCATCCGGATGAGGGTCGTATTCAAAACCCAGATGAGGGGTATTGAACTCTACGATAGTAGCGGTACAACGAGGATCCCGGTTCTTAAACGGATTGTGAGGGTCAAACAATAATGACTCGTCAATGGGCAGTCCGTCTGTACATTCATAGGAAGCAAGGAGCTCCCATGAAGGTGTATAGGCTCCCCACATACCTGAATTGCGGGAAACTGTATTTTTCACCGGTTCATTTCCATTTGTAAACGTATCTCCGTTATAGGTCACATCATATTCGATGGAGCGGGGCAATACGAAGACAGATTCTTTCGAATTCTTAGTTTTGGACAGAAACAAGTCCGCATAGTCAGGATGCAGTTCGTACACACCTAACCCCATACACTCGAAAGTAGCCTGCGCCACAGTTTCATAGTCGCCCATATACAGCGCGAAGCGGGCTTTCAACGCCAATGCGGCTCCCTTTGTAGCACGTAGGGTACTGCCGCCCTCGTATTTTTCCGGCAATTCCGTGATCGCATAATCATAATCTTCGTAAATGTACGGAATAATCTCCGCTTTAGGAGTACGAGACAATGTGTAAGCCTCATCAATATCCACCGGCTTGGTCAGGTACACCACATCCCCGAAATAAGTGACCAGACGGGCATAGCAAGTGGCCCGCTGAAACCGGCACTCCGCCTCATACCGTTTTTTCTGCTCCTCGGGCAGTTCCATTGTCTCTAATTTGGCAAGAATGGTGTTGGCACGGGCGATGGATTTATACTGGTTGCTCCATAAAGTCTCCACAGCTCCACTTTGTCCATTGAACGTACCTTTCAGAATTTCAGAAGGGGTCTCCCGATACATGAAGTCATCCGTCCTGTCTTCATTATCCAACGGCCAGAATTCAATCCGGTAAAAGTCGTTCATAGCTTTTTCCACTTCATCTCCGTCCTTGTACCAGTTCTCACTGGAGGCTTGTGACAGAGGAGTACGATCCAAATCATAACAGGAAACCATTCCCAGACAAAGGCCTAAGAAGAGGGTAGAATATACGTATTTCATAATGTCTTTCTTTTAAAAGTTAACCGATAAACCAAATAACACAGAGGTAGTGATGGGATAGGCGGAAGTGCCCATTTCCGGATCCCATCCGGAAGGATACTGGCTGATGCAGAACACATCATTGGCTGCCACGTAAATACGTGCCTGCTTCATCAGCAGTTTTTGGGTCCATTTCTGCGGCAGGATATACCCCAACGTAATGTTCTTCAGTCGAAAATAGCGTCCATTGAACATCCAGTAGTCCGACATCGTATAGTTGGCGTTTGCATTGTTATAAGTCAGACGGGGATAGATCGCATTGGCATTCTGCTCCGGTGTATTTTTCTCGCTCCAATACTTGCCGTCGATGATGGCAGGCGTATTACCCCAGCTATCACCCAATGGTTGAACCATTCGGGAACCTAACCGAGCATTCTGTTTTCCGATTCCCTGAAAAGCCAAAGAGAAGTCAATCCCTTTGTAGGCTAAATTCACCGTTCCTCCGTATTGGAAGCGTGGCAGTGAGCCTCCCAACAGCACCCGGTCGTATTCCGGTGAAATCTTTCCGTCCGGTTTGCCTTCCGGGCCGGAGATGTCCTTATATTTAATGTCTCCCAATTGGGCATTGTCACTTAACTGAGGCTCCTGCAAGTCTGCTTCCGTCAGGTTCAACCCATCACTGAGGTAGCCGTACCATTCGTTAAACTCACTGCCTTCCATCTTTACTTGATCGCCCAAGAACTGTGTACCACCCAGGTCGTCCATCTTAGATACGAAGTCAGAGAAATTGACAGATATGCCGTAGCTGAAATCATTAATCTGGTCGTTCCAGCCCACTTCGATATCATATCCGTTGGTGTACATCTTTCCAGTATTTTTCTGCGGATTGTCGAAACCTACATAATCAGGGATTTCCAATGCCAACAACATGTCCTTGGTCGTCTTTTTGTAGTAATCGAACGTCAGGCGTAGGCGGTTATTCAGGAAAGCGGCATCGAAACCAATGTCAATCGAACTGGTAGTTTCCCAAGAGATGTTCTCTATGGCGTAGGCCCATTGAGCCGCCGACAATTGCGGCACTACTTTCCCATTCTGGTAGAACAGCACATCCGAGAAATTCAGGAAAGCCTGATAAGGATAATACATCGGATTTCCGTCGCCGTCCAGAATACGTTCATTACCCAACGTACCATAAGATGCCCTCAGTTTCAAGAAGGACAACCAATCCACGTTCTTGTCTTTGATAAAGGATTCTTCGCTCATCACCCAACCAGCCGAGAATGACGGAAACGCACCCCAACGATAGTCGGTATGGAAACGAGACGAACCGTCGTAACGAATATTGGCCTGAAGCAGGTACTTGTCAGCATAGCTGTAAGCCACACGTCCGAACCAGGACTGGTAAGCCAGCTCGGTAGCACTTCCACCGTTATCACGGAATTCCAACGGACCTGCGTCCAAGTAAGGAAAATCATCCAGTTCATACTGATCTCTGGAAGCCTTCAGGTTTTCTGCTTTGGAATAATAGGTTTCATAACCGGCCATCACGTTCAGGTCGTGCTTTCCGAACTTTGTCATGTAGTTCACAATTCCCTGAATGGTGATGTTATAACTGTCGTTCCGTTCTTCTTCCAGCTTTGTCGTACCATAATTCTCTATATATCCAACCACAACAGTCGGATCATCAGGCGACATGTGAGTAATGGCTTTTTGGAAAATTTTCTTTTTCTGAAAAGTATAATTCGGGGCAATTACTCCCTGTATCTTCAGTCCTTCCAATGGAGTGATATTGAGGGCAGCACGCCCTCCTACTAGGGTGTTCTCGTCATCCTTGTATCCTCCGTCCATGACTTTAGCATACGGATTGTTTCCGTTCTTACCGTCAGCCCATGCACCGTTGGCCCATACCGCCGGATAAATCATCGGAGCTAAACGCATATCGTAAAATGGATCATAATGAGGTGTATGATTATTGCTCCGCTTGAAGTTGAAGTCGAGTGTGGCGCCGATATATTTGTTGATGGTGAAATCATTGTTGGAACGGAAGGTGTAACGCTCATAATTGCGGTCACCGTACAGCCCATCTATGTTGTCATATACAAACGAGGCTGTAGAACGTACCGCTTTCGAACCTCCGGCTACACTGACAGAATGGGTCTGCCGGGGGGCAGAGCCTTTCAATATCAAGCCCGTCCAGTCGGTCATCGGATAGTTGTCGGGATCGGTCAAGTGATTGGCCTCCCAGTTCTCGATGTCTTCTGGGGAATAAACCTGGTTCCATCCTCCGGAAGGATTGTCGTTGTAACGCAGTTCATTAGTGGTTTCCAGAAAACGCTTGACTCCCACATACTCCGGCTGTTTGGTCGGAATTTCCAACCCGTATTCAAAATTGTAGTTGATGGACAGACTGGATTCTTTCGCACGCTTGGTAGTAATCAGGATGACACCTGCCGCCGCACGCGACCCGTAAATAGAAGCTGAAGCCGCATCCTTCAGTACGGACATGCTTTCCACATCATTCGGATTGACATCGTTGATGTTACCTGGGATTCCATCAATAATGACCAGCGGACTTGTATCACCGATGGTGGTGACGCCACGTACCTTGATACTTCCTGCCGTAGCGCCCGGTGCACTATTATCGCGTGTCACCGTAACTCCGGCAATCGCACCTTGCAAAGCAGTGGAGAGCTGGGTAGTACGACGGGCAGCCAATTTATCGCCTTTCACTGCGGCAATAGCACCGGTCAAGTCGCTTTTCCTCATCGTACCATATCCTACCACTACTACTTCGTCCAGCACTTCCGTATCTTCCTTCATTGTAACAGTGAGCGACCTGCCCGAAGCGGCAGCAAGCTGTTGTGTCTTGTAACCGATGTAAGAAATTTCTAGTACGGAACCTTCCGGGGCGTCCAGTACAAAGTTTCCGTCAAAATCAGTAATGGTACCGTTGCTCGTACCTTTCACCATTACAGTAGCTCCGATGACCGGTTCCCCTGCGGCATCTTTCACATTGCCCTGCACTTTCTTGACATTTCCTTTCTGCAGGGAAGTGATTACAATGTAATTGTCATTCACCTGATAAGTACATTCGGTGCCTTCCAGCAATTCTCTCACCACCTGAAGCACATCCTTATCTTTCTGATTCAATACCACCCGTCTGTTCACATCCAGCTGGGATGTGTTGTAAGCAATCTTGTACTTTGATACGGCCTCTATCTTCTCGAAGGCCTGTTTCAGAGATACCTGTTCTCCGTGGAAGGTCACTTTCTGTGCATTGACGGCCAAGCTGCCGGCTAACATAAGGCTAACTCCAAAGGTTAACGCCCGATAAAACTTCTTGTTCATTTCATATTAGATTTATTCACTGTTTTAACTAAGTTATCTCGTACGTACATAAGGAAGACAGCATAAAGGTTATACACACCCAAGCTAAAACAGTTAACAAATCTAAAAAGAACAAAGTAACCATCATTCAATGTAAACCGCCTGGTCCGTAATCCGGTATTCCAATTCAGGAATCACCAACTTTAATATCTGAAAAATATTCTCCAAGGATTCTCCTTTATTGAAATGTACATAAATCTTCTGGTTATGGTAAGCAGAAGTCCGAATATGTATTTTCACCCCATACGTACGTTCCAGCACGCGTAATATCTCCTCAAAAGCCACGTTGTCGAAAAATAATCCTCCCATGCGCCATTCTGAGTAATCGGATGCACGTACCTGCCGTCGTTCTATGGCATGAGTGGCCGGAATGTATGCCAGCTGCTGGTCCGGTTTCAATACATACGACACAGAATCGGGACATACCCGTACATTCAATGAGCCAGTTTCAAGAGTGGCTGTCACTTTAGCGGCATCTGGATAGGCAGATACATTGAAAGAAGTACCCAACACTTGCAAGTTCAAGTAGCGAGTGCTGACTACAAAGGGGTGAAGAGAGTCTTTCTTCACTTCAAAGAAGCCTTCTCCCACCAGAAATACATTTCGCTCCGAAGTCATAAAGGTGGAGGGATAAATTAAGATACTGCCGGCATTCAACCAAACCCTGCTGCCGTCGGGAAGAACCATTTTCTCTCTCATACCTGTAGCCACACTGTGCTGTACGTAGGATATGGGAGTGGATATCATTTCCGTTTCCGCTGTTCGAGGAGAAAAAAAATAGAAATAGCCAGAAGCGCAAAGCATCAGAAAGGGCAGGAGCCATACGGCCGCCAGTTGCCATGGACGGAAAGGCTGCTGCATGCGGATTGCAGGCCGACTGTCTGAAGATTCCTGCAAGACCGGTCGGAGGCATCCGTACGCTTCTTTCCAAGAGGAGTCTTGCAGGGTTACGTCTCCCAAGTCTTTCCATATCTGTTTCAGGGCCTCATCCCGCTCCTTGTCATTGGCTGGAGAAGTCAGCCTGCGATAGACCCGCTGCCGTAGTTCTCCAGAAACTTCGTGACGAAAAAAATAGTTTATAATCTGTTTTATGTAACTCATAACTTTACCCTTTGTTAAAGGCAGACAGCTAATGGGGTCTTTCCCCCTAATTCGTTAACATTATATAGGTGATAAGCCATAGACTGATAATATCCCTTAATTCTTTCAAAGCTAGGTTCAGATGATTTTCCACAGTTTTCTTCTGTATCCCCAACCTTTCGGCAATCTCTTCGTTCGAAAGTCCTTCCCGCCGGCTCAAACAGAAGATTTTCCGCCGCTGGGGAGGCATATGTTCCACGGTAAGATCTATCAGAAGCTGGAGGTCATGGGCCACCAATTCCTCATACGGTGTATCTTCGCATGCACCATCCGGCAAATCCTCGTCCGGTACTGGTATCAGATGACGGGCCTCTATAAAATTGAATACCGCATGTTTAGTCAGGGTGAAGAGATAGGCGTCAAACTGCCGAACGTGAGGGAGCATTTCCCGTTTGTCCCACAGTTTGATGAAGACAGTCTGCACCAGTTCGTCCGTTTCGTCCGTGTTTTTCAGAAAACCGTAGGCAAAGGCACGGATTCGGGCATAATACGCCCGGAATATTTCCTTGAATGCACCGTGATCACCTTCCGCCAACAGGAGCAGTGTTTCCTCTTCTGTTTTCATAGTCGCCTGACATGCTGTTTCACTCTTCCGTATTCTCTTCCATCTTCCGTTTCACAAACTTGATTTTCAAGTTGGCCTCTTTCTGTTCTTTCTTGATTTCTTCGATGGCAGACAACACACGTGCCAGCTCACTCAGTTCTGC
>OGMI01000488.1_pt1 | contig 18019 bp, 13 predicted proteins | sample 1573201 | NCBI WGS metagenome assembly OGMI01 (sample SAMEA2582012, study PRJEB24529) | metagenome | biome: Human gut stool | place: China | collected 2011
ACCCAATCAGAACATATCATTTATAATCTGCAATTGCAGGCGGAAAAAGGCAACAGCAAGAGTCATACCGCAACATTTTCCAAGCATTTAACTCAAACGTGCAGATTCATATCAAATAAATAAAATCTTTGTAAATATAAATTATTTTTACACATGTGTAATGAAGTGCAACAAAGGGCAATTAATGTTAGCTTTTGGCATAGAATATTTTTTCTTCAAAATAATAAAATACATTTGCACCTATCATTCATTTCAATCTAAAATATCAACAACATTATTTTTCTAATCATGAAAAAACTTACTGTTATCAGTGCCCTTTTAATGAGCGCATGTGCATTGAATGCACAAGACATTACACTTTCTCCAGAAGCAGGCATCTCGGCTGTGCAACGTCACGGATGGGGTCAGGGATGGCGTCCGGCAGCCAAAATCGGAGTTTCGGCAGACTTTAACCTGAACAAGCATTTTGCCATCGAATCGGGGCTGTTCTATACATTCAGGGGGTATACCATCAATAATGGCGGAACGTACAGTAATGAGTACAGTACCTGGACCGAACACGTTTCTCAAACCAGACATTTCCTGCAAATGCCTGTACTTGCCAAATTCAAATGGTCGATTGACAAAAACACGAAGCTTTTCTGGGGTGTAGGACCATACGTAGGTGTCTGCTTAAAGAATAAATTCGACAGCAACCCTTATTATATGAATAATTCTTATCCGGATGAAATGCATCAGTATTACGACGGGTATATGGCAGGTACCGACCAGTTTGGCAATTCAAACTTGTTTTTATACGAAAAAGCCAATAGTTTTGACTGGGGCATAACCTCCAACATCGGAATAGAAAGCAACAATTGGGTCTTTAAATTGCAATATGATTTGTCTCTCGGCAAGGAAGGCAGCAGCAATGATGTCATTACAGCCAACTATCATACGCTGTCACTGACCCTAGGGTATAAATTTCATTTGTAACAGAATTTCCTGACAAATAAAGCGTGACGGATGAGTACAGCGTGTAGCATCCGTTACGCTTTTATGTATATTATTACTAATATCTTCGGGAAATTCCCTTAATAGATTAGGCTGAGCATCCTTAAACAGGCAAAGATCTCAATCTTCAATTTACCATTGAATTCATCGCATCTAAAAGATCATCATAAGTTGTAACTTTATGATATTTCACATTGGCAGTTGACATTGAATTAAACAATTTTGCTGCACAGTCAATCTTAGCATTCTCTATCTTAGATAACTGCATTGACGACATCGAACCTTTAGTTTCTGCGATAAAGAATATATGCTTTACCCCATCCTTTTTCATCGCAATAGCCCAATCAGGAGCGTAATTGCCTACAGGAGTTGGGATGTGGAACGAACGTGGCAATTTGGCATATACTATTACATCACCTGCCTCGTCAAGGTCATGGGCAAAATTTCTTTCTCCTTTGCTGTCACTGAATACATAATCCGTAATATGTTTTTTTGCTTCATACGCTTTGTCGAAGTCCATCTTACTTTTTGAAGTAAAAATCTCACTGTCATACTTACCATCCGTCATATTATAGCGTATAGCTTCAACAATCATGGTCGATTTTTGCTCTTTAATTATTCCTATAACCTTACGTATAAATTCCTCAGGATTATTCTTGAAAAAATACAGTTTGCTTTCTTTTATACCTTTCAATATCTTGACTACGCTTCTACGTGTAAGATTTGCGCCTTTGGCAATATCGCCCACCAAATCATACTTTACGGTAGAAGTGCATACATCCGTAAGTGTACGCGACTGAGAGCGGGTATCTCCAAACTCTGCCACCTCCTTCTCATCCTGAGTTCCCTCTATCATTACATACCTCAACTGCTTTACATCAAGTTCGGCATTAATATGCAGGATAACATTACTTATAAGTTCCTCACTGTTATAACTGACAAAATATACATACTTATGGTTAATCTCCTTCCACAAAGCCTGAAATTCTTCCCTATTGAAATTATCGTTCAACTTATTTTCCGAAATCACCACTTTATCCTCTACTATCATGTCCTCCAAAGCCTTAGGGTCAAAGATAGAATTAATCAGGCGGGTAACACCTTCTGCAATAGGCAATAATTTTTCAGGCAAAGGAGCCACACATCCGTTAGTTACTGCCTCACGATAAGCAACAGTAATATTCTTATTTTCATCTATATATCCATTGTCCTCCAAATAAACAATAATACGACTCGCCTCCGATTCCGTAACCACATGAATATCCTCTCCAATCTTGATTTTCTTATCCTGGAAATAACCGACTGTAGCTTTCACCGCTCTTTCTCTCAATACATCTCTTGTTTCACTCTGTAAGGCACTTGTAAAGTCGGCATAGCTTTCATTGGCTATAACAGTCAGTTTATTCACCTCATGCACCTCATCACCAAGCAGTTCGGCATCCATCCTCGTACCGTTTTTATCTACACAGATACGCAATCCTCGTCCTACTTCCTGACGCTTTGCAGTAGTAGAATTAGAATGTCTCAACGTACAGATCTGGAATACATTAGGGTTATCCCATCCTTCACGCAATGCAGAATGTGAAAAAATAAATCTTGTCGGCTCTTCAAAACTCAGCAGTCTCTCCTTGTTTTTCAGGATAAGGTCGTATGCCGAAATATCATCCGACATACCAGTCTTTTTCTCAATCTTTCCATCTATAACCCTGTTGGTTTTCTTGTCAATAGAGAAATATCCACGATGCACATCCTGAGCAGAGAAGCGACTAATATATTTGTTATAGTCTTCATCCCAAATCTTCAGCTGACTGGCTGCTACACGCTCATATTCTTCTTCGAATATTTTCTGGAATTTTCCCTTCACTTCATTTCCATCCTCATCATAGCTCTTGTATTTAGCCACCTCGTCGATAAAGAAAAGTGAAAGACACTTTATGCCAAGCTTGAACAGTCTGCGTTCCTTCTCAAAATGAGACAAGATAGTTTCCCTTATCTGTACGCGCTGCATAGTCTCCTCACTGCTGTCGCCTATCACCTCTCCACGCTTTATGGTCATACCATTCAGGAAAGTAACATATCCCTTAGGACTGATTTCAGATACCACAAAATTATCATATTGGGCAAGTCCAGACTCTGCTTTAAGAGAATCCCCTACTCCAAAAGTTTTTATCTTTCTTACGATATTGCCCGAAGCTGTCTTTACCTCAATCTCAATACGTGCCATAGGCGGATGCTTGGGCGAAAGCACTATATTGTCTAAATACAGATAACCGCTAGTACCACGCAGGTTTTTCAAACCTCGAAACCCTTTACATGAATTCTCTTTACCAATTTCTGGCGGTAAGCATCCAGTGCGTCAAGAGCGTACACTGTGTTATGGCGAGTTCTGTGCGTAGCCGAATAATTCAGAACAAACAGCGGTTTGAATCTCTTAATACCAGCCTGTGTAGCCTCACCCTCCATTTTCTGAGGTTCGTCCATTATAATGATAGGATGATTAGCCGCTATCACATCTATAGGTTTTCTGCTACCAAACTCATCTCGTTCCGAATAAATTATACGGCTATCCTTACTTCGTCCACCCTCTTTCATCGAAGCAGCAAAAGCCTGCGTATTTATAATCATCACGTTAAGCCCGGCATCCGACGAAAAACTGTCGAGTTTCGTAAGGTCGGAACTATTGTATACAAACCAGCGTGCCTTCTTGCCATAATGTTCCATGAAATGCTCCTCAAGCATATTAAAACTCTTTGCCACACCCTCACGAATAGCTATGCTCGGCACCACAATAATAAATTTGCTCCAACCGTAACGTTTGTTCAGTTCGAACATAGTTTTGATATACACGTATGTCTTACCGGTTCCGGTTTCCATCTCAATATCAAGGTTCACCGCTCCCATACTCTTTATCAGAGCCGTAGAAGGAGTAATATCATAAAGGTTCTGCACTGAGTTGATGTTACCCAGCAACTGCCTTGCGTCAAGCTCCACCTGACGGTTACGGTAACCCAAATCAAAGTCATCCCCTTCATCCGTTTTCCTCTGATAGCTTCGCCCAACGTCACGACGGTAACGGGTTACATCATACGACGGCTGCCCGGCAAAAACAGCCACCGTGTTTTCCACCGCTTCTGTCTGATAGGCCTGTATCTTAAAATTGAATTTCATCTTCCTAGTTGTTTTTTAATATAGGTTTCTTGTCTGTATCAGCTTTGGTCTTATCTATCACACCATCAAGACCAGCTTCACCTATATGCTTTTTACCAAGATGGTCAAAAACTTCATAATGTGTTTTATGAAGATTATCCATATACCAATATCGCCCTGTAGTTTTCTCCTTATATACAGTTGCCCCTTGAACGGTATAAGAAGATTTTTCAAATTTAGTAGTATCTTTCAAAGAAAAAAGAAAAAGTTGCTTTTCTTCCAAATATTCCCATAGGCTACCCCAATCCTTATAACAAGGAACTTTTATAAATTCTTTTGGAAATTCCTTTTTATGTATTGCATCCTGAAATAGTACCAATTGGTTCTTAGCATATTCTTTACTGTCAATACATACAAAATCCGTTTTATCTGATGTACATCGAGAAACCAAATGAAACAAGCCATCATTGTTGAACAAAGGAACTGTTTCTGCTTCGGAAATATTCCACATATAACAAACCAATTCATTATCAGCACCTTTGTACTCAATAAGACTCTTATCCTTAATAAAATTTATTGCTTCCTTGTTATCAGATTTGTTAAACCACAGTTTAATGTTCTTACTCCTCAGTTCTCTCAGATTTCTTAAAATGAGACTTGTTTCCGGATCTATGACATGAAAATATATATTAATCATGATTTAACTATTGTATAATTTATACATATCATTTTCAGCCTGATCAAAAAAACCTTTCGGCTGCGATTCCAACAGCCCGTCAACCTTTATTATAACTTCCTCCATCTTAGACACATGCTTAGCCTTACTATAGAAGGAATATACTCTAACAAGATTATTATCAATACCTTTTTCACCATCTTCGCCATGTTCCTTACAGGCTATCTGAATACCATTTATTATATGGTCACTATGGGTCTCAACAATAACCTGAACACCAAAACTGGCAGCCTTTGATATCAATCTTGCCAATTCTGACTGACCCTGAGGGTGTAAATGAGCTTCAGGATTCTCAATAATGATCAAAGCTCCCGGTCTGGCTGATAATATCGCAACAATAACAGGCAAAGTATAAGATATTCCGAATCCTATATTTTCAGCACGCAAATCACGAATCGGTTTGGTTTGTTCATCCTCACCGTCAAATCCGTATCTTATAGTAAAAGAATTATTATCCCTACCTGCTTCAACATTTATAGTAACATTAGGACTTATCTTCTGTTCCCAATAAATTACCTGAGCCAACAGACTTAAATCCTGTTCATCGATGTCATAATAATTAAGAACATTATCACCACCATATTTATCCAGAAAGTGAGCAACCAACTCTCCTTGCCCTTCAGACTGTGAAATTTGTTTCTGTACTTCCACTGCGAAAGATTCTTTTGGGAAAACACTTTTTCCACCCCATCTAGACGCACTTATATATTGGAAATCATTGTTAAACAGAGATATACAATCCAGCTTTTCTATCTGACTGGCCCTCTCATTATATTTATGTTTTCTAATAAACGAATCTTTAAGTCCTCTCTCTGCATCAAATTCAAAAGCATACTCCTCATTATCATCAGTATTAAATACAAATGATATGATTCCATTTTCAGCCAACTGATACAAAGCATCGTGCGCTATACCTATATTACATAGCGGTTCATTCAAATCCAATCCTAAGGCAAGTCTGTTTTTGAGAAAAGACTGCCTGAGCAAAAGCAAACTCTGTATAATGCTGGTCTTTCCACAACCGTTTATACCTGTAAGAACTGTCAGATAACCAAGATTGATACAAGTGTGTTTATGTGACTTAAAATTTGAAATCTCTAATCTGGTAATCATAATAAAAGAGTGTTTAAGTTTTTTACTTCAAGGCTTTTCCTATTATTTCATTAAATTTGGTAAACCGCAATTTCACACTTTCCCTTTGTCCAGTACCACCGGAAAATGAGTTGTTGTAAGATTTATTATTTCTCATTTCATCCATGAGAAGTTCTTTAAAATATTTCTTATTGGCAGCCAGTCTGTTACAATCATCCTCGGAAAGATTGGCAAAAGACACTGCAATAACTTCAAAATAAGCTTTATTTATAGGTCTTTTTTTATCATTTTCGGATTCTCTTTTACGAAAAGCATCATCACCGAATATTTCTTCAGCCAATCTCATCGACTTTGAGAAATCTATCTTCATTTTTGATATGGAGTCGTCAGAAATTATCCCTTTATTTATCTTTTCAAGACAAGTATTCATGAAATTATCCAGATCCGGTTCATAATTTTCATATCCCAACAAATAAAAAGCCATAAAACGCGTTACGAAATCCTGATCTTGCATTCTTTTTGTTGGTATCATATATCCTGTAGCTTTCCTAAACCAATCATTATGAGCCATCTCTTTCACAAGTTCTATTGCCTTCCCTTGGAAAACAGCATTTCTTATTTCCTGCGGCTTAAGTTCTATACCTCCCGTATTCAAACGCTTAAACAGAATATATTTCACCTTATCAGGAGTTCCCTTACTCAGTACATTCACCGTTATAGGTAACATACGTATATCCCGTTTCAATTCAAAAGACAATTCGCTGTATTTAAGACCATTAAAATTGAGGAATTCCAAATCGCATAACGCAAAAGATTCTTCCACGCAATAATTACGAATAGCACAGCATCTTTGCAGTCCGTCAATAATTTTCCAGTTTTTCTTAGATACCTCCTCAAAATAAAATGCAGGAAGCCTTAGCCCCAATAAAGCCGACTCTATTAGTCTGCTCTGTTTTACTGGACTCCATAAATCTTCTTCCCTCTGATATTCCGTTTTAAAATCTATCCATCCATAGGAAATCATATCAATCAAGTCTCCCAAATTCATAGGAGGGTTAGAAATTTCAATATCATTTGGCGAGAAAGGTTGAGTAATAACTTCACCAGATGAAGTATTCTCTTCATCTATAACAGGCTCTTCATTATATTGCTTTTCTATCATAAACGTTCCGATTTGTATAAACATTCAGCACAAAGATAAACATTTTTGATTATTATGCCAATCAGATTCAGTTGTTCGGAAATTCCGAATAACTGAATATAAACTCTTTATAACTTTCCCAAAATCTGTCAGCATCTCCAAAAATCGTCAAATTGTCAATTGTATTATCGATATTTTGTTCGTTTCTTATAATATCCATGAAACCAGTAAAATTCATTCAACAAGTTCCAATATATATCATTCTTCAATTTTTTTCTTTCTTCTTTTACTATATCTATATCCGAAATGATGTCTTCTCTCAGTTGCATATCTTTCTGAGCTTTCTGCACATCTTTTACTGTTATATCAGCTTTGACAACTGCAGCCCAGATTTTACGTATAAAAACCAATGAAGGATGTTTCAAGTTCAAAGATTCCACGGTATCATCAAACCTTTCCGGATAATCAATCGTACCATCATTTCTGTACCCAATTTTAAATTCTATTTTTGGAATAAAGAAAAAAGGAATAATTTTCTTATTTCCCCGAAAATTATTACAGCACTGGTGCAATGCATATTCCTGACCTTCGTTATGCACTTTTCCGGTACATGAGGCAACAATATTTTCATAAGCTATGCTATGAGGATAAGGAGGTATTTTCAATCTTTTATCCTTAGGAATAGATTCCATATATTTTACATATTTCCTTTTCAGACGCCCGTACTGAGCATAATATTTGATATCCAATTCAGGAATTTTATTTTTTATATTTTGTGGCATAACATGCTCAAGTGTGACTTCCCCTTTACCCAAATGCCTCATGCAATAACAGCAAAATCCATGCTGTTCATTTATCAGCAGATGTTCAAAGGACTTGTTCCGTTTCAATTGTTTATAGTTCAAATTGAAATAGCAGCCAGCCTCTTTATCCCATTGTTGCCTTAAAAACTTTCTAAAAATTGCATGACCTTTCTTCCTGAAATTATATTTGGAAATATACTGCATAATTCAAGTTTTAATTATCTGCCAAACGTTTTTCTATCTTTTCAATCAAATTGTTAAATTGAATTTCCGAAACCATTTCTTTCAGTTCTTCCTTTCGTTTGGCAGCCAGTTCATGCTTTCCGCGACGCTCAAGGCGGATAATAGCTTCCACTTCTTCATGAACATCCGAATCAACATAAGGTGTTTCCATGAAATCATATACAGCCGATGAATAATCAATGCCATACATATCCGGCATTTCCTTTGGACGTTCATCATTCTCCTCCATTTTGAAAATCATATTATCCGAATTCTTTGTCTTTAAGTTAGACAGGACCAAAGGGGAGTGTGTAGAAACAATAAACTGAATAGTAGGGAAAGTACGCCGCAAACGCTCAATTACCTCTTGCTCTAAAGTAGGATGCAGATGTAGGTCCACTTCATCAATAATAGCAATACCGTGTGGTTCTTCTACATTATTTTTACGCAGAATATACAAACGATAAGCCAAATCAAAAGCGATAGAAAACAAACGGTTATATCCGGCAGGTAAATTATCAAAAATTACATCTTTTCCATTCTGAAAGCGCAAATACAAAAACAATTTATCATCATCCACTAATGGGAAGAAATCTTCAATAACAAACTCATCATGGTCTGTACCCAATGTATTGATAGGCTTGGAAAACTGTTTGAGTTTATTTTTCACATATTCCACTTCACGTAACATATCCGTAGCACCATCCTTAAGTGACAAAACTTTCAACAACGAATTTATGAATCTGTTTTGCCAAATTGAAGTACATGCTACCTCCGAACTCCATTTATAATAGGCAAAATTTCGGATAATACCTTCCTGACTTTTTATTGCTGTTTTAGCAAAATCGCTGCTTTTGGTACCTACATGTGGAAAAGAGTCTGAATAGAAAACAAAAAGTGGCAACTGGTTACTTCGGTGATATTCATCCATCATACTTCTATATGCCTCCTGATATTTACTTGTAAAAAGGGAAGCCCCCGAAGTAGAACGTTTATAATATTCCCATTGCAAAGGTACCCCATTGAAAGAAGCCTCCATGCCGATACTTAAATCTGCCGAAGGCATATCTGCGTGACGTTCTCTATAAAAGTCTGTCGGATTGGTAGAGATTACCTTCAAATCCGGGTTGCCTAAAATAAGCAAATCATCGCCCATCTTGCTGTCATTAGAAAAAAAGACACTAAGGCCATACCTGATGGCATTCAACAAAGATGTTTTTCCAACACCATTTTTACCAATTAGTACAGTCACTCCTGTCCTAAGATCAATCTCATAGTTTTTGAAACATCTAAAGTTCTGTATCTTTATTTTCTTAAGTATCATATCTATAATATTTTATTGTCTACAAAAATAATATATTCACCAAATGAATCATCACTTTATAATATCTTTCTTACTGTATCTTTGCTATATGCTTCAAACAGCTGGTCGAAGTTGTCTATCACATTGTCCGTAGCAGCCGAGGCGTCTCTCATCACGAAATAGACCGGATGCATCTTTGCAATTTCTGTAATGGTAGTTTCGTTTACATCCTTGTCGAAACATGCTACAAGATAGTTTTCATCTACAAGAAAGACTTCCTTACCTGCTATTTCTTGCTTTTCTATTTTGGCGGACAGTTCTATTCCCAAATCAAGCATCACCTGGAAAAGAAGGTCCTCGGCAGTTCTGTCTTCTTTTACGTTTTCGCTGAAAAGGGTGTTCAGACTGAATTCTTCCGGTGTATAATATACATCGTTCATATTGCTGCTGTCAAGTTTCAGGACGCGGAAACCTGTGTCAAGACGCTGCAAATCTTTTATTTTCTCTTCTATGCCTTTAATTTTATTTTCAAGTTCATTAGGATTACACCAAAAGTCATTATCTACCAAAGCTTTTTGCGAAACTAGATAATTTAATTCTTCATTTAATTTATCCAATTCATCATCTTTTATTTTTTTACCAGCTCTACGGATACGTTCTTTGCCTATTTCACAGATGTTTTTATAGCCTTGATCTTTTTTATTCGCACTAATCTCTTCCGGTAACTGAACTAAAATAAATTTACATCTAGAACTTTTATTAGCATTTACTTTCATTAAAGAATGAGCAGTTGTAGCAGAACCAGAAAAAAAGTCCACGACGATTGAGTTTTCATTTAAATTTGCTAAAGTTATTAACCTTTCCAATAGTCTTATAGGTTTAGGGCCATCAAAAACGCCCTTATCTCCAAATAAAGATACAACCTCTTGTGCTCCTTCTTGACTATGTCCCACTTCTTTATAAAACAATAATGAAGTTGGAGCCATACCATCATATTTTAATTCAGATAAAAATCTTTTCAACCTAGGGGTATTATCTCCATTTGGACCAAACCAAATACGATTATCTTGGAGTCTCTCTGCGAAAGCTTTCGCAGAGAGCCTCCAGCAGCGACCTGCTGGAGGCTCAACAACTTTCCCCGAAGGGGTCGTTATAGGATAATCACATGCGGCATTATAAGTCTTAACTGAAATATCACTCGACATCCATACTCCCCTTGGGTCATTATCTGGATTAGAATATCTAGCATTAGCTTCTTCTGTACGAGGTAACCTACCTATGGAAAAATTCTCAATATTTTTTGCGTACATTAATATGTAATCATGACTATTGGATATATATTTAGCGTCATTTTTAGGAGAAAAAGCTCTTTCCCAAACAAGTTGAGCAATAAAATTAGATACACCAAATACTTCATCACATACATTCTTCAGATTCTTTTGCTCATTATCATCAATCGAAATAAAAATCACCCCATCATCAGTAAGCAAATCTTTAGCAACCTTCAAACGAGGATAAATCATATTCAACCAATCCGTATGAAACCTGCCATTACTCTCTGTATTGCGCTGCATAGGATCTATTGTCTGATTACCTTCTTCATCAAACAATCCACTATTTTGCTCAAACTCAGTCTTTCCTTGAGCAAAGTCATCATTATATACAAAGTCGTTTCCTGTATTATAAGGTGGATCTATGTAAATCATCTTTACCTTGCCTAGATAAGTTTCACGAAGCACCTTCAGCACTTCCAGGTTATCCCCCTCAATATAAAGATTCTGAGTATTGTCAAAATCCACAGACTCCTCACGACACGGGCGCAAAGTCTGTGTAGTAGTTTCATTGGCAAGTCGTGATGCCGCACGCTTTCCCGGCCATGTAAACTGATAACGTTCTTCCCCTTCCTCCAACACATCATTAGTGAGTTCCGCTTTCAGTTTATCGAAGTCTATAGCTAATTCCGGTTTTCCGTCCTTACCTATTCTTTCTGTCATACAATTTGGAAACAATTGTGCTATCTTTTCTATATTGTTGCCTATTACATCAAGGCTCTGCATTTTCAGTTTTTCCATATTACTATAATTTAATGCTTACAATAAAGTTCTTCACCATTCGCATCTCTATATTCTTGATAAAATGTTGAATTATCTACTTGTGAAACAACTTGATTATTAGCCCATATATATTGTCTCAAATTTTCAACTTTTACAAAGTTATCATCCACAAAACAAACAACTCTATTATATGGTTCAAGTTCCTTATAATACGTTCTATCCCAAATCTTAACTAAAATTCTATTAGTTAATGGGAAAGTGATATTTGTACTTTCTAAATTTAAATTAAAAAAATCACAAACATTATGTTGTGTTTCTCTTTCTATTATAATAGGGGAATCGCTTGTAACAAAACATTCACCTGCTGAAAAATAAATACTCCATATATTATTTTGTATCATGTCAACTGTCTTTTTTATCAAAAAAGGATTAAAACAAGTACAACAATGGTCTAATACATCGTCATAAGGTTGTTCCAAATCCTTAATTACTTGCATTCTTTCCTTCCTATCAATAATTGCACCATTATCAACTAATATCTTCAAATACATTCTAATATTATGCACTAAATTCACACAATATTTTCTCGCTTCTGGAGTTCTAAAATACTGCATCACAATTTGATATGCAATGTGCTCAGTATATTCAAATGGAAAAACTTCGAATATTTTTCCCGATTGCATATATCTATTAGATACAATTGTTATATTATCAAGAAACTTAGCAAACTGACTCTCAACTACATTTGCAAAATAATCTCGTTCAATACTTTCTCTTCCAACTTTATCTCTTGCAAAGTTAGGTATTAGCCTTTCATCAATTGAATAAAAATCCTTCTCAAAAAAAATATTTTCAATGGAAGTACAATATGATTTTGATTTTTTCTTATTATACACATATATCCCTTTCCCATCTGTTGAAAAATTTTTTAGATAACATTGAGGTATGTAATGATGCTTTGTATAGTCTTTCATATGGCTAAAATCTATCTAATAATATTATAATTAATCAAATTATTTTCTTAACTTCCATTTTTCAGAAAAGAATAAATTAATTTGACAAATTCCGCAATTACAATCTTTTCATTACTCTCTTTCAAGAAGTTCCTCTCTCAACCTCTTTATCATCTCAAAATACTCCCTTTTCTTCCTCGGCTGTTTCTCCGTAGCAAGTCTTCGCTCCAAAGTCTTTATTTTAGCCTCAATCTTTGCCTTTTTCTCGTCAGCCTGTATCTGTTCAGTAAGCGACCTGCCTTCCTCCGCATCTATCTGCCCCACCTGCTTGATAATATTCTCCCACACCGCATCCAGATTTAAGCCGGACAAATCTATCCGCGTTTCATCCGTCGGTTTCCAACAGGAACTTATCAGTTTGGTATGGAATACTGCCAGTTGTGTTTCATCCTCGTACTGCAAAGCAAAAACTATATTCTGCGAAATCAGTCTTGACAGCAGGACTATATTTTTGGCATTATATTCCTTTCGTTTCAGACGGACACACATCAAATAGAACTCCTTAACCGTCTGTCCTTCCGATATGGCCGGTACTGTGGCAGGTGATATAAAAGCTGTCAGGTCAAGACGGTTTATATCCGCATCGAGACTGTCGCGCTGCTGTGCGTCAAGCTCGAACTTGGCATATATAGCTTTCTTGGGCAATTGTTTCTTTATCTCTGTGGTTTGTGGTAAGCCGTACATATTTTTATCAAGTATTCTTATATAATGTTTAGAAAAAGACGACCTATAAAAAACAAGTAATAGAGTGGATTCAGGCAAGAGTTCACTCTATTACTTGTTTTTATGTGGAATAAGCCTACAACATCGTTGCAATCTGTTTTTCCAATGCCGCCTTGATAAAAGCGTTTATTGACATGCCGGCCTGTTTTGCCAGAACAGCAATCCTACTGTGAGTTTCAGGTGATATACGGACATTTAGCGAACCGGAATAGCTTTTGTGAGGTTCAATTCCCTCTTCCATACAATATGCCAGATAATCATCAACTGCTTCATGAAAAGCCTCTGTTAGTTCCTTAACGCTCTCTCCCTCGAAATTTACCAGCCCGTTGATTCCTTCTATCTTACCAAAAAAGACATTGTCCTTTTCACTGAAAGAAACCGAACCTATGTATCCTTTATATGTCAGCGTATTCATAATGTAACCTCCATTTTTTATTTTAAAAATCCTGCTTCTTTTAATTCATCCAAAACCTGCTTCATAGCATACCCTTTGATGATATTTCCCGGATGAGGTTTGTGTAACATTATCGGACGTTTATTTTCATTCCGATATATAACTCTTGACCCTGATGTCTTGCCCTTATTCGACTTTTCGTATCCGAATATGGACAATAGTCTTTCCATTTCGTCAAAGGTGAAATCATTCGGTTGCTGCTTGAAACGTTCTATAAGTTTTTCTTTACTTCCCATTATAATATACCTTTTCGCAAATGTAACTATAAAACAGTTGCAATCAAAGAGAATTGACAGATATTGCCAACATATTTTTTACCGTATAACAATAAAACAAATCAGTTCAAAATCGTCAAGTCCCTTTATTTCGTCGGCAAAGAGGTTACCCTGTACCCCGCTAAGGAAACTGTCTATGTCACTTACTTCCTTTACGTCAAGTATGGAACTGACGGCATCTCCCAGAAGGTCGGAGTATCGCTTCATGTTCTTGCCATCGTTTGTGGCAAGATTAAACTCGTGACACAATTCCCTGACCGGCTCATGTATTCCCTTACAGAGAAAACGCATACGGTCCAGCAATTCCTTTGGCGACAGATGATTGATAACCACTTCTCCGCCATCGGAGATATAGACCATATAGAAAGGATGCAGACGGTTTTTTCGGTCTATATTTACCGAATTGTTACGGTTCTTCAGCACATAAATCACTCCGGCCGGGCAATCATCCGTAGCAGGAACAATGGCATGAAGTCCGAACGGAGTATGCTCTACATCGGAATTGTGTTTCATATAATCGAGCAGGTCAAGGCGGAACTCGTTCAGGCCAAGGTCCATTATAGATACTCCGGTATTCATTTCTTCTATGTCTATCACCTCTTCCTGCAAGCGTTTCAATTGTTCACGGCGGTATTCCAAATCGCCTTTTTCCTCGTCCGTAAGCGGATTGTCATCACCGGTAGATGTCATTACAGACACTTTCATGCGGGCTTCTACTCGTCCTTTCAGGTCGATGTACTCATCAAGCGTCATGTCCGGCCAGTAATTGACAAGCTGTATTACATCGTTACGGCTGCCTATACGGTCTATTCGTCCGAAACGCTGGATTATACGGACGGGATTCCAGTGGATGTCATAATTTATCAGATAATCACAATCCTGAAGGTTCTGCCCTTCGCTTATACAGTCGGTAGCAATAAGTATATCTATGCTTTCGCTGATATTCGGGAATATAGCCGCTTTCTCCTTTGATATAGGAGAAAACAATGTAAGTACTGTATTGAAGTCGAGTTTCTGTTTTAGTTTCAGGGTACTGCGTGCTTCTATGTCACCTGTTATCAGGGCTGTATGCAGTCTTGTCTTTTCGAGTATCCGTGAAGCTAGATTGTCGTACAGATATTCTGCCGTATCCGAGAAAGCTGTAAAGATTATAACCTTCCTGTTTCCCGGATTTATAGGATTTTCTATCTTGTTGCGCAAGTCAGCCAGCAGTTGCTGAAGTTTGCTGTCGTGCTCCGGAGTTATATCTGCCAATAGCTGCAAAAGCAAATTCAGCACTTCGATATCCTGTTCCAAAAACTCTTTCCAACTGACGTAGTCCATATCGGCAAGCGCTATCTGTGACTTCTTTCCACCTATGAAGATACTGTCTTCATCGTCCATATCAAATCCATACGGCATTTCATATTCTGCCACCATCCCCGAGTTCTCGTATAAATCTGTTTCATCTATTTTCTGGAGTGTGGAACCAATAAAAGTGCGAATACGCTCGATGGTGAGGCGGAAAGAGTTTACCGAACTTTCCAAACGTTTCAGCAGATTGGCACTCATAAGTTTGCGCAAACCACTTTCACGTCCCGCCATCGTCAGTCCGGCATATTCATCGTTACTGTTCAGCTTTGCATATTTGGAAATCTTGCTTGGCAAAATAAACAGCGACGGAGTGTATATAGCAAGATTCAGCTTCTGTAAAAGTTCGAAAATCTCATTATAGTTTATGGCATTATCCAGATCTGTAAGATGCGGACGGCGTGATAATGGCTTCAGTCTTTGAGGGAACTTGCCTATATCGGCCGTATTGTAATACTGTTCTATGTGACGGCGGCTTCTGGCTATAGTCACAGAATCAAGTACTTCAAAGAAATCAAAGCTAAGGCTATCCAGCAGACGTTTAGTTGTCCTTTGTTCTGCCGGAAGTTTAGACCATCGGTTATATGCCGTCTGTGCCTGACGAAATATATCCTCAATGCTGTTCTGGGTATCAAGCAAATCGTCAATATTTCTTGACTCGCCTTCGTATGCCAAGGCTATCTGGTTCTTCAAGTCGTTGAAACGATTGTTCACAGGAGTAGCAGAAAGCATAAGGACCTTGGTCTTTACGCCTTTACGGATTACCTTATTAAGCAGTTGCAGGTATCTGTTCTCCTTGGGATTTTCATCGTTTTCATCTGTCGATACCTTACCGCCGTTACGGAAATTATGGCTTTCGTCTATTACCACAAGGTCATAGTTGCTCCAGTTGATATGGGCAAGGTCAAGACCATTCGACTTTCCACCCGTACGCGACAGGTCAGAATGAAACAGTATGTCGTATCTCAGGCGGTCGGCTGCTATCGGATTGTTCAAATAATTGCTGCGATAGGTTATCCAGTTGTCGTTCAGTTTCTTCGGGCATAACACCAAAACGGACTTGTTTCTGTTCTCGTAATATTTTATCACAGAAAGTGCAGTAAATGTCTTACCCAGACCTACACTGTCGGCAAGGATACAGCCGTTATACTTTTCGAGTTTGTTTATAATGGCAAGGCAAGCATCTTTCTGAAAATTATATAGCTTGTTCCAGATAACACTGTTCTTGAAACCGGTTGCCTCGTTGGGCAAAACATCTTCGGAAATATCTTCAAGAAACTCACTGAATATATTATACAAAGTAACAAAATAGATAAAGTCGGGCGAGTTTTCCTTGTAGGCATTTGTAATATTATCAAGGACTTCGTCGGTTACCACCTGCATTTTTTCGGTATCATTCCAAATGTTATCGAACAACGTAAGAAACTGCTGAGAGAACGGAGCTTCCATCTTGTTAATCATGGTATAGGCATTGTTTCCACGCTCACAACCCAATTCTACTGTAGTGAACCCGTTTACCGGCATATAACTGACTGTGTCTATGTTGACAAATCCCATCATATTTTCGGTTGTGCGGTTGGACTTGAAACAAACCTTTTTCTTAATCCATTCCGCACACTCTCGTGCAATGGCTTTCTGCGAGAGCTCATTCCGGAGTTTTATTTCAAATTCTGAACCGCAAAGACTACGTTCACGATTGAGACGTGGAATATAAAACTCACGCTTCTGTTTATCTGCTTTCTCTGTAACAAATGTTGGAGATGTAAAGATAAAACGTAACTCCTTAATATCTTTAAGCTGTTTTTTCAATTCCTGAAAAGCATATATTGAAAAGCAGGAAGCAGCTACCGAAATTCTGCTTCCACTTTTTATTTCTGCTATGAAATCATCTTTCAGAGTTTTATGTACATTATCTATTATCTCCATTGCCATATCTTTTATATAGAATCTTTACTGTGTATTTTCATAAAGCTATAGATGCAAATATACTAAAAATATTTAATTAAAGATGATATTGACCGGAGGTATGATTTCTATATTATCATCTATTATAGTTTTAACCGTATTAATATATCGGTAGCAACTATCTTCCTCACTGCAATGAGAAACACTGAAAGTACCGTTATATTGGATATAAGATACGCCAGGTACATACAAAAACAAACAATCCCTCTGTCCCCGTGCAGCACGTGCACAGACAGAAGGATTGTACGCTAAGATATGTTTGTCGAAAAAAAATCTTATTTACGCAACATCAGGTTGCGGAACGATGTCGGATAAGGCGTTTCAAACTCCATCAGCTCACCGGTCACCGGATGATAGAAACACAGTTTGAAAGCGTGCAGTGCCAGACGTCCCAGCGGGTCAATCTCGCAACCGTAACGCTGGTCGCCCACTACAGGATGTCCCAGTTCGGACATATGTACGCGAATCTGATTCTTGCGGCCCGTTTCGAGGTCGAGCTCCATCATGCTGAAACCGTTGGCACGCTTGATGGTCTTGTAGTGCGTAATGGACAGCTTGCCGCCATCGTCATAATTAGACGAACTTACGTACAGCTTACGGTCGGTAAGCCACGTACGAATCTGTCCCTGGTCGCGCTCCATATCTCCCATCACGATAGACACATAACGGCGGTCCACCACAATGTCGTGCCAGTTGTCGGGCAGGATGGAAGGTGTAACGGCTGCGAGAGGCCGGAAAGGTAGTATCA
>OGMI01000498.1_pt1 | contig 17504 bp, 7 predicted proteins | sample 1573201 | NCBI WGS metagenome assembly OGMI01 (sample SAMEA2582012, study PRJEB24529) | metagenome | biome: Human gut stool | place: China | collected 2011
GTGCATTTGAAGTGAAACGTACTTGCGTTTTTAGTAAAATGTACTTGCGTTTTGGAGAAAACGTAAAGGCGTTTGATTTGAAACGTTTCGGTGCCTTGAAAACTGAGGAAATACAAGTTGAATTTATGAAGTTGCCCAATCTTTACTTCAGTTCATAGTTTGGTTGTTTTTTAGTGATGAAGACTAAATGGGCTAGCTTCATTTGTGAAGCCAGCCCTAATTTTGTGTAGTACTTAAGATTTTATCGGATAGTTTATTTATATTTACTTTACTGCCTTATTGACTTTTTCAATATTCTTATTCGATTATTCTTTGTAAAACTATAATTTCTTTAAGATTTAATAGGGTGAAGTATAAGTCAACTATCTGAAAAGTCCAGGCATCGGGAAATCCAGAATAGTTTTGTCATGGTTATATACCATATTTGATTGATTGTTAAAAATCATGGTTGCCCCATTAGTTTCGGTAAATGGTTCCCAGATAGGAAGACCTTTTACATTTGGATCACCAGTTCGGATGAATGAAATATAGGCCGAACTGATAAGATCTGCTAGTTTGTAGGCGTCTTCTGTTCCTCCTGTCATTTCACGTTGTAGGTCGATATTGTTGAACATGAATGGGAGTTCCATACCATGTGATGCTCCAAGTGCATTTCCTCTTGGTTTCCAGGTAAATAGAAACAGATATACATTGGCAGTTCCTTGTCTGCTTTTGCTGATTGCTTGTTTGACAGCGCTGCGGCGGACATTAATATCTGTATTCAAGAATTCTTTGGCTGGCTGGTTTGGGTATACTTTCTTGAATGCTTCTATATATTGGACAGCAGTTTCTTCGTTTCCGAAGCGTTTTGTGAGTATTTTTTTAGCTTCTTCTTCAGTTATCTCAATATCGTTCTTGAAGCAGAACTCATGCAGGTTTGTTCCTATAATCATAGGAACATCACGGCTGACTTCTGGGGCTTCTGGGTCGAACGTAGGGCCTACTATGTATTTCCCGTCTATAGCTGGTGTATATCCGAGTCTTCCTGTATTTCCAGCTTTGCGTACTTGTTCGATGGCACGGGTACCTGCTGCAACCAGCTCTTCGTATGAGAACTCATTCAGCTTTTCGGGATGTGATGGATTTACCCCTAATTCTTTTAAGAATGCGAGTCCTACTTTCTTATTATTTTCGTTTGTCGGGAGTCCGAACATGGAGCCGCTTTGTACGATAGCACGTTTGAATAATCCTTTGGCTGATGGCATAGCCATGACAGCACTGACTTTACCTCCACCACCGGATTGTCCTCCGATGGTAACATTAGCCGGGTCTCCTCCGAAGTTTGCAATATTTTTTTGTACCCATTCCAATGATTTTACCAGATCCTGCTGTCCTAGATTTGTTGATTCTGCGAGTTTACCACCAGCTCCGGAAAGATCCAGATAACCTAATACGTTTAGGCGGTGATTGATTGTAACTACAACAATATCACCTTTGGCGGCTAATGCCCGTCCCTCATAGCAAGGAAGGTCATGTCCGGATCCGCTGGAGAATCCACCTCCATGAAACCAGACAAAAACTGGACGTTTTTTCCCGTCATTCAATCCTTGTGTCCATATATTCAGTACTAGACAGTTTTCTTCGTCCATAGGCTCAAGTACGAAATTGTTGCCGAATGCATAGTCACTTTCTTTATCTCCAGTCCATTCTAGTGTAGTTGTGGTTTGAGGGGCTTTAGGTCCATAGATACGGCATATTTTTATATCTTCGAATTTGTCTGGTTCTTGGGGCGGCATAAATCGCTCTGCTTTTGCATAAGGTATTCCTTTGAAGGTATAGATGTTCCCATCTTTATAGCCTTGTATTTTTCCATAGATTGTTTGAGTGGTAGTTGTTTCGTCGGAGATAATGGAACGTAGCTTTTCGGATGTTTTGTTGGTCGCTTCTCCGTTGTGACTGCCACAGCTGGCCAGTAACGTACTGACAGTTAACATTGTTGTGAAAATAAAATTGTTTTTCATATTGTTATTGATTAAAAAGAAATTTATAAATCATTTGAAGCTAAAAAGGATGTTCTGTTTTGAATTGCATCAGTGGTTGGTCATGATGATGCACAATTCGGCAGTTATTATCGAAAATCATGGTCGTACCGCTTTCTTGGGTGTAAGGTTCCCATTTCGGAAGACCGGTAATGTTCGGGTTTCCTGTTTTGATGAATGAAATCCATGCAGCACTCATCAACTCAGCCAGTTGATAGGCGTCAGGAGTCGCTCCTGTCATTTCACGCTGTAGGCTGATATTGTTGAAGATAAATGGTAATTCCATACCGTGGCAAGCTCCCAGGGCATTAACTGATGGTTTCCAGGTAAAGAAGTACATATAGACAGGTGCGGCCTTTTGAGCACTTTTAGCATTACCTTGTTTGACAACATTCGGACGTAGGAACAAATCAGTATAAATCATGTCTTCCGGGTTATGGTCAGGATAAACCTGTTCGAAAGCATCAATAAATTTGTTGACCTGAGTGGCTTCATATTTTTGGGCAAGCATTGACTTTACTTTGTCTATAGGGATAGGCTGGTTGGTGTTATAGGCAAATTCGTTTTTGTTGGATCCGATAATCATTGGGATTTGTTTGCTGATATCTGGAGCTTCTGGATCAAATGATGGATTTATCAGGTATTTTCCGTCAATTGTAGGACAGAAGCTGATATTTCCTGGAAGATTCTTTAGGATTAGTTCTCGGTTTATTTTACTGATAGCGCGTTCTCCTGCTTCAACTAGTTTTTCGTAAGGAATTTCTGCCAGTACTTGAGGAGCTGGATTCTTGATTCCAAGTTCCTCTATCACTTTCAGGCCCAGTCTTTTCCCAACTTCATCAGAGTTGTGCAGAATCCAGGAACCACTTTGTACAATGGCTTTATGGTATAGGCCTTGCGCAAAGGGCATTGCCAGTAATGTATTGACTTTTCCTCCTCCGCCTGATTGTCCGGCAATGGTGACATTGGTCGGATCTCCTCCAAACCGAGTGATGTTGGTTTGTATCCATTCCAAACATTTTATGAGGTCCTGCATACCGAGGTTGACTGATTCTGAAAAAGCTCCCCCTAATCCTCTTAAATCAATATAACCAAGCAAATTGAGACGGTGATTGACAGAGACAACTACAATATCACCTTTTTGTGCAAGCGAATATCCTTCATAGCAAGGTAAGTCATTGGCCGATCCTGAAGTGAAGCCGCCACCGTGTATCCAGACGAAAACTGGACGTTTTTTCTTATCATCGAGTCCTTTTGTCCAGATATTCAGAACCAGGCAATTTTTCTCGTCAACAGGTTCCAGATTGAATTGGAATCCAAAATGATAATCATTGTAGCCGGGATTCCAATTCAAGGTTGTAGATGTTTGGGGGGCTTTGGGACCATAGATACGACAAACTTTGGTTCCTCTGAATTTGTCGGGGAATTGTGGTGGCATGAATCGTTCTGCTTTTGCATAAGGGATTCCCTTGAAAGTATAGATATCACCGTCTTTATAGCCTTGAATTCTTCCATAGATAGTTTGTACTGTCGTGGTGGAATCAGAGACTATAGGGTAGCGAAGCTCATCTTTATAGGAGGAGTGTTGCGTTTCTGGCTGTGAGGAAAAAGTGCAACTTATTAACACAGCATTCATGAAAATCAGTGAAAGGATGGAAAATCTGTTCATCATTTGGGAAGTTTAGTAATAGAAAAAGAATATCAGGTCTTTGTTGTACCACACAAAATTCCGGATAAAAATCGGGAAAAGGGAGGATACATAGTTATAAAAAGTGGAAAAATCATTTTTTAGGGGGTGATTCAGATAAGTTGGATAATGTCCTCTAAAATGAAAAATACGTCTCCGTAACTATGTTTTGATATGCATAAATTTACACCGTACGATTTTTAACTTTAAAAGTTTTAATATGAAAAACAAGCTATTCTTTTTTACGATGAGAGCCTGGTCGTTCACTCTGGCTTTCTTACTATGTACATCAGTGTATGCACAGAATCGTAGTGTGACGGGTGTTGTAAAGGACAGTTATGGAGAACCTGTTATTGGTGCTTCTATTCTGGTAGTAGGTACAACCAACGGAACAATAACCGACATCGATGGAGGATATACATTGAAGGATGTATCTTCTGATGCTATTCTTAAATTTTCGTATATCGGCTTTAAGACTCAGGAGATTCAGGTCAAAGGTCGGCAGGTAATTGATGTGACGATGGCTGATGAAAGTGTAATGATGGAAGAAATGGTAGTCATAGGTTATGGTTCTGTAAAGAAAGCGGATTTGACGGGGGCTGTTTCTGTTGTTAAGCCTGAAGAAGTGAAACACAAGGTAAATACTTCGATTGGTGATATGTTGCAGGGAACAGCAGCCGGTGTCAGTGTCCGTTCTACCGGTGAAATTGGCGGTGTTCCTTCAATCCAGATTCGTGGTACAGGTAATTTGACAAACAATGATCCGTTATACGTCATTGATGGTATGCCTACATCGAATGATATTAACTTTAATATCAATGACATTGAATCTATCCAGATTCTGAAGGACGCATCGGCAGCAGCCATCTATGGTTCGAGAGCGGCTAATGGTGTAGTCATTATTACAACAAAACGTGGAGGAGACCAAAAGACAAAATTTCGTTTCTCTAGTCAGCTGGCCATTCAGAACTTGCCACGTATCAGTATGGCAAAAGCAGATGAATGGAAGCGGCTGTATGATGAGGCTTTCGATAATGCGATAGCAGAAGGTGTCGAAGGAGTAACCCAGCGTATGGATCACTGGAACAATGATACCGATTGGCAGGATGCATATTTCAAAACGGGACTGAACCAGACCTATGATTTGAGTTATTCTGGCGGAACAAAAACAGGCACATATCATACATCATTCAATTATATGAGTAATGATGGTACAACAATCAACCGTAGTTTGAAACGTTATACAGCCCGTGTCAATAGTACAGGCAAGTTAGGAATTGTTACTATTGGTGAAAACTTGTCTTTGGGACGGACAGATGTAAAGAATGCCGGTGCAGGAGCAACCCGTAAAGTGGGAGGTTCTTTGGCTGATGTTGTACGTATGATTCCTACCATCCCAGTTTATGATGACAGTGAATTTGGTACATTGGGTGGTTTTGGTATTGGAAATACAACTCATGCACGTGCATTGGGTGCAAATCCAGTGGCACAATCCAGTAATCGTGGTAATTCTGTTTCAAACTTGTTTATCCGTGGTACAGCTTTTGCCGAAGTGAATCTTTTCTCATGGTTAAAATATAAGCTCAATCTTGGTGTTGATATTTTAAATAGTACTACAGACAGCTGGACATCGGGATATGCGGTAGCTTTGAATACAGCTAATACTAATAGTTCTGCTACATCTGCTATTAATAGGACCTCTACATATTTGGTTGAAAATACATTGTCGTTTGACAAAACATTTAAGAAACACCGCATTGATGCCGTTGTGGGTACTACTTATCAGAAAACTGATTATAAAACGGCTTCTGCCTCTAAGCAGAATCTGATTCAAACAGCCAATGGCGATTTTCTGCATGAAGTTTCTGCCGGTACTTCGGATGCAACAGCAACAGGAGAACGTTATGAATCTGCCTTGATTTCTTATTTGGGCCGTATCAATTATGATTACGACGGTAAATACTTGTTAACTTTGACAGGTCGTATTGACGGTTCTTCCCGTTTTGCCGACGGTTATCGATGGGGGGCTTTCCCTTCAGTATCAGTCGCATGGAGAATCAGTAAGGAGAACTTCTTTGATGTGCCTTTTATCAATGATCTGAAACTGCGTGCTAACTGGGGTAATTTGGGTAGTCAGAATGTTGGATATTATGATTATCAAATGTTTGTCAATAGTTATGCTCAATATCTGTATAATGGTGGAAATCAGGGAATCACTCAAGGACAATCTATTGTTAAGCTTTCTAATGAAGACTTGACCTGGGAACGGATGGAGCAGATTAATGTGGGACTGGATATGGCGTTTTTCGAAAACCGTTTACAGTTCTCTGCAGAATATTATGTTGCAACTTCCCATGACGTCTTAACAGCCTTAAATCTGCTAATGACTACTGGTAACGGTGGCGGAGCTCCTTATGTGAATGCAGCTTCAATTGAAAACAAGGGGTTCGAATTGACATTGAGCTGGCGTGATAAAGTGAATGACAAATTTTCTTATGCTGTTTCTGCTAATATCAGCCATACAGCTAACAAACTGAAAGAATTTGGCTATGGAAAAACGGAACAATATACCAATTATACGACAACTCGTGTAGGGGAACCGATTGGTATGTTCTATATGATTCAGACAGATGGTATTTTCCAGACACAGGAAGAGGTGAATAATTATAAAAGCGCCAATGGAACCATAATACAACCAACTGCTAAGCCTGGAGATTTGCGCTATATCGACGCAAATGGAGATGGACAGATAACTCCTGATGACCGTGTTGTGTGTGGTAGCCCATGGCCAAAACTTGAACTTGGCTTGAACTTCTCTGCTACTTATAAGGATTTTGATTTTAGCTTGTTGGGATATGGTAAGTTTGGTGGTATGGCATTTAGTTACAATCGTTGGTACCAGGAAGGATTCCAGGATTGTAATAGTGCGCCGGAGGGTTATGATTATTGGAGACCAGATAATACCGGTTCAAAGAATCCGCGTTTGCTGTATGGAGATTTGAGAAACTCGTATGAGTATATTGACCGTTGGTTGGAAAATAATTCATTCTTCCGGATTAGTAATATTTCAGTGGGTTATAACTGGAAGCCTGAATTCTTGAAAAAGTATGTTGAGAATATCCGTATCGGTATTGCTGCACAGAATCTGATAACCTTCACTTCATATAGTGGTTATGATCCTGATTTCCAGGGAACTCTCTTTGAACCGGGAATGGATTTTTGTACATATCCTTCTCCTAAGTCGTTTATTTTCTCACTTGATGTCCAATTCTAAAAGTATGATCTCATGAAAAAATTGATTATAGCATCTGTTTTCGCTGCAGGAGGATTGATGGTTACTTCTTGTAATAGCGATTTGTTGGATTTGAATAATCCGAACACGTTGGTCGCCCAGACAGCTTGGAATACGCAGAAAGATATTGAAAACGGGTTGACAGGTTGTTATCACACATTGTATAATTGTTTCTATAACAGTTTTAATACATTTCTTATTTCCGGACAATCCGATGAATTTTATTCTCAGTCGCCTGATGCTGATTTAGTGGATTACATCATGTTGAAGTATAATAATCCGGATCAGCGTTGGAATTATTATGCTTGGTGCTACTTGTATCAAACTGTATTTCGCTGTAACCAGGTGATTGTATATGCAGAGGATGTAGAATGGAGTAGCGAAGTTGATAAAGGTAAGGTAGTCGGACAGGCACGGGCTCTTCGGGGAATGAGTTACTATTATCTGGCTATGTTATGGAAGAAAGCCCCTATTGTAGATTGGATTTCTGCTCCGTCTGATCAGCCGGCAGAAGCAACTTTTGAAGAACTTGTTTCTTTCATTGAAAAGGACTTCTTATATGCTGCAGAGAATTTACCGGAATCGTTTCCAGAGGTAGGCCGTATGAATAAATATTTTGCTTATACATTTTTGGGAAAACTTTACATGAATTCAGGACAATGGGAAAAAGCTAAAGCAGCATTTGAAGTGGTCATAACCAGTGGCAAATATGAGCTGGCAGCTGAGTATCATGATAATTTCCGCCATACGACAAATAATAATGTAGAATCTATTTGGGAAATCCAGAACTCGGATGAGGTACATTCTCCTTTTGGTGGATATTGGGGTATTGCAAATGATGATGCTGAATGTAACTTTACCTCCTGGCGTGAACGCTTTATTTCTGGTTCTCCATATGGCTTCGGTGACTATGCTGTTTATAGTTGGGTAATCGATATGTATAAAGATGAGAAAGATAAAGATGGTAATTATGATATTCGTCTGCGTGACAACATTGTTTATCCTGATTTGTTCAAGGACTTTCCGGGAGATATCGTTTATATGACTCATACAGCATGGGATGCAACGAACTGGGGAAATAATGCGTGGTGTAGAAAATATTCAACGGATTATTATAGGGATAATGTTGATGGTTATTCTCCAATAAATACACGTATTTTACGTTATGGTGAATTGTTATTGAGTTATGCGGAATGTTTGATTGAGGTTGGAGGTGCTAGTGCTATTCCGGAAGCTGCCAAGTACATAGATATGATTCGTGAACGTGTGAATCTGTATCCATTGGCAAAAAGTGTCCATAAAGACTGTCTGAATAGTTTAGATGCTTTTGAAAAGCGCTTGCGGATTGAACGCGAGAAAGAAATATGTTTTGAATATGACCGTTTCTTTGACTTGCGACGCTGGGGGTTAGGTACTGATACTAAATATACCAACGAAGTTAAAGCACGCAGTTCGAAGCATGCAGCTAATTTCACACCAGGGAAAGAATGGTTACCTATCCCGTTGTCAGAGGTCTCCAATAATCCTAATCTGACTCAAAATGAAGGATACTAGTTTTGTATAAGTTGCGAGGTTGTTCTAAAAACAGAAAAGTAGGAATCCTGGGTTCCTGCTTTTCTGTTTATGATAGGGGGTATGCAATGGATTCGGATTATGTAGTTAATTAAAAAATTATATTTTTGTAGATGAAAATGCTACGTTCCGATGTTTGGAACAAGTTAACCAATGTAGGTCATTAACAGTAAAAAGATACTTATGAAATACATATTCATTATTTTAGGGATGCTCATATTTTCAGTATGGCCTTTATCATCTGACATTGTGGACAATTATAACTTTACATATTACCGAATTGAGGATGGTTTGCATGACGAGTTTATCTTGTCTACTTACAAAGATAAGCATGGATATATTTGGATTTGCTCTACGACAGGACTCTGTCGTTTTGATGGACATATGTTTGTTCATTTCAGTTCATTGACAGATGATCCTTCCATTAAAATTAAAGCTTCTTACGTAAGTCAGGTATTGGAAGATAATCATGACCATTTATGGATTGTTTCTGACTTGGGACTGATTCGTATGAATCAGGTTGATGGTACTGTAAATTATTACAACGATTATGAAAAAGACCCTTTGAGTCTGCTTTCACAGCCTATGAAAGCGATTCAAAAAGACCGTTATGGGAATCTTTGGATAGGTTTACAGAACCAGTTGGCTTATCTAATGTTGGATTCTAACGGCGATATTCAGAATATTTATTCAATTGGGGTTGAAGATAATCTTTCAGCTATTTGTATACAGGATGATTTGGTATGGATTGGTGGAATGAAAGGTGTACAATGTTATCGCTATGTAGGAAATCAGTTAGTCAAGGAACCGATGATTAAAGAACTGGAACAATTATCTTTGGAGAAGGTTAATACACTTTTCGTAAACGGACATTATCTGTGGATTGGTACTTTAAATGGTTTGTTTTGTTATAATGGAATGGGAAAGACTATCCAGCATTTTACGTGTAAAAAAGGACAATTGAATAGTCTTTCGGATAATAATGTAACTTGTTTGGCGATGGATCCTTCTGGTAATATGCTTATTGGAACTTCTGCAGGAATAGATTTCTATTCTCGGAATGGACAATTTGAGCATGTTTGTCAAAAAGGTTCCAAGCATGGGCTGAATTCGCAATTTACGACGCATATTCAAGTAGATGACAAGGGTTATATTTGGATTGGAACATTGATCGGTGGATTGAATTTGATGACCCCTAAACGTATTCGTTTCGAACATTTTTTAGCCGCTGGAGGAGATGATAGGAACGTAGTCAGTGCATTGTTTCAAGATCGGGACGGAAATGTGTTTGCTGGAGTTATGGGTAAGGGACTTGTCATCAAGTATGCAGATGAAACCAAACCTATTGTCGCATCGTCTATCAGTGCATCTGCACAATCATTGTCAGAGGAACATGTATTTAAAATTTGTCAGGATAGCCGGGGAGATTATTGGCTGGCAACACGAGTGCGTGGACTTTGCTATATGCGGAGAGATGATCTTTATGCGCCTGTATTTACTAGCTATAATACTGATAATAGTTTGATTAGTAGTGACGTAGTGTACGATTTGATAATGGATCCTGTGCGTGATGGACTTTGGTTGTGTACAGAAAATGGGATAAATTTTATGGATTTGAAGACGAGGACCTTTCAAAAGATTCAAACAACATTAGATGAAACGCTTGATATATGCTATACTTTGTTTCTTGACCGGAAAAATAGATTATGGGTTGGAGGTAATGGAATTTGTATTATAGATTTGTCGCAGCAGGACCCTGGTTCAGGAAAGTATGTAGCTCGTTTTTACCGTTATAAGTTAGATGAACCGGATAGTGGTATCTCTGAGCGTATTTGCAGTCTGTTGGAAACTTCTGATGGAGATTTTTATATCGGTAGCCAAATGCACGGGTTATATGTTCTCAATGAAGAAAAGGATGGTGAATTTGTTTTTCGGAATATCTTACCTCATGAATTGAAAGAAAAAAAGATATCCAGTATCGTAGAAGATATGAACAATTGTTTGTGGGTTAGTACTTTGAATGGACTTTATTACTATAATCCGCATAGAGGATGTGTCTTGCATTTCGATCAATTGGACGGATTGCCTGAAAGGCAGTTTTTTGTACGTGCTGGCTGTAATTTTACACATCAATGTGTTGCCTTTGGTACAGTTAATGGTTTTACATTTCTTTATCCGTATCAAATGGGAGTTGTTGCATCCAGAGAGGTTAAGATTACAGGAATCCGTTCTGAAGGTCGTCTGATTACAGATGAAAACTTGGAGTTATTTGAGTTGTTTCCGAACCAGATTCAGAACTTTGAGATTTGTTTTTCTGCATTGGAGTACAGTAGTCCGGATAAGGTGATGTATGCTTATAAAATTGATGAACTGGATAAGGACTGGAATATTGAAAACAGGCAGAATTATGTGCGGTATAATAATTTGATGCCTGGAAACTATACGTTTAGGATTAGGTGTACTGATACAGATGGCACGTGGTCAGACAAAGAGGCTGTGTTGAGGATTCATATTCATTCGCCATTTTATCAGACTGCTTGGTTTCGGGGGGCGCTGTTTGTTGTTTTATTGGGGGTAGTAGGGGTCATATTTTATTGGTACCAGAAAGGGCAGAAGCAGATTCAAATGCGTTTGAGTAAGGAAGTGGCCGAACGTACGCAAAGTCTGACAGTGGCGATGGATAATCTAGTGGCATCAAGGAATGCTATCAGTCTGCAGAATGAGTTGCTGACACAGCGGAACAAGGAAATCTTGGAACAGAGTGAGCAGGTAAATCGGCTGTCGAGACAGATGGATCAGGCAAACAAAGAACGTTTGATGCTGTTTACTAGTCTGACTCATGAATTCAAAACTCCGCTGACATTGATTATAGGGCCGATAACTAATTTGCTGGCAACTCACAAAGATTCTGTCTTGCAGGAACCGTTCCAGATGATTGAGCGGAATGCTAGATATTTGTTGGCGTTGGTAAATCAGATTATTTATTTGCGTAAAGTTGATGCTCGTCAGTTCCGTTTTGATGCAGCGCCGTATAATGTTTCTAGTCTGCTAGACTCTGTACGGGATTATATGCCGATATTACAGACTAGAGGGATTGTTTATGAAGAGCAAATGCGCTTGAAACATGATTGTATCCGGTCAGATCAGCATGTGTTGAACCGTATTTTTTCTAACTTATTATCGAATGCTGTCAAATATACTCCTGATAATGGTAAGATTATTGTCCGAATGGCCCAAGGACAGGTGAACGAACAGAAGCATACACTGATGCAATATTTGTCTGTTACAAATACTGGTAGTTATATCGGAGTGGAAGAACAGGAAAAGATTTTTCATTGTTTCTATAAGATTAAGGATCAGCAGATTTATCCGTCCGATGGGCAGAGCAGTAGTGGAGTCGGATTATACTTGGTATATCAATTGGTTACAACGGTACTGAATGGAAAGATTATAGTCAAGAGTTCGCCGAAGATAGGTACATCGTTCCGGATTTGTTTTGAAACGGAATGGCAGGAGAGGGTATTCGAAGAGACAGTAATGGGGAAAAAGGTTTCTCAGGAAGTTGATAGTGAGGTTATGCATGTCGGAAAGGAGGTTCTGGCTGAAGGAGAAACCACAGGGAAACCGCTTCTGCTGTTGGTAGAAGATAACCGTGATATGCGTGCTTATATTAAAGGACTCTTGAATACACGTTATGCAGTCATAGAGGCAGGAGATGGCCAGCAAGGATATGTATTGGCACAGAAATATGTCCCTGATTTTATTATTTCTGATTTGATGATGCCTGTGTGCGATGGAACGGAGTTCTGCCACAGAATCAGGGAGGATGTGGCACTGAGTCATGTTCCTTTCCTAATGCTGACAGCTTTGTCAAGTGATGATGCACGGTTGGATAGTTACCGTCAGGGAGTGGATGCTTTTCTGACTAAGCCGTTCGAACCAGATTTGCTGTTGTCACGGATTGAGAATATTTTGAGGAATCGGGAAAAACGGCAATTGGAACTAGTATACGATTTGGGGAAACGTCTAGTAACAGTTAATATAGAAAAACCGGATAAATTGTTTATGGAGAAACTGATGCAGATTATGGAGGAGCATTATACGAATCCGGAGTTCAGCGTATCTGAACTTGCGGCCGAAATGAGGATGAGTAATAGTTCTTTTTATAAGAAGATAACTGCGCTAACTGGTTTGTCTGCTTCTGCTTTCATTCGTTTATACCGTCTGCAGATTGGAAAGAGGTTACTGGAAGAACATGTAGGTGAAGCAGGTATCAGTGTTTCTGAAATCGCTTATTCGGTGGGATTCAGTGATCCTAAATATTTTACCCGTTGTTTTGTCAAGGAGTATCAAATTCAGCCGAAGATTCTGTTGATGAAAAAGCAGGAAGAATAAAAATCCTTTTTTGAGAGCCATTGATTTATATTGAGACAGATTATCCTCTATTTGTGAAGATTTGTCCTCTAATATATGGTTAGATTGTTGTTTTTTCGCAGTCAATCAAATATAATCTAAAAGGTATTGATATGAATAAATTATTACTGTGTGGAGTTTCTGTAGTGTTAACATGGAATTTGGCTGCTTGTAGTATGTCTCCTCAGGTTGATGCTCAGATTGTAGTTAATTATGCTCAGAAAGGAGCAATGGTTAATCCGAAAATGTATGGTATTTTTTTTGAAGAAATCAATCATTCTGGTGATGGAGGCTTATATGCAGAACTACTCCAGAATAGGAATTTTGAAGAGGCTGTACTGCCTTCGGGGACTACATTGCAGGACGGTTATGCTGTTGCTCCTCACAAACCCAGTTATACGACAGGCCGTTGTAATGACTGGAAAGTGAAATGGAATACGGACTCGTTGAAAATGGTCGGCTGGACGGTCAAAGGAGAGGCCGATTATGATGTGGTAGACGAACGGCCGTTACATAAGAATACTCCGAATGCCATGAAACTACAACTGAAGCATAAAGGGGTGATTCTGCAGAACAGCGGATATTGGGGAGTGCCGGTTACAAAAGGTGATACTTATGACCTACGGTTCTATTTGAATGCAGCTGATTACCATGGAAAGGTTTTGGCACGAATTGTCTCGGAAAAAGGTAAAATCTTGGCTGAATCCTCATTTACTATACGTGGGAAAAATACATGGGAAGAATACACAGCCGAGATGACTGCGGCGGATACTGATACGAAAGGGGCTTTCCAGCTAGCCTTCGAAGGAATCGGAACTGTATATGTGGATTATGTTTCCTTGTTCCCACAGAAAACCTTTATGAATCGTAAGAATGGTATGCGTGCTGATGTCGGACAGATGCTGGCTGATTTGAAACCGGGCTTTATACGCTGGCCGGGAGGATGTATCGCGGAGGGAGCAACCTTAGATAACCGGGTGAAGTGGAAAGAAACAATTGGTGATCCGATGACACGCCGTAGTGAATGGGTGTTGTGGAATTATCATTGTACATGGGGATTTGGTTACCATGAATTCCTTCAGTTGTGTGAAGATTTGAATGCAGATGGTATGTTTGTTGCCAATGTAGGACTTTCTTGTGAGGTACGTAACGGCGACTACACGGATGACTTGCTGCCTTTCATTCAGGATATTGAAGATGCTATTGAATATGCTCGGGGAGATGTAAATACTAAATGGGGAGCAAAACGTGCGGAAGCAGGCCATCCGGAACCGTTCAACTTGAAATACATTGAATTGGGAAATGAACAGATTGGTGAGTTCTATGCCGACCGTTATAACAAACTTTATAAGCTTTTGAAGACAAAATATCCGGATATCACGTTTATCAGTACATTGGGACTGAACAAAACATTGGACAAATTGGAAAAAACGGATATGATTGACCCGCATTGGTACGTAAATCCGGCATTCTTTTACGATAATGACCGGATGTTTGATCAGGTGGAGCGAGGAAAGTTTGAAATTTATGTCGGGGAATATGCCGCGATATCGGCTGCCAATATGGACGGTGCCTTATCAGAAGCTGCTTTTATTTCAGGTATGGAACGTAACAGTGATCTAGTTAAAATCGCTTCGTATGCACCCCTGCTGGAAAACAATAACCGTCGGGACTGGCCGACAAACTTGATATGGGTGAATAATGGAGGTGTAATGGGAAGAGCTTCATACTATGTACAACAGATGTATAGTCAGCATGTCCCAACTTATAATCTGACGACGATAATGGACGAGATGCTTCCGACACCTTTTAATGGTTATATTGGATTTACTGGAAAGCAGCCAGATAATCAGTACCGAAATTTGAAGATAATTGACGCATCCGGACAGACGGTGTATGAAAGTGCGGATCTTAAAGCACTGGTAGAGGTAGAATCAAAGGTAACTAGTGGACGGCATTCTTTTATGAATGGTCCTGCTTTTTCGCTGTTGAAAGAAGTGATGGTAGGTCTGGGAGCATTGGAGTTTGAGGCTCGTGTCGTAAAGGAACCTCGTGTAACAAATAATTTGGGGTTTGCTTTGCAGGCTGATTCTATTTCTCATATACCAGCTATTGTCTTTGGGTCAGATGAGGCTGGAAAAAATTATTTTACGCTTAATTTAGGAAATGATAGTGAATCTTCTGTCGTTCATCTGACACGTACTGTAGATGGTCAGGGTGGTTTCGGGAGAGATCCACAAGGTCCGGAACTCAGGTTGAATGTGGGTGAATGGAATAAGGTTCGGATAGAGTTTTGTAAGAATGATGAACTAGTTTGTAGTGTCAATGGTAAAGAAGTTTATCGCCAGCAGGTGGAATTCCTGACCAAGCATTATACATTGGCCGGTTATGACGAAAAGAGCGGGGAAACTATTATCAAGGTAATCAATGCCAATGAAGAACCGTTTACAACTAAGATGGTGTTGAATTGTGCCCAAGTGTCAGATACAGGCAAGGTGGTGACATTGGCAGCACAAAGTCTGACTGATGAGAATAGTTTTGAAGAACCGAAAAAGATAACACCGGTAGAAACTATTTTTGATGGTTTCGATAAAGAATTTACGTATACTTTTGCTCCTTATTCGTTTACGGTGATGCGCGTAAAGACCAGTCAGCAATAATGGAATGTTTGTATTGTAGAATTTAATTATTTTGTAGGAAATGACTCTATTTTATAGATTGTATTTGTTATGTCTGGTTCTATTTGTAGGGAGAGCGGTGTACGCGGGTTGTTGGTTAGAACGAAAAACAATGCCTTGTAGTTTGTTGCAAGGAATTTCACAACGTGCATATTCTGTTTATCTGCCTGCCAGCTATTCACCGAATGATGACCGGAGGTATCCAGTACTCTATTTATTGCATGGTGGGGGAACACACCATACAGTTTGGGAAGAGCGTGGAAGGTTGCAGGCATTGGTGGATAGTTTGGTGACAGAGAAGCAAATGGAAGAAATGATTATTGTCTGTCCTGAGGCTTGTCAGGATTATATGATTTGGTTTAATGCGTCTGACTGGAAATATGAGGATTATTTTTTTCAGGAGTTGATGCCTTATATTGAACAACAATATAAAGTGAAAAAGGGTAAGAGATATTGTGGCGTAGCAGGTTTTTCAATGGGAGGAGGTGCTGCTGTGGTTTATGGTATCCGGCATTCAGAATGTTTTAATATGGTTTTTGATATGAGTGGATACTTGCGTCGTCAACCATTAAATTTTTTGAAAAATGATTCTACGGCAGAAGAACGTCAACAAATAGTAGAAGCCCATAACCCTATAATCTCGGTACAGAATGGCACGGAAGAACTAGTGCGCAAGTGGAGAACTATACGTTGGCTTATTGATTGTGGTGACCAAGATTTTACGTTAGAAGGAAATATGGATTTCGTGAAAGCTCTACGGAGCCGTGATATCCCTTATCAGATGTGGGTTCGGCCAGGGGCTCATGATTGGAGCTATTGGAGAACTTCATTAAGGATGGCTTTGACTGCTTTTTCACAAAGCGTTTATAAAGAAAAGGTGATTGATAAGGGAGGAGGAGGGCCTTATTCCGCTATTGCAAAGACTGAAATAGATTTACCTGATCATGTTATTTATCGTCCACGAAATATTTCTTATGCTAGTAGGAAAGAAGGTAAACTTCCTGTGTTGATTTTTGCTAATGGAGGTTGCAATGATACATCTATTACTCATGAACGAGTTTTAAATGAAATAGCATCTTATGGGTATGTAGTAATTGCTTTGGGTGAGATGCAGATGCGGTTGGATGATCGTGAAATCCGGAAGGCATCTGATGAACAGATTTTTACGGCATTGAATTGGATTCTTTTAGCAAATAAAGATCCGAAGAGTGATTATTATCATTGCATTTCTGAAGAACGGATTGCTATAGGCGGCCAATCCTGTGGTGGGGCTCAAGTAATTAATGTTGCAGCTGACACGCGTTTCAAAACCTATTTGATGTATAACTCAGGTATTGGTGATATGGAAATGAATGGTGCTACCAGTAGAAAGTTAGCTAACTTTCATGCTCCTGTTCTTTATATTCTTGGAGATGAAGAAGACATAGCATATTTAAATGCGTTAAAGGATTATGAACGGATTAAAAAGGTTCCAGTAGTTTTTGCTAATTTAAAAGAGGGTGGACATATGGGTACATTTGCAGAACCTAATGGTGGCTCTTTTGCGCGTATTTCTATAGATTGGCTGGACTGGCAACTGAAAGGGCGGACTAATCGTTCAGTGGTTTTTTTAAATAATCAGTTAAAGGATTATCCGGGGTGGACTATTCAAATAAAAAATATTTATTAACTCATTAAATTGGGAATGAAGAATAGGATTGTTCTAACTTGAAAACAATAATAGATTTTATTTCTAATGTTATTGTGATAAGTTTATCTTTGATGAATAAAGTTTTTTTACATAACAAACCCGTCTGCATGCCTTGAAAAAATCAAAACTCATGCAGACGGTTTTTATATCTGAG
>OGMI01000499.1_pt1 | contig 17456 bp, 17 predicted proteins | sample 1573201 | NCBI WGS metagenome assembly OGMI01 (sample SAMEA2582012, study PRJEB24529) | metagenome | biome: Human gut stool | place: China | collected 2011
GAAAAACAGAATATGCATCTGGCTGGTCAACCTTCTGCTAAGAAGAAAGCGAATGACTCTCAACGAAATACAGGAAGAATGGCGGATACACAACGCCGACTACAACATTACACTGCACCGAAACACCTTCATGTCGTACAAGCGTACAGCCGAAGAAATGTTCGATGTCAATATCAGCTGCGACCGCCGGACCAACCAATATTATATAGAATATCCGGAAGAAATAAACAACTCCCCCATCAATCAATGGCTCATTCAGGCCGCATCGTCTACCGATGTACTGCTGAGAAGAAAACGCCTGGCAGACAGGATCATCCTTGAAACAACATTCGGCGGAGAAGAACATCTGGATGCTATCACCGATGCCATGCTTCACAATAAATGTGTACACATCGTATACCATTCATACTGGAAAGAAGCGCAGACCTTTACCGTAGAACCTTATTTTGTGAAATTTTTCAAACAGCGCTGGTACCTCATAGGCTTCTGCCGCGAAAGAAACGGACTGAGAGTTTACTCATTCGACCGGATGGACAGTGCCACCGTGAGCGACAGTAACTTTACGATGAAAGAAGATAACTTCCCCCAAGTGCTGTACAACGACAACTTCGGTATCATGCATGGCGAAGAGAAAGACAAAGCCCACGACATGCTGCTGAAATTCACAGTCAAGCAAGGGCAATATATCTTGACACGTCCCTTACACTACACCCAGGAAGTCATCTCGCGCGATGAAAATCATATTATCTTCAAAGTCCACATGAAGGTCACTCTCGATCTGATTCAGGAACTCCTTTCATACGGTCCTAGCCTTCAGGTTCTAAGTCCGGACTGCCTCATCAACGAAATCGGGAAAGCCATCAGTGAAATGAGCAAATTATACGTATCCCCGGCTTCACCGCTTTTGCCTATTCCATAGAAATCATTAACACAAAAAATCGTCCCGGCCAAAACTTAACAGTATCTGACCGGGACGATAAATCTCGCACCTTATTTAGCTATGTAACTTCAACTAATTATCTTTCACCTGACTATCAATAATTTTTTTCAGTCCTTCTTTCAGATTATCATATTGCAATAATTGTGACATAGCAATATTATCTATAATAATCACTTTTTTATTCGATTTAGAGTTTCTTGCCGCCTCAATATACGTATTACGCGTTACAGACGAGGTGGTAAACAAGAAACCTAATTCTGCCATATTCGAGGCATTTTCCAGTTTACTATGGAAGATAATATAATCATTTTTGTCCGTTTTCGTATCCGGTTTATTTTTACATTCAATCAATATATACTTTCCGAATTTAGAAAGGAACTCATCTTTTATATCATTTCTAACTACTAAATCCACCTCATTCAGCGATTCATCCTTTACCCTTTTCATTATTTCCTGAAATCCTATGCTTCTAAAAAGAATTGCGATAAAATCCTCATATTTTTTTCCTTTTTTAAACGTATTACTTTCATTTTTCAAATCCATATAGTAAGAAAGAAGTGCTGAATTCACTTTAGAGGGCTCATTTTCCATTGACAAATAATACTCCTCTATAATGCTCTTCAACTCTGGTTTCCAGTCATCATATTTTCTTTTTTCCGAAAATCCGATAACCTCTCCTCTTGCCAGCATTTTAGACAATTGAGGCATATATTCCACAATAAACTTTGAGACAAATAAGATTTTGGAAAATGGATTTATCTCAATGATTTTTTGAGCCAATGATATTCCGTCAAACTCATAGCAATCCATACGAAGATCAAGCAATACCAAGTTATAGAATTTATTTTCTATATAATTTTCAATATCTTCTTTACCTGATGCACAAAAGACATTCGCTTCCGGGAATATCTCCTCTATTGTTTGAGTTAAGGCTTGTGCCTGAACAGCTTCATCATCTATTATTAAAATCTGTTTGACGTCCATCTGTATTAAATGTTAAAGTGAATATTGTTGAAAAGCCATCTATATTTCTGTCAAATGTAATGTTACCCCCAATCTGTTCACAGACATATTGAGCATGATACAATCCGATTCCACAACCATCTGTTGTCGTAAACTTATAGTCAAACACATGTTTGGCATCCTCATCTTTAATTCCACAACCCGTATCTTTTACTTTTATAGAACAAATTTTATTGTTTATCACAGCCTCCACCTCCAATAATTTATCCCCATTACTCTCTTTAAATGATTTAATGGAATTAGATGTCAGGTTCTGCAATAACTGAAGTAGAGCCTGATAAGGTTGATTTATCGGTAAATTACTTTCACGATCATAAGTAAACTTATAGGTTATACCCTGTGTCCCAGCCTGAAATCGAGTTAGTGATTCCAGTGCTGCCATCAGTTTCTTTAAAGGGAAACTATTTGTTCTGGAATAAGGAACCATATTTTCAAAACTATCCAACGCGTTTTGCATATTGTCTATACTTGTTTTCAAAGCTAAAGAATCTTCTGGCTGCAACTTTTTTTCAAGTATTTTCAATATCGCATACATAGACTGCACAGCATTCCCCATATCATGCTTGGCAAATGCAGATAGATGCTCCATGTGCCTGTCATAAGAAGTAGTAACACTATTCAATACTTTGTTTAGCCGTGCTACTTCTTCGCTTAGTCTATCTATACGCCGTGCTTGCAGTTCTGGATTATGTCTAGAACTTGGTATATACTTTTTCCTTTGACTATTCATTTTATATTAAATAACCTTATCTACAAATATAAGCAGAATATAATTTCAATCAACAAATTAGCGTTTTTTTTATTTATATTATTCCTCTGTCAACCCCAATTTCTTCTTCATTTCTTCATTCCACTGTTTCTGGCGTTCATCGATACCTTTCTTAGCCTCACCGTATGCAACTTTAGTTATAAACTTCAAAGCATTACATTTTTCCTGATAACTAGCAGGCACATCCGGAGCCGAAATAACCATATCTACACGGACAGTATCTCCCATAGTACACTTACCAGCAGAAGTCCGACCATAATCCATAGGAGTATCATTATCCATCAACCAGTAATAAAGATACAACCCCCTGTCTACTTCACCGGTCACTACCACATCAAATTTCACCCGAAGACGTGTCTGCTTATTGCCGCTTAAAGACAAGCCCACTTCCGGCAGATACAACTTTTCTACCAGAATATCCGAAACAACCTGATAAGGCAAACTGTCACCTACCACATAAGCCACAGATTTCCCAACCATTTTATCTGCCAATGGCTGTGCCTCCTTTTCTGCTTCTTGTAGGGATGCCTCGTAATTTTTAAATAACTCAGCAAACTTATCAGCATCCTCCGAATCCTTAATTTCCATGAACTGCTCGGCAAAATCCGTCTGCCTTTTTTCATAAATATCGGGTATGTCACCAAACAAGGCACTCTTACTACCCATTGAGCCACCGCCTCCACAAGAGGACAAAACCAGCGCAGCCACCAAAGCCACTTCTCCTAAAATCCGTTTTGTTTTCATACTATTTCAAGGTTAAATGTTATCACCAAACAGACAACTGTTTACCGACAAATATACCCATTCTCAATGTAAATAAGTATAGCAAAGCTTAACTTTCTTTGTCACCTAAAAAGGTGAAATTTATAACGTTAAGAGGGGAAATAGTTCAAAAAAAGCCAATACTGTCAGATTTCACTGCAGCATTGGCTTTTGCTCTATTCTTTATATACTCATACAAAATATAATCTTCCAAACAGCCATCAAGACAATAGTCACCATCTTCATCCTCATAATAGTCAATGTAAACATTATGAAGACTCTCACTAAGGCTGGCAATAACATTAGCTGTAAGATACCGAGTATCATAATAGTCCCTTATATCATCTTCGTCAATATCTACTTCATCGCCATTATAAAGAACTGCATACGTACATGAACATCTCCTAGCGTGAATGTCATGGTCATAAGCATACTCTTCATTTCCTTCATACCAGACATTTCTACGTACATACTTCACTTTTCCTTCCATAGTATTCTCTGCATTAATAAAGACCTAATATTTCACCTTTCTCCATATCAGATAATACAAAGATTACTCCGGCATCACAAAAGCCCAACATGACGCACTTTTCATGCGTATACTCTAATATCTCTACATTACCCTGTTTTTCTGTACCAATACATGAGTACATAATATTACCATCCTCCTGCTTCCTGACTTCATTTATGACAAAAACATCTGACTTTTCAGGACGATGAACTTTTACTGTAATCTGCTTTTTCTGAGTATCAAAGAAAACAGTAGCTCCTCCATCTGTCACTAACTCAATTCGTTTTAATGCTTCTGCTCCATTGATGCCTGCCCATGCAGCATTTGTTACATAAACATTCTGAAGTGTTACCTTCCTAACCTGTGCATTGACTGCCATAAAACCTAATAGCAATACAATAATGAAAAATAATCGTTTCATAATTTCTATGTTTTAACAATAGCACAAAGTTAGGTGTAGCTTGCACTTGTTTCTTTTGCAAGCAAACAAAAGAAGGAATGGATTTACGATATTTGAAACGCAACTAAATTTTCTAAAAGAATGAAGGGAAGCCGTAAAACTTCCCTAACATTACACTAAATGTTTTCTATTCCATGTATATGAGCCCCCAGTATGCGAACATACCGTATGCAGCTTTTCATCCACGAGTTGCATAATCGGTCTTTCTCTATCTAGTTCCTCATAATGGTGCCAGATAAATCCGGAAATCTTTTCTTTCTCAGCTTCAATATCCTTGATTTGCTCTACTGAGAATTTATTTCTAATTTCAAGTTTTTCCGTAATAATCTGTTTAAGTTTTTTCGTAGCTAACCTCATTGTTCCATGATAAAACGCATAATCCGTATTACCAAGTTCCTTATACAGAGTATCGACAGTACCGTCTAAAATTACTTTTATTCCTTGAAATACAGGGAATATACCACAAACTTCTATTCCATAAATAGTAAAACATTAATAAGACTAAACCTAATTAAAATTTACTTCTCACTCCAAGAATATGAACATCTTGGACAATTAAAATCTATTTTACCTACTTCATTATTTTTATTATCCGGTTCATCATTTATTACATTATCAATAACATTTCCTACTGAAATAAATGATGTATCTCCTGTAGATATAGTTAACGCAGCACCTGCAATTTTACCTTTATTCCTTATAATTTTATCAATAATCTTATTTTTATAAACATTTCTCTCACACATTACCCAACGTCCACAGTTAGGACAGCGCATTATTATATCAGTAGAAGATTCTTCGCCCGCCTTAATAAGACAAGAGTCTGTATCAATCTGATCTTTTTTTACTCCACTAAGCAGTAAACCTACATTATCTCCCGCTTCACCTCTATCCAATAACATTCTGAACATTTCAACTCCTACTACAGTAGAAACAATGCTATTATTCAAATTCTGAATAATCACAGTATCACCAACATTAATTTCACCAGTTTCTATTCTACCAGTTACAACAACACCTCGACCTGTGATTTCAAATTTATCTTCTATAGACATGAAGAAATCTCTATCTATATCCCAATTATTTTCCATATTCAACAATTTTAAGAATTAAACTACACCTTTTTAAAATCAAAGTAAGCACCACTTAAAATACTCTCATGACCAGAAATGTCTATTCCTCTTGCCAACAAGCAATTCTTAACCATATTCTTAGATGATATAGAATAAAAAAGGAAGATGATTTGTTGGGATCTCTACAATAAACGGCAAAGTCCCTTTCTCTATCCTCATTCCATGACTTAAAGGAATAATACATTTAGGAGTTAATATAAATGTTACCATAAATTTACATTATTTCTAATTCTTTTGCTCTCTCTTCTGAAATACCTAACATTTTCCTAAGTTTATCCAACAAGCGGCGCTCTTTCTCTGAGATTATATTATCCTCTTCCAAACAAATCCTATACCCCTCTATATACTCTTTTTCCTCATCTGTTAAGTGAAGTTCCGACAAAGACAATTCCAATTCCTGTGCCCTCTCTTCACTGATACCTAATTTTTCACACGACCTATTCAATAAATGACGTTCTTTAGGAGAAATCGCACCATCTTCCTCTAAACTGATTTTCATTCATAGCTGGTGACGCTGCCAGTTCATGAACTTGTCGTAACTTACTACATAATCAGCACAGAACTCCCGAAAGTTCTTGTTCTCACTGCATAACTGGTAGAGGTCATATACCTCCTAGTCGTTTACTTTTTCTTTTGCCATAATTATTATTGTTAAAGGGTTACGACGCAAAGGTAGGTTTGTGAATAATGCGAGGCAAGGCAGAAAAAAGAATGCTTACCTAATTATTTCTTTTTAACTTCTATATTTATATTAAATACTTCATTTTCTACAAGAGAGAAGCCTTTGTCCGAAAGGATTTCATTCAATTCTTTATTCAATCTACTCCTAAGAGTTTCATTTAATCTTTCATTCTCATAACACTCTTTTTGGTATTCTTTCATCATTTTTTTGTATTTCCTCGAAGATTGAATTTTATCCCATCCATACTTACAAATCATAACTATAAAAATAATTCCAGTAATTATAAAAGCCCAATAACTATATCCAATAATATACCCCCAAGTAGTATCTGTTGGATCCCATAAGGTAAACGTACAAAAATATGCGACATAAGCCAAAATATGTAATAAGAACAAGAATATAACAGGTAATAATGCAAGACCAACAATATACCATATATTATCAAATGGATTATCTCCTACTTTTTCCTTTGATGGAGGCATAGAATTATCTTTCATAAAGGTTCTATATCTATTTACATAATTAGATATTATAATAAGTCTTGGATCAGTGTCATACCATGACCACTCCAAATTACATTTAGGACAATTAAACGTATAATTACTCTTAGAATCTTCTATTCCTTTATTTAAATCTGAATTAAGAAGAACTTTTCTTCTCCCTAAAATCATTTCTCCACAACACGGACATTCACGAATACTGCTTTCCATAAAAATATGTATTTATACTACTACAATCCACTTATACAAATTATACAAAAGAGTTGTAGTAGTTTTTTATTGTTCAAAATGATATTTGATTTATCTCGTTAACTTGAATACTTAATTCTTGTTTTTCTCTCTCTAATATTTTAAATTTTTCTTGAGCATCTTCTAATGCCTTCTTTTTATCCTTAAATTTGGTTCTAATATCATCAATTTGTTGTTGCATAGGTTTAATCAATTCAACAAGTATTTTCTGCTTGACAGATTCAATGATTTTCTCTTTATTCTCGTATAAACTTCCAAGAAACGGCATCGGATCAAAATATCCACTAATAGAGTTAATATGTTCTTCTAGTTCTTTTTTGATATTATCATGAGTGAAAGCTCGTTTAGCAAGTTCTAGCGCCCCAAAGCAATAACCATTTAGGAAACCAAACAAACAATCCCCAATAAAATTTCCCCAGCTAAACTCATCTTCATCATCCGATGAATTATCAAAAGTAAACATATCCTCATTTTGTAATTCCATTTGAATTTCTTTTGAAACAGATTTTAAGAAATCACGTGAATCAAAATCTGGAATATTTGAAAATAGTATATCTTCTACATTACTAAGGAACTCTTTCAGACAGTCCTTAATTTTACTTCGAGCCATACCACTCAAAGCCTCAACCTCTCTTTTCAAAGTCCTTGTAACAAGTTTCTGTTTTTCTGCATCCAACTTTGGAATAATGGAATCAACATTAGAAAATCTTCCCCAATTACCAACGATTACCAACATTGAACGGCAAGTTGCATCTACCTCATCTTCCATATTATTCCTTCCCTTTCGAATAATATCCCGGAACTCTGCATCTATATCATCTCCCAATGAATCTATTTTTTTTAACAAACGCCTTTCCGCCCTATCCAAATTTTCCTCCTTTTCCTGTAACTCATCATCCGGTTTATTCAAATCCCCAATAAGATTCTTGCACATTGTAATTGAGTTATCTATTTCTGCTAATTTTTCATTTCCTATAGCTTTAATCGCGTTTAATGGTTTCTGAAACAAAATGGAGCCTTTTTCTGTCTCAATCATTCTTTTTATCGCTAAAGACAAGTCGTTAATATGACTCTTTTCTCGCATCTGAGGCTGAGAAGATATTTCAAAAACATCACATGCTCTATTCCATGCAAATTGATACGCATCATTCGCTGAAATCTTGCTCATTGCCAACTCTGAAAGTAAAGCCATCTCAGCTGACAATGTTACTGGCTCAGCTTGTTTCAATATTTCTTTAAGTGATTCTTCATTGCATTCCTCACAAGCCTTATTGATTTCTTTACGCACATATTCCTTTATCTCATCCTCTGTCTCTCCATTCTCATAAGGTATATCATATTTATTAATACCTATAAGAACTTTTCCTATACCACATTTACGTACATTCTCAAACAGTATATCACGATCCGTAGCATCAAAAGGACGACCCGCATAAAGTATTAATAGTACAACATCAGCTTTATTTAAAAATGCTTTAGTTCGTTCTTCTCTTGATACAACAGGATCATTAAATCCCGGAGTATCAACAATCTGTACTCCCTTAAGGTATTCTTTCGGGTAATATATCGTAACAGATTTAGTTATAGATATATATTTACCGTCAGCTCCTACATATTCAATCAAATTAGAAAAAGAATCTTCTTGTGTCTTTCCTAAGAATGACTCAAGTGAAGTACCTAACTTATTAGATTTCCCAACCAACTCCTTAGCAGCTTTTACCTTTGACTCTTCCAATGTATTACCCTTCACTTCTTCCAAAGATCGTGATGCCATCATTTTCTGCTCCACCCATTCATCCTTTGTATAGAATTCAGCTTCTATCTTTTCTTTCTCACCGTATGTGATTACAGAAAGTGCTGCTGTCATCGGTGTAGTTGCTGACGGCAAAATATCATTTTCAAAAACAAATGAATTTAAGAATGTTGATTTACCGCATTTCATCTGTCCTATCACACCAATTGTCAAAGTGTCATTTTCTATTTTATCAAGCAACTGTTTTTCTCTATCTGAATCAATCCAGCCATACTTGACTGCTTTAGTAATCAAAGCGATTAGTTGTTGCTTTTTATTATGCAATTCTTCAAATAAATTCTGTCCCATAGCCATACTATTTTAATTCTTTTATCAACTTGTTAACTTGTTTCACACAAGCATTAAAATTTCTCCATCTTTCGTTCAAATCCCTATAGTTTGAATATGCTTCATGAGACTTTCTGCTCATCTCGATCTGTTGATTATAACTATCTAATAACTGACGTACATTTACAGTTGATATCTTATTTAATTTCTGAGTCAATTGTGTATATTCACTCTTGCTCATCTCATAATTATCATCTCTAAACCAATGCTCTTCCTGATGAGGTATCCTTTTAGCATCATCACAATCATTTCGCATATTTTTTATGACCCTCTCATAATCATCCATTAATGAATCACATTTATTAAAACACTCCATTTGCTTCTGATTGGCAATTTTCAAAGTTCCGTTCAAATCCTCTGACAGTTTTTTTAAATAATTAGTTAGATTCGCAGGATATGACCCCTGAGTTTCATCACGTTTAATTGATTTTATTGGATCCATTATATCAGAGAGCGGAGATTTTACCGAAAAACGAATAAAGCCATTAACTGGCACTCCTTCATCTCTTAATGTTTTTCTTATAAGTTGTTCTACTAAATTTACTTCACTCTCAGCTTTAGTGTCCACTTTATTAATGACAATATAAAGAGGTTTTTTCAAATGTTCCTTTATCAATTTTATGGAAGAACTATTTACAGTTCCAGCGTTCACATCAAATACCCAAAACAGAGCATCGCATTCATTTATTACCTCAATGGTTCTCTCTGCATCCTCTTGATCATTTGAGCTAAACCCAGGAGTATCAAGCACACTAAAATCCTTCAAATTAGCATTATCATAAGTCATTACAAAATATTTAATCAAAGAAGATATTCCCTTAACCTGGCCTAGCACATCCTTATTCACTTTTTTAAATGTCTCTTCTTCTAATTTTTTCTTAGTATTTGTTGGTGTTACAAAATTATATCTTGTAGAAACTCCACCTGCAATATAGGTAGGAATGGCTGTAGTCGCTTCAGAACCTACAGGCAGCAAAGGCACATTAGGGTCATCCTGTGATAGTATTCTGTTTACTATTGATGTCTTACCTGCTGAGAACTCACCCACAAATGCAATTGCCGTCTTACCTTCAATCCAATCTTTCTTTTTCACAATAGCCCACTTTTGCAAATCCTCTTTAAACAGGTTTTCATTGTCTATCCTATTAAAAGAATACTTTATGCAATCACGCAACTCCTCTTTCACATAATTACATACATTGTCAACCCTTTCGTACAATAATTTAGTTTCTGCATCATTACCGACTGAAGCCGATAAAATTTCCTGAACAAAGGAAAGAGACTGCATTTTCAAATTTAAATCTTTCCTTTTATCTTCCAACTCTGTTTTCAAATTATCTAAATCTGCTTGAAGCTGTTTGCTTAGTTTGTTTTCATTCCTTAGTTTATCATCTAATTCAACACATTCATCTTCTTTCTTACGCAATTTTTTCTTATAAGATTGGAGGTCTTCTTCATTCTCTTCTAATTCTTCTTCCAAATCTTTAATTTTTTTATTTAATTTTTCAATATCAGGCAGTTTTCCCTTAACAGACTCATCTATATTACCATTCAAACAATCCTTAATCTGTTTGTCTAAATCTTCTATTTTTGTACGAGATTCAGCCAACAAATTCTCATACTTACTCTTGATTTGTTCTATCTTATCTTCTGCCTCCTGCAATTGCTTTTCATACTCTTCCTTTAAATGATTATCCTCAATAGGAGTTTCTTTTATTCTCGTCTCTGTTTCATCAGTCCCTAAAACTTTAGAATTCTTTGTTGTCCTAAGACACAAAAAGTAAGTTACGGCAGCACCAATTAGAGCAGCCATAACAATTATTATAATAGTAGTAAAATCCATATTAACCCAACTTAGATTTTAAATTATCAATTTCCATTTTATAGTGCTCACATGCCTCCTTATACTCTTGAATATTTCTACATAATTCATCATTCTGTAAACGAAGTTTATTTACCTCCTTTTGAGACCTTGATAAACTATCTTTTAAATCATCCAATAAATCATCATTATCCTTAAAATTTCTTTTAAGCTTCTGATTCTCTGATAATAGATCTTCTATCTGACGTTCCATTTCCTTATTCCTCTTACGGAATTTTTCATTCTCAGCATATAAACTATCCAATTCCTTTTGCTTTGAATCAAGTTGCTGTTTAGAAGTATTTCCAAGGTATTTATCTTTTACAATCATTCCACCCACACCGACTGCAGTACCTAAAATAAATTCTATCATATCATTCATATTTACATAGTTATTAAAATATTCTTATAATCTCTAAGCTGATTAATCCTATTGAAATAATCATTCTTTTTACTTTTCAATTCACCTTGCAATTGAGACAAGGCCTGTTTTTTCTCCTCAATAATATCTGAAGCCGATTTATGCAAAGCCTCATCAACCATACTAACTACTTGAGTGCTCACATTATTCATCTCACGCTTAAAAGTCGGTATCAATGTGTCATTCATATAGTTACTGATGGCTCTACGTCGTTGAGGTTTACCAGCAAGCTTATCGGTGGCAAATCCAACCAATGACTCCACGATGCCTTTATCATTACCTACTTGTTGAGCCGCCTTTTGGTTATATTCTTCAATACTTGAATATTGATCAGTAGCCTTTCCAATAAAATTAGCAGCTTTTTCTATTCTATTTACTGTTTTATTATTTGATATCATACTGGACACATCTGTAACAGAATCAGCTACATCAATCATATTATCAACTGTTGCGGCTGCAGCCAAAGCAGAAGTTCCTGCAGTACTTACAGCAACGGCGACAGTTACTGCAGCGGCAACCACCTTAACTCCACTTGAAATATAGCCATCGTATTTATGACCTAAAGAATTCAGGTCTAAATTATACTCTAAACCAGTAATTGACAATGAAGATAAATCTAAATCACTTAGTGATGTTATAGACAATTTTTCATTGGATGGAGTACTATTTTTTATTTTATCCCGAAAAATATTTTTTATGTAACTCCGATATTCTTCTAACAGTAAACTGGATGTATTATTTATAAGAGATATAGCCTCTGAATCAAAATTATTACTTTTACCAGCAACCAATGTATCTAGTCGTCCAGAAATTATATCTTCAAATTTTCTTGTTATACTACGTTCTTTGTCTTGAATGTCAGACTCAACATCAGACACAAGTCTATCTATATCCCTATTCAATACCTGCAATTCATGTTCTTGCTTTCTAATCGCCATATCAAGTTCTTTATCATCTGAAGGAACTTGTAGCAATTCATCTATTCTACCAAGTATTTTTTTTATTATATCCCTTAATCTCCTATCGTCTACTTGTTTGATTATATTACCTTTTTCTTTCTCTATTTCTGAAAACAAATGATAAAGCTCACTTAAATCATCATTCTTTGAAGAAACACAAGTAATCTGTTTTAATGGTATATTACAATTTTCACTAATATATTTTTTTGCAGATTCCAAATCTGTCTTAGATTTAGTGTCACATTTCGTTATTACTAAATATATTGGTCTCATAGACAACTTCATTGTTTCTATAAAATCAGTAAGGGAACGAGTTATCTGTTGATTTACATCCGTAATCAACAAAATACCATCAGACTGTGGCAAGAAATTAACCAATGTTTGTTTATGCTTTGGATTAGGAGACGATAGTCCCGGAGTATCTACCAATATAGTTGTTGATGGTACTTTTTTAGAAGTATCAAAGACTTTAACCAAAAAAGAATCTGATAATATCTCATTTTTTAATTCTGCAATATCCTCAATAATTTGAACATCACCATTTTCATTTAAAACCTCTGCATTACATTTATCACAACCAAAATGAACTTCATAAATAGTTGCCGTAGTTGGTTTTGTTGCTGTTTCTAGTTTTTTACTATCTGTCAGTGTATTAATTAATGTCGTTTTTCCAGAGCTAAATTCACCAACAAGTGGTAAAATCAAGTTTACATTTTCCTGTGAGGACCGAGCCTTTATGATATTCAGTTCATTTTCGATACCTTTAAGACTTAAATAATCTGCTATTTCAAAAAGAATATTTATTGTTTCCATAATAATGTATTAAGTAATGAAAATAAAATTACCCTATCCTCTCCACATCCAAATAAACCATACTAAGTGCCCCAGCTTTCTTAATATCAATCCCATAAATGCGATTGAAAGCATCCACTACCGGCTGACCACCATTTGTTGAAACCGGATTACTAAATGAATTTGAAACTACTTCGACAGACATACCTTTTTCAATACGAATTCCGTTTGAATTCTTAGACTGCTTTACTGTAATTCTGAATAACGGCATAGATACCTCCTTTGTCTTTAGAAAATGCCCGCTTATCCCCAGAAAAGGCATATATGTTTTTTCAATAGTATAAAAAGAAAGGCGTGAGGACTTGTCTGCTTCACTCATCGAAATAGGGCATCGCCAAACGCCTCGTAGAAATGAATAAAGAAACAATAGTCTCACGCCGTTTTGGTATGTAACGTCTGTATACAGCATTGGCCGTATACACATACATATACAAAACAGATGAGCGTCATATTGTCTCTATCCCTCTACTAAAATTGGCGATTTCTATTTCAGGATAAAGCAAAAAACGCTTTCTTATGTAAACACCGGCCATTTCTCCGACCGGCGTATTGCAAAGATACATTTTTTGTCCAACATGACGCTCTTTTATAAGTTTTTATTATTGAAAAGTGCTACATAACAAAAAACATATTCTTTATTCATTTCAAAAATATCTACATAAAAATATTACTTATCTTGTTTATAAGCCCTCTTAATTCAACATTAACAAAAAAAAGCGTGAGGACTTATTTTTACTTGACAAGAAACAGGCATCGCCAAACACCCACAAGCTACAAGCAAAAACAGTAATCCCACGCCGTAAGGTTATATAAACGGATACAACATTGGCTGTACACGAGTATATATACAATACAGATGAGCGTCATGTTTCCCTACCCTGCTTGTTCTTGAAATTGGCGATTTCGTTTCTTAGGATAAAGTAAAAAAAACGCTTTACGTATCTACAAAACCATTTCTCCGGCCTTGTATTGCAAATATACGTTTTTTATATTACATGACGCTCTTTCATAAGATTTTTTGCTTATGGGTTCCTCGAACATATATAAATTAATGTGATGCTTATAGATATATTCTTATTATCTTTACATCAAATATGATACAAAAATACAGTTTATTATCACTCCTTACATAGGTATCATCAACCATGAAACGGAACAATATATTTTTGTATCAAAACCGCCATTATTGATACAAAAATTATGAATGATAAAAAAGAATTACTTACATACATCATAGAGAACCAAATTTTCGAATCTTCATGGTCTTGCCAAGCATCTTGGATACAAAGGTAGAATGGCCTTTTCCAGACTAAAAGAAGGCAACATCAAATTATCAACTGTGGAAAATATCATAGCGGATATTTGCACCTGTTATGAAATACCCTACAGTGATTTGATTGATATTTCTGAAATGATAAAAAAAGGAAAGATTATTTTAAGCATAATCAAGGATGAAAATACTTATAACAACGAAAATTCATGGACTGACAAAGTATTGATTGATTTTGTAACATTGAATTTTCAAAATTATTCAGATGATTTCAACCAATATGTCGTTCCACACTTGAAAGAGCTTCACACGAATGACCCTTACGTCTACTTTGGAACGGTGCTGGTAATGTACATAAAACTAAATAAAATCAATCCGTACACAGGTAACATTGGACAATTTCACAAGTTACTGAAAAACTACACATCACATATATGCGATGTGCTTAAAGAACGTATCCCCGAAAATACAATAGGACAAAGTGCTGCAGCAGTATACTTGTCCGATAATATTATAAGAAAAGTTCCACAATGCATATGGGGCCTTTTAGTTCACAACATACATATACTGATATACTTTGCTAACCCCAATTATATTAACCAAATTCTTGAGCTTGGGTCTTATTTTAAGGAATGGGAAGACTTTAGCTATTGGCACGAGTGTAATGTACCATACTCCAAAGGTGCAAGGCTATGGACTTTATTCTTTCGCGAATCCAGTTCTCCACTGCACGGAATGTATATTGCCCAAACGTTTGAAGCAGGCAAAGACAACGAAACTTTTATCCCAAAAGAAAGTTTTTCACTGATATTCTTAAGTAAAGACAATGAAGACGATGAATATGCAACTATCCAAGTAAGTGGTATTATAAATAATGAAACCACTGACTACACAGTGTATTATGGAATATATAAATATGATGAAGCTAACAATGAGCTAATAATAATATGGAATGACGAAACAGATAACTTCCTCCATATTCCATCAAAACTCAGAAGAATAACTTTCGAAAAAAAAGACTCAAAAAACGAGCAAATCTGGAGTAATATTATACATAAATTTGATAATAATAATTCATTAAAAATATTCTCTGAAACACTATTAGATAAATTAAACACAGAATACCTGGACGAAGTTTACGACATACAAAACGTGACAATAAGCCGCAAATTCTTCTCGCTAACAATAAACACGAATAACCGGATAAAAGAATACTCTATTCCTATTGATGCATACTCCTTTTTAAAAGGCCTAAAAGTATTTGACGAAGTGACAATTAGAAAAGATACGCACACAGAAAAGGTATTCGTTAACTGGCCATGGATTGGATACGAGATTCCTCTGGAAGAGTTTAAGGTGTCTTCTTATCAATAATTTTATATACTAGGCCACCACCCACCGTTCAATCGTTCGCGTCTCAGAACTGAAATTCACCCCCACTTTTACTACCTTACGTCCGTCCCGGGCAAAAGCGGAAACATAACCTTTAGCCTCAATCTGTGCCATGGCTTCCTCAGCTGTTCCATCAAGTTTGAACTCCATGACATAGATATAATCTGAAGTTTTCAACACAAGATCGATACGTCCACGGGAAGTATGATATTCCACCTCGGTATAAAACCCCATCAGTTTGAAGACAATGAAAAGTATATTCTGATAATGCACTTCCCGGTCACGGGGAGCAAGGTCATAAGGGATTACATCGAAGAAAGTCTGCAAGCGGCTAAGGAAAGAGTCAACATCCCCCTTGCGCACTTCCTCCACAAAACGCTGAATCTCGTAGGGAGACCGGGTAGGACTTACCGAAGCATAATTGGGCAAAAGGAAGCGGAAGAACCCCTGCTCCACTTCACGGTTAGGGAAACCCAAGGTATAATTCTCAAACTCTGCATTATAATCCTTAATGGTAAGATAGCCGCTCTGATAGATAACCGGCACAGGGTCCGTAGAAGCAGAGTCTATGCAGTCAAGAACAGGCTGGTTGGTTACAATGTCCTCTATTTCCTCAACCTTATAGTTATGAAGCTTCATCAACTCTACAAGATAGGTAGGTGTTCCGGTCTCAAACCAATAATTACCCAACTGCATGTTTGCAAAGGTATTGAGCAGACTGAAAGGGTTGTACATTGCCGGCGAATCGTAGCTGAAATGATAACCGTCATAGTTCATTTTCAACAGCCTGCATCCTTCCTCATAGCTCACTCCAAGTCGGACTGACAGTTCATGGATATCGTCATCAAAATATACGTGAAGCTCTTTTTCGCTTATACCACAAATGTCTGAGAAGCGATTTATCATGGATATATCCATCAGATGATTCAAATCGCTGAATACGCTTACCTTGCCAAACTTAGTTACACCGGTAAGCATGGCAAACTGGATATACCCGTCGCAGGATTTCAATGCCCCATAAAAAGCTTTCAGGATATTTCTATATTCAGATTGAAGCCCGGGATTTCCTATGACCTGAAGCATTGGCTTGTCGTATTCATCTATAAGAATAACAACTTTCTTACCTGTAAGCTCATAAGCATGCTTGATAAGATACATAAAACGCTCCTCGGGTACTCTGTCCTGCTTTTCACCACCATATAATTTTTCCCACTCTTCAAGGTTTTGATTTAATATACCAAGCAATGACTCCTTGTCATCGTAATTTCTGGTATTCAAATCCATGTGCAAAACAGGATACGCTATCCAGTCTTTTTCCAGTGTCTCCATCGCAAGTCCGGAAAACAGCTCACGCTTACCCGAGAAATAAGCCTCAAGGGTAGAGATAAGAAGGCTCTTTCCGAAGCGTCGCGGACGACTCAGAAAATAATATTTCCCGGAACTCACCAACTGGTATATCAATGAAGTTTTATCAACATATATATACCCTCTCTTGCGAAGGTCCTCAAAGTTCTGTATGCCGACCGGATATA
>OGMI01000502.1_pt1 | contig 17202 bp, 18 predicted proteins | sample 1573201 | NCBI WGS metagenome assembly OGMI01 (sample SAMEA2582012, study PRJEB24529) | metagenome | biome: Human gut stool | place: China | collected 2011
ATTATATATTTTTTCCGTTTCCTATCTTCATCAGCATTACTCCAATGACAATCCAAACCAACTCACGAATACGGGTTATCAATGCAGTATACACCCCAAAAGCTCCCGGTATGGCCAAACCACCGGCAGCAAGTGCAAATCCACCTTCGCGGGCACCCAGCTGCATGGGAGAAAAGAAAAACAAATTTGCAAAAAGAGATGTAAAAGCCATTATCAATACACAAGCTGCAAAGCTCACATTGCTCGTAAGAATATTCATAATGAAATAAACTTCCAGACAACCTACGACACGGGCCATGAACTCCAGTCCCAACGAAAGATAAAATGTAGACTTACGTTGCTGATGCAATTCGGCTATCTGGTGGTCTACACGTTGCAATGCTTCCTGCTGCTTGTCGTAAAAACGGCAAGCCCACCCTTTTATGAACGGAACGTGCTGTAAGATCTTTAAGGTACGCACGGCCATACCGTTTTTATATCCCTTCATGAAAAAGTAAATTGCAAGCATACAAAAACAAGCTATAATACCGAGCATAATTCCCATACTTGCATTGAGCGGCTCAAGCAACAGATAAAGAAACACCGATGCCAACCAAAAACAAAAATGAGAAAAAATATGCATCATGACATACAATATGACAGACGATGTAGCCTTACTCGCACCTACGTAAGGAGTCAACTCCATGATACGGTAAGGCTCTCCTCCCATCAAGCCAACCGGAGTGGCGTAATTGAGTGCGAATCCTGATACCGTAAGCTTATATATTTTCCAGAAAGGAACCTTTGCATGTTTACCGTCGCGGATAATAACAAACCATGACAAGGCGTTCATGAAATAAATTACAATCCATAACAATAATACGGCAGGCAGCCAATAACCAGCTCTGCGCAGGTTATGAAGCAGCTCCTGATAGTCCATATCAAAGGTAAATAGCATCACGATAATGGCGAAGATGCCAAAGAACCAGAATATATTCCGAAATTTATCTTTCATTCCGCAGAATATTTTTTATAAAAATAAGCACTAATCGCTTCGTGTTTATGACGCATATATACGAATAAAGACGTCATAACTACTACTTCAAACACAAAATACAACCAAGGCTCACCAATGAGCAAGCTGACATACAATGCAATGGCACGTGTGTTAAATGTCAGGATATTGGTATATTTCATGAGCGGCAAACTAGCTTTTCTAAATTCGTCACGCAAGTCTTGGGGAATCTCTTCTCCATATTTTGTGCGGACCAACGCATAAAACTTCTGGAAATTCGGGGTCATACTTTCTTGCTGACGGGTGTAATTGCCGTAAAAATACAAGAAAGCCTTCCACCAGAAATTTCCTTTCCATGGTAAACTATAAAAAATTTCACGCTGCTGTTTAAAGTTATCCAATTCACTTCCTGCCTTTCCTTTTAGGAAATACAGATGTATGTTCCGGTAGTAATCGGCCAGCGTACACTGCTTACTATGACAAATAGTGCCGGAAAAAGCAGCAAGTATCCAAATGTAAATGCCCCAATTGATATTTAAAAATGGAATCGGCTGGTTGGTAAGTCTCAAGCAAATTGCCACATAAATCGAAAAGAACCATATATCCCCGGCAAAACCATCCAGCATACGTCCCCACCGAGTCTTCTGACCGGTCATACGAGCTAACTGTCCATCCGCACTGTCATAATGATTGGCCCACATCAACAGCAGAATACCTACGACAGTATGCACCATATCCGGATAATAAAACATGAACGCAGCCGCAACCCCCAGAATGATTGACAAGATTGTAACCACATTAGGATGTACTTTCAAACGTTTGAAAAACAACGCCCAGGCATAACCAATCGGACGATTAAAATAAATATCCAAAAACTCTTCAGTATCCATTGACTTAAATGTGGACTGAAGACCTTTTTTTTCTGTAGCCATTATTTCACCTTTTTACTTAATACCCTATTATAAATACATTCTGCTATTTTAACTCCAGCTTCTTCACGGCAGCGTGCAAAACTTGGCCAGTCGTTAAAATCAATGATTTTCATATCTCCATTAGGAAGTACTACACAGTCACCACCATAAACAGGCACATTCAATACGTCAGCAGCTCTATCACAGTGACGCATTAAATCTTCTAATGAAAAAGAATAGCCATGAGCCAGACCGTTGATTTTTTCCAACCCGAATTTACTGTGCGAACAAGGAGAAGGATAGAACCAATAAAAGAAATCAGTTCCTCTGACTCCGTAAAACTTAATCAAATCACCCTGTAAATGCTCATTGATTACAGCTACTGGAACAGAGCGAGATCTGAAATCAGCCAATACAGCTTCTGCCTCTTCTTTATTGGTAACATAAACCACATCTTCTTTCACCATTGCATGCGAGTCACCACGCTTTATCCAATAAGGGAATTTAGTAAATACGAACTCTTCTGTTGTTTCAATGATATGGCTTACAGGATGTGGAATGCCGTTTTCCAACAAAAGTTCGGTCATGGGTTTGCGAACACAATTATCGATGCCAAAAGCAGAATTAATGACCAGAGCACCCTCCTTCTCCAATTCTTTCAAGTAAGTAATAGTAGCACGATCACGGGCCATATCGAAAATATAATCGGCCTTTATTTTCTTCTCCGTGAACTCCTTCTCAGGATAAATCGAAACTTTGCAGCCTTTCTCACGCAAAGCCTCTGCCGCACAATTCAAGATTGCTGCATCATTTCCTACATGATTAGGAGAATATTCGTTCCCACGAGCTACTCCTACAATCGAAATCTCTTTCATTACAATTATTTTTCTTTCTATGTTAATAAAGAACATGTAACTCTGAAAACCGTAATTGCACTCTAGCAAATACGATTTTCAGAGTCCAAATTCTTTCTTTAATAATTTCTAGTCTTGATTCAGGAATTCTTCTGCCTTAACAATATCAGAAGCATGATCAACATCCAAAATTTTAGTAAACGGACAAGCTTTCAAACGCAATCCATCTGCGACTAGCTGTCTTTGGAAATTCCGCATTCTAGCCAAGCCCATATCCATACATTTCTGCAATGTATCAATTGCCTTAGGCCCCAGACAATATATTCCACCTGAAATATAGTTACATGCTGGAGTTGCGACATCATGGAATCCTGTTATATTCAAATCGGCATCCGTCGAAATATAAAGAGGTTTTTCATCATCTACAAAATCGGTTACCGCCATACATCCATCATACTCCGAATGCTTGAAATAATCAATAAACTGCGCAAACTCCTTTTCTCTAAATATAGTATCTACCGTAGTCAGGCAGAACTTGTCGTCTTTCAGATAAGGACTTAATTCATAAAAACTATGCATCGAGCTGGGGGTAGTCTTCACTACCAAGCGCAATGGTAAATCTGTCGTTTCCAGTAAATGTTGCAAATGCTCTTTAGTCTGCTGCACTTCGTTATTAATGATAATAACAATCTCATCAGCACCGTTATCCATAAAAATACGGATAAGGCGATCTATCATTGCTACTCCATTCAGTTGCACCAAAGGTTTAGGCAGCTCGACTCCTTCTTGTGCCAGACGTGAGCCTTCACCAGCCGAAATAATTGCAAATTTCATATTTACTCTTCGTCTATCGTATCCAACTTTAATTTATCACTGTCGTCGCGCTTCTCATAATATTGTTTGCGCAACGGACGAGCACTAATTTCTTTCTCAAATTCTCTGTTACGGAATACATCCATCGCTACATAAATAGCCTGACGGAATGAATCTTCAGAAGCAATACCTTGTCCAGCAATATCATAAGCAGTGCCATGAGCTGGAGAAGTGCGGACTATCGGAAGTCCGGCCGTATAATTCACTCCTTCATCCATTGCCAAAGCTTTGAAAGGCGCCAATCCCTGATCGTGATACATGGCAAGTATACCATCGAAATGCTTAAAGCTACCAGCCCCCATAAAGCCATCAGCCGGATAAGGTCCGAAACACTGAATACCTTTGGCTATCAATTCTTGAATTGCAGGAATAATAACTTGCTGTTCTTCTGTACCCAACAAGCCATTGTCACCTGCATGAGGGTTAAGCGAGAATACAGCTATACGCGGACTATCAATACCGAAATCTTTCTTCAACGAACGATAGAATATCTCGGCTTTTTCCATAATCAGTTCCTTAGTACATACTTTAGATATTTCACTTACGGGGACATGACCTGTGACAAGTGCTACACGGAAATCTCCTTTCAGAAGAATCATCAGCGCTTTATTACCTGCTCCCACACGTTCCTGAATATATTCAGTATGACCAGGAAAGTGGAAAGTTTCAGACTGAATGGTATGTTTATTGATAGGAGCCGTAACCAGCACATCAAACAAACCTTCCTGATACTCAGCCAGTGCTTTTTCCAAAGCATCCAAAGCAGCTTTTCCCGCCTCAGGAGTCGGTTTGGTCAACTCTACTTTCAACTCCTCATCCGAACAGTTTACTATATTTAATTTGTTATCTTGAATTTCTGTCGCAGAGTTTATAATGCAGAAATTTGTCTGCAAATCCATTGCCTTACGATGATAGGCTGCAACTTTCGGAGAACCATATACCACTGGAGTACATAATTCCAGCATGGCAGGATCCGAAAATGTTTTCAAGATAACTTCATATCCTATTCCATTGATATCACCCTGTGTGATACCGACACGTATTTTATTCATATATATTCTATTATTTACAGGGTTATTTTTTATCGATAGAATCACTTACAACCTCTTCCGAAACATTTTCAGAACCAACCGGAATTTCAGATTCAGAAGGGTCAGTAGGCAACTTCAGTGTGTATAATGCAGCTTCGAGCAAGCGCATTAAATTACGTTTTAATTTCTCTGGCTTATATACAAAACCTTCAACGACTACCACTCTGCCATTCGCCCGGTCTACACGAGCATGCGATACAAACGGACCACCCATCATATCGTTGGTCATTTCCCACAAACCACGTGCTTCGAAAGCATAATCGCCTACCACACTGATGTTCTTCACATCTACCAACATCGAATCGGTAGCCATAAACATACCTTCACGTTCTCCAGGGATATTGATTTTCATGACAGAGTCACGTTTCTGACAGAAAAACTCTTTGGTAAACGTACGATTATCACGATATGGATAAGAGTAGATGACAAAGTTCAAATCGTTCATCGGACTGGAAGCCCAGAAAAAGTCTTTACCCACTTTATATGAAGACAATTCATTAGGCATCCATATATCGCAGTCAAACATACTTCCTACCTTAGCAGAAATCTCCTGATTATGTTTTTCCTTCAGCAGGTTAATCTGACGGTTAAATTCAGCACGTGTAAAGAAATCCACAATCACCTGACTGTTTTTCTGTACATATTCTGCAAACTCTTCCTGATTAGGTGCCTGAATGGTCATAATCATCTGTGGAGCCGCATAAACATTACGGGTATACTTGAATTTGGGCTGCGTATATATATCCTGAATGTCTACAATAATAATATTTCTGAAAATACGCAATACCCGGTCAAAGTGCTGAGGGATTACATGCGAAATACGGAAAGAGCGTTCCGGTTGCGGAAGCCCCGGTACGTCTGTATCCAAAGCATGATACAATGCACTGTCCGGACTTGTCCACGACTTATCTTCAGACACAACCAGCACTTCGTAAGGACGTCCGCTTGATATAGGGGTAAGCAGATTGTTTTTTCCTTTTTTACATGAAGCCATTGTCAGTACTACCAACATCAAGCTAAAATATAACGACCATTTTTTCATACTATTTTTCATTAAAGGGTATTTTTTTCTTTTTCTTCCTGCTGCTTCGCTGTAGAAAGCATTCCACATGCCGCAAATATATCCTCACCTCTGGATGCGCGTATTGTCGCAAAAATGCCATGCTTAGTCAGATAATCGCGAAACGCCACCATTGCATTCTCGTCTGTTGTCTGCAAGTCCACATTTGGTATAGCATGAAAACGAATCAGGTTCATACGGCAGTCAAGTCCTTTCAACAACTTGACCAGCTCTTTGGCATAAATAAGTCCATCGTTCAATCCTTTAAACACGATATATTCAAAAGACAACCTTCTTTGCTTGCTGAAATCATAACGACGCAGCAACTCAACCATTTCAGTAATAGAATAAGCACGTTCTGCCGGCATCAGTTCTGCCCGCTGTGCTGGGAAAGGAGAATGCAGACTGATAGCCAAGTGGCAATCACTTTCATTCAGATAGCGCTCCAATCCTTTTCGCAATCCACAAGTAGAAACCGTTATACGCTTCGGACTCCATTTATAGCCATAATCGGCAGTCAGTATCTCCAATGCTTTCAAAACAGCATCCAGATTATCAAAAGGCTCACCCATTCCCATGAATACGATATTGGTCAATGTATCGCGTTCCGGAAGTGAATAAATCTGATTCAATATCTGGGCCGTAGTCAGATTAGCAGTATATCCCTGTTTGCCGGTCATACAGAATTTACAGTTCATTTTACATCCCACCTGTGAAGATACACACAAGGTTGCCCTGTCACCGTCAGGTATATAGACAGCTTCAACATAATCACCAGCCTGTGTGCAATACAAGTACTTCACAGTTCCATCTACCGAACGCATTTCGTGCACGGGCAATGATGCTCCCACTTCATACTCCGCTTTCAGTATTTCTCTGTTTTTCAAAGAGAGATTGGTCATTTCATCGATAGAAAATACTTTCTTGTCGTACAACCATGAAGCAATCTGTGCTGCGGCAAATTTAGGCAAGCCCAGTTGTTGCACCACCTCCCTCAATTCGGCCAGAGTTTTACCTAATAACGTTTTTTTCTGTTCGTTCATCTTATCCATAGAGCTATAAATTCGAGGGCAAAGGTAGGCAAAAAATAAGATATATTCCCTATATTTGCTGCTAGAAATGTCTTAAATATGGAAAATTTAATAACCTGTGTCCTTCCTTACGGAAGTGAATCTCAATCAGATATAACACTGACTCAACTCAAAGAAAGTCAGTTAGTAAGAAATATTGTTCTGTTTGTAAGAAACGAGCAGAAACTTAACCTTCATTCCGAAAAATGCAGCCAGATTACCGGTGAATCACTGAACAGTAGCGCTACCCTGCAGGCTATTGCTCAAAAGGTTGAAACTCCTTATATTTTAATCTATACGAAAGAGGAGCCACTCCTATTGGGATACATGGCATTGCAACGCATGATAGATTACCTCCAGGTTTCTTCAACCGCAATGGTTTATGCTGACCATTACCGCTACATACACGGAGTAAAAACACCTCATCCACTGATTGACTATCAGGAAGGAAGTGTCAGAGATGATTTTGATTTTGGTTCTGTCCTGCTTTTCAAAACTGCAGCATTCCAAAAAGCTGCAGAAGAACTAAGCCAACAATCCTTATACCACTATTCTGCTCTCTATGCCATTCGCTTGGCCGTTTCACGCATTTCAGGCATCACCCATATCCGCGAATATTTGTATACGGAACAAGAATTAGACACAAGACTCTCGGGAGAAAAACAATTTGATTACGTTGATCCGAAAAACAAACAAGTTCAAATTGAACGGGAAGCAGCCTTTACATATCACTTAAAACAGACAGGTGCTTATCTACCACCTGTATCTACAGAAGTAGACTTACAGAAAGGCCAGTTTATTTATGAAGCATCTGTTATCATTCCGGTTTATAACCGCGTACGAACTATTAAAGATGCTATCACAAGTGCTTTGAATCAACAAACCTCCTTCCCTTTCAACGTTATCGTGATAGACAATCATTCTACCGACGGTACTACTGAGGCCATACGCTCTTTCAACGATAGCCGTATTCTTCACCTTATCCCCGAAAGAGATGATTTGGGAATCGGTGGTTGCTGGAATCTGGCTATACAGCATAATGCCTGCGGTCGTTTTGCCGTGCAATTGGACAGTGATGATTTATACAGTAGCGAACATACATTACAAAAGATAGTAGACAAATTCTACGAAACTAAATGTGCGATGGTTATCGGTACCTACCAGATGACAAACTTCCAGCTGAATCCCATTCCACCGGGTATTATAGACCACAGTGAATGGACAGATAACAACGGACATAACAACGCTTTGCGCATCAACGGCCTGGGAGCTCCGAGAGCCTTCTTCACCCCTGTTCTACGAGACATTCGCGTGCCCAATACCAGTTACGGCGAAGATTATGCACTAGGGTTGGCCTTCTCAAGACAATATAAGATAGGAAGACTGTATGAAGTACTTTACCTGTGCCGCAGATGGGAAGGCAACTCGGATGCTGCTTTAAGCATTGAAAAAGTAAACAAAAACAATGCCTACAAAGACAGTCTGCGCACTTTGGAGATTCAAAAAAGAAAAGCGATGAATTAAAATGACCAAACATGACAGACAAGATATACGAAGGTAAACAGTTTTTCGACCGGCAATTGCAAACTTGGGGGTTGGCTCAAAAGAATTTTTCTGACTTGGCAAAACTCCAAATCAAAGAGTTTGTCATAAACGGAATAAAAATATGCGTCCAGTTTAATCCAGCCAGAGCTATTTCCACTTGTGCTAAACTGGATAAAGCTTCCTTGGAAAAAAGACCCTGTTTTTTATGTACGGAGAACAAGCCGGCAGAACAGGCCAGCATCACCATCCAACTGGACGAACCTTACTCTATCCGAGTAAATCCGTACCCTATTTTACCAGGACACCTTACGATTTCCAGTATCCGCCATCAGCCACAATGTTTGGCAATGAAAGCTGACGAACAATTGCCCGGACGGCTTCTGCAAGCACTGGAGCACTATTTTGGAACTGATTATGCCATCTTTTATAACGGAGCTGCATGTGGAGCCTCAGCTCCCGACCATTTTCACTTTCAAGCTGCTCCCATGAATACCATTCCGATGATAAGTCAATGGAAAGAAATACTGAAAGGCGCTACCATGCAAGCTTCTAAAACTTCTTCACAAGGAGTGATCTGCAAACACCTGATAATAAACCATTATGTTTGTACGCTGCATGCCTTCGTCAGTACTTCCAGCTATGAATCCGACCCTGAACTGATTCATGATTTTATTACTGGACTCCCGGTAGCAGAAGGAGAAATGGAGCCACGCTATAACCTTTTTGCATGGAAAGAAGAAAATCAGTTTATAACGGTGTATATTCCTCGTAAAAAACATCGCCCGGACTGCTATTATGCAACTGACAGTAAACAGTTACTCATCAGTCCAGGAGCATTGGATATGGCAGGAATAATCGTTACACCAAGGCAAGAAGATTTTGAAAAGATTACAGAAGCAGATATCCTGTCTATTTACAAAGAAACAGGATGGTAAACAAACAGCGAAAACATAACTATTTTTTTAGACTTTAATCAACATGAAAGAACCCGAAATAAGCGTAGGCATCGTACACGCACAAGAAATTCATTTTACATTAAACGGCAAATTCTTTGCTAAAGGAGAAACCGTACAAGGTTGCCAGACGGTAGCCTTCAGCGAGGGTGGTATTCTATGGAACGATAAACTCTACAGAGAACTTACCTTCACTCCTCAGGAAGATTACGCTTCATTTACCATAAACGATGTTACTATCGGTATTAATTTCCACTGGGAAAGGCAAGAAACGCAAAGCTTCACAGGTGTATTGAAACTTATCGTTCACGAAGGACAGATTACAGCTGTAAACATTCTTCCTGCCGAAGACTATCTGGTCAGTGTTATTTCATCGGAAATGAATGCAACCTCTTCACTTGAATTCCTGAAAGCTCATGCAGTCATTTCCCGCAGCTGGCTGTTTGCGCAAATTGAACGAAGAAAAGCCCTGAACCAGACCTCCAGTAACTTTTTCCCATTCGTCAAAACTGAAAGTGAATACATCCGCTGGTACGACCGTGAAGACCATACCATTTTTGATGTTTGTGCCGACGATCATTGCCAACGTTATCAAGGGATAACCAAAGCCTCAAACAAAGTCGTAGTAGAAGCCGTACAGGCTACCCGTGGGCAACTGCTGATGTATGGAGATAAAGTTTGCGATGCACGCTTCTCGAAATGCTGTGGTGGTGCGACCGAATTATTCAGCACTTGCTGGAACGACACAGACTATCCTTATCTGGATAACGTGCGCGATGTAGACCCGGAAGAAAATCTGCCACTTCCTGATCTAACAGACGAAAAAGAAGCTAACCGTTGGATACGTACTTCACCATCTTCATTCTGCCAAACGCACGATCCGAAAATATTATCTCAGATTTTAAACAATTACGATCAGGAAACAACAGATTTCTACCGATGGACCGTCCGATATTCACAAGAAGAACTGGCAGAGCTAATAAGCACAAAGACTAAAACTGATTATGGTCAGATTATTGATTTAATCCCCATTGAAAGAGGAAAATCCGGCCGTATCAGCAAACTCAAGATTGTTGGCACAAACAAGACGCTAACGATCGGTAAAGAGTTGGAAATCCGGAGAACTCTCTCGCCCAACCATCTGTTCAGTTCGGCATTTGTAGTAGACAAAGGTCCTATTACCAACGGTATTTCTGAATGGTTCATACTCACCGGAGCCGGATGGGGACACGGAGTCGGTTTATGTCAGATTGGTGCAGCCGTTATGGGAGAAAAAGGATACAGTTATGTAGAAATACTGCAACATTATTATAAAGGAGCAGATATAAGAAAGTATTATTAAAATGGCAAAAAATAAATTTACAGCATCAGCATGGAGCTGGATTCCCAGCTTATATTTTGCTCAAGGCATCCCTTACGTAGCTGTCATGATCATTTCACTGGTTATGTACAAGCGTATGGGCATGTCGAACACAGATGTTGCCTTGTATACCAGTTGGCTGAATCTTCCCTGGGTTATCAAGCCGTTATGGAGTCCGTTTGTCGACCTGCTCCGCACGAAGCGGTGGTGGATAACCTCCATGCAACTGCTCATCGGAGCCGGACTGGCAGGAATTGCATTCTGCATTCCTGCGGACCACTTTTTCCAGAGCACGCTTGCCTTATTCTGGCTGGTAGCTTTCAGTTCGGCTACCCACGATATAGCCGCCGACGGTTTTTATATGATTGGACTGAATACTCACCAGCAAGCTTTATTCGTTGGTATCCGAAGCACGTTCTACCGTATAGCCACCATTGCCGGACAGGGATTACTCATCATGCTGGCCGGTTATCTGGAATCAAAGACAGGGAATATTTCCTATGCATGGATGCTTACATTCTTTGTTATGTCCGGCTTATTTCTGGCTGTATGGGTCTATCACTGCTTTATCCTTCCTCGCCCGGAAAAGGATATGCCATCCACGGTATCCGCCAATCATTTGGCAAAAGAATTCTTACAAACATTTACTTCTTTTTTCCAGAAAAAACAAATTGGCATTGCACTTCTATTCATGCTGTTATATCGGTTCCCGGAAGCTCAATTAGCCAAGATGAGCATACCGTTTCTCATTGATCCCGTATCCGAAGGAGGACTGGGCCTTACAACAGAAGAAGTAGGTTTTTCGCAAGGAACTATCGGTATCATCGGACTGACACTTGGAGGTATTTGGGGCGGAATGGCTGTTGCTCGCAACGGATTAACCAAATGGTTGTGGCCTATGGTATGGAGCATTTCCCTCCCCGACATCGTATATGTCTACCTCAGTTACGCCCAACCAGATAGTCTTTTTATTATAAACAGCTGTATTTTTATAGAACAATTAGGTTACGGATTCGGATTTACGGCATACATGCTTTACCTGATTTATTTCTCACAAGGAAAGCAGCAAACCGCCCACTATGCTATCTGCACAGCATTTATGGCTTTAGGTATGATGCTACCCGGAATGGCCGCCGGCTGGTTACAGGAAATATTGGGCTACCAGCATTTTTTCATTTGGATTATGCTATGCTGTCTGGCCACATTTATTATTAGTTTCTTTTTAAAAATAGACCCCACATTTGGGAAGAAAGCTCAATAAAAGCTCTTATATAAAAGATACAAACCCTTCTCTATTGATTTTGTAAACACTTACAATCACAGAGAAGGGTTTCTTTCATCAACGAATAATACGTGTATATCCTTCCTTACGAGGCTTCTGAGGTGAAGGTTCTCCATCCGGATATCCCACAGAAAGTGCTCCGATACCCATCAGTCCATCAGGTAGCCCCATCTCGCGCATCAATGCTTTTCCTTCTTCAGTAGCAAACATTTCTTTTTCACGGTGAATCCAGCAAGTACCTATACCCAAAGCATGTGCTGCCAGCATCATATTTTCCAAAATACAGCTACCATCCTGTACCGGATTGTTAGCATCGGCTGGTGCAAAGACCAAAATATAAGTAGGCGCATCATAATAGGGATTCGAAGTACTCCCCATAATCAAAGCATTCATAGTAGCCAGTTTCGATTTTAATTCTTCATTCTGCACCGCCACGATAAAAGGAGCCTGCATTCCTCTCGAGGTAGGAGCATAAGTTCCTGCTTTCAAAATTTCATTCAGCTCTTCATCCGTAATTTGCTGTGATTTATAACTTCTTATACTTCTGCGCGTTTCGATAATATGCAAAAAATCTTGTTTCATAATAAATCTATTTTTAGTTAACACAAAGTTGAATAAAAAGCTCTATATCTCAAATATATGCTGAACGATTTTAATTAAGTTTAAAATTATAACGAAGTAAGCAGTATTTCGCATAATTTGTTGTTATTAGAGTAAACAAACCAAATAAAAAGATGATTATGAAAAAACTAATTGTATTACTGATAGCAACCATCGTAAGCGTTGGTTCTATGTATGCTCAAGATTACGATGAAAGAGCAAAACTAAGAGAAGAGCGCCGTGCAGAACAAGAATGTCTTGATTCTTTGAATTATGAAATTGCCAAACAAGCTATTTCCGAGAAAAAGTATGTACTTGAAGCAGACCGCCTATGTTTCAAACGAGGAGAAACTGTATACGTTACACCTACCACCAACTTTGTAGCGGTAGATAATAATGAAGCCACCGTACAATTGGCCTTTAACGGACCTTTCACTGGCCCCAATGGTATAGGAGGTATAACTGTTGATGGTACTGTTACCAACTACAAGTATAAAGAAAACAAAAAAGGAAATATCTTTATCTCCATGAATGTAATGGGAACAGGTATTTCTGCACAGGTAACCATATCCTTGCCTAAAGGAAGCAGTCAGGCTACTGTAACTGTAACTCCAAACTTTAACTCAAACCGTATTTCATTACAAGGAATTATTGTTCCTAAAGAACAAAGTCGTGTCTTCAAAGGAACAGCTTTATAAAATAACACATCAAATTATAGCCTTATGAAAAAATACTATTTTTTACTATTGGCAGCAACAGCCATTTTCAGCAGTTGCGAGAAAGATCCGGACTTATCAAAAATGGACAGTGATTTTACCGTCTATACCCAATATGATCCGGAAGCTGATTTCAGTACAGCCTCAACCTACTTTTTACCAGACAGCATCCTGACCGCAGGTGGAGGTATGCAGGCAGTATACTGGAAAGATGAAAATGCACAAACACTCATCAAGCAGATTGAATCTGAAATGAATACCAGAAACTATAGTCGTGAATCTGAAAAAGAGAATGCTCAATTGGGTGTACAGGTAAGCTACGTAGAGAACACCACTCATGTAAGCGGACTATGGTGGGATACCGGCTACTGGGGACCGTTTTGGGGAGGTGGATGGTATTACCCATACCCAGTTTCATACAATTACGACACCGGTACGCTGGTTATTGAAATCGTAGATTTGCGTGATAAGAAAACTACCGATGCCAAACTTCCTGTCATCTGGAGAACCACAAACAGCGGCATGCTCTATGGAAACAACCAGCTGAATCTGCAGCTAGTTCAACGCTCCATCGAACAAGCCTTCAATCAGTCAACATACATCAATCATAAAGCAGAATAAACCATGAAAAAGAATAATATCCTCAATAAGTTAGTTATGGCTGCCCTGCTTGTTATGGGCTACGTCACAACAACCAATGCTCAGTCTACACACCTGCCCGACAGGTTATCATTCCAACTGGACTGGCAGCTGAATGCTCCTATATCCGGTAACTTCGGCAATGAATTCAGTGTATGGGGAGCCGGATTCGAAACACATTACGAAATCACCCGAAAATGGTCACTCGGTGCTTTCATAAACTTTCATACAAACCATAAATACGTAGAAAGACAAACGTTGCCCATTTCTCCGACAGAGGCACTGACAACCGACCAGCAGCAATCTGCTTTCCAGTTGCCGTTCGGACTTTCCGGTCGCTATACGATTTGCGATAACGGATACATCAAACCATACGTTGGCTTGAAAGCTGGTGCCATGTATGCTCAAAATTCGTCTTACCTCAATACAGTACGAATTTATGAGAGACCTTGGGGATTCTATGTTTCACCAGAACTGGGTATCAATATCTACCCGCAGAAATACGGACGCTTTGGTTTCCATGCTGCCGTATATTATAACTTTGCAACCAATAAAACAGACCTGCTGACCTATACAGAAGACAGCAAGCAAAACATTGGTGTCCGTCTAGGTATAACCTTCTGACATAGTATATATCAACAAGAAAAGCCGTTTCAGTAATCCTTTTAGGAGAGCTAAAACGGCTTTATTCATTTTTTTTATTGATTACTTGTACTACCATTACTCAATGCACGGACATATTCTATATAGTCCGTTCCGGTTGTGTGACTGAAATCATAACCAAAGCTGAAAGTTCCGGCTTTATCATTCAAAAATTCTGTAATCACGGTTCTGGTTGACTGTTGCAAGAGTTGTCTTGGCTATCGGGGCACGACCTAACCCAAGATGATATTGCTTGACCCTATGCGCCTCGAAAGCAACGATTAAGTCTCGCAGCCTCTCACGGTTACTCAGTTGCCCAAACATCATTGCAAGCATCTGATTCCAGCAAGTGAAATGTTTCACATATCGGTTGCCATCATACTTGCGAACATAGTTGTTGAACTGAGTCCTGTTCAGAAAAGCGGTTAATTGAGAGAATACGTATTTGTCTTGGAACATAGCAGCTATTTGTATTAGACTGCAAAGTTGAAAAATCAAGTCCGTTTCATTTCAAAAAAACGTGTAATCGACTATATTTCAATAATTTCAAAAAACTATTTATCCACTTTTACGGAACAGTAGCGATGAATTATTTTCAATAAATATTTCATGTTCATAATCTATCTGATTATTATTTATCTTGCGTTGAACCTGTAACCGATACCAAGCATCAGATTATTCGGATCCTTGAATTTATAGAGCTGATATCCGGTGTGCAAAAAGATATTCTTCGTGATATTAGTCTTCAGTACAAAAGTCTGGTAGAATGAATTTGTATCAGCCCCCTTACAAATAAAATTCTTTCCTATACCTAAATTGATTGAAAAAATCGGCATTACGACTTCTGCCCTTATCGATAAACCAGCAGAAAACTGTTCCTTGAATGGCGGTCTGAAAAACTTGATATCCTCTGCATTAGCAGGAATTTCATCATTGGCTACATGCGTGCCAATATTAGCACTCTCATCATATTGCATATCCAGTGATAATCCGGCCCGGAAATAACGGCTAAAATTATAAAGAGGATTAAAGTTTAGTCCCAAAATACCAAAAGAACCGGATGCCAGGAAAGGTTCATAATTTTCCATATAAACTCCCCTCTTTCGGGTTGCTCCATAGATAATCAAATCATAACTGACATATTTATTGAATAATGCTTTTTCCGACAGATACGAAGGCCTCCTGGGATTATTACTTTCCCCAAAGCTTCTTGTAATCCCGATTGAAGCACCTATCATATTGACACCCGAATTGGGATAGTTTGTGTTTCCATTGGAATAATGCGTCACACCGATACCTGCACGCAGATTTGTGTGAGCAGACACCTGCCAATTCAAAAGAAATCCCAGATTTATATAAGCATTTATTTTCGAACCTGTCACCCGATTCATCGGATTCGTTTCTTCGTTATATTCCTTCCAACCAAAAGAAGCTCCGAAATTCCACTCGTAATCCAATGACAGTTTAGGAGAAAGCGTAGCAATTCTCGAAGTCTGAAATACATATACAGCAAGCGGATTTCCCAACTCTTGTGAATTGAAGAAGGTGTTGTATGCTATACCTATTCCCTGAATAGCATGTGGATACAGTTGTCCCATTTCTGAATCGGGAGCAAACTTAAATCCATACTTCAGATGTCCCGACAAAGTTGTATTGATACGCTGCTGCGCATTGTTTGCACCCTTAAAGAATTCATTAGTCGGAAACACATACGAAGGTCTGAAATCAAAACCGACTATATGTGTCAGCTTACCGGCCGAGTCTTCCGTTGTCTGTGCACACACATTAACTACAGCAAACATCCAGCATAATAATATTTGCAATTTCAATAGATTCATATTCTACATACCTTTTCGTAATACAACTCGCAAATGTATAAATTATATTCAAAAAAACGGAATGAAGGCTAGAAATCCCTCACTCCGTCTATAGCACATTCTTATTAATATTTCTACTAGAATACTTCTATAAAGATGTTATTCACTATACGACCTCCACTATTTCATTCAACCTTTACTTCCTGAATATTCCGAATCTCATCACTGAAGTTAACTCCAATTTTGTAGATTATACGGCCATCCTTGGCGAAAGGTTTGGCATAACCTTTTTCCCGAATCAGAGCCAGCACTTCTTCTGCACTACCATTCAACTTGAACTCCATAATATATACGTAATTCTTTGTCTGAAGCACCAGATCAATCCGTCCTCGACTTGTGCGATATTCAACCTGTACATAGAAGCCCATCAACTTGAAGATAATGTAAAGGATATTTTGATAATGCACCTCACGGTCGAGGACGGCTCAGAAAAATGATACTGAGTTCCTGTTTCTATATCTTTAGCATTCATGATGGCAGGAGAAATTTCCCTTGTCTCCATACTTTCAATCTGTTCTTGCTAATCCCATCCTAATAGTATCTTTAAAGCAAAAAAGGTATTTTGACTTGTACCTGTCAGATCATATTTATATACAGATTTGTTCTCTGTACTCTATATAGTCCATACTGTCACATGCCGCAATAGCCTCCTTATACTTGGCATGTGTTTCAGGACGCTACCCCTGCCGCTGGTTCATCTTTATATCAGCGGCTTCCTCCGGACTGCACCTGATG
>OGMI01000512.1_pt1 | contig 16842 bp, 13 predicted proteins | sample 1573201 | NCBI WGS metagenome assembly OGMI01 (sample SAMEA2582012, study PRJEB24529) | metagenome | biome: Human gut stool | place: China | collected 2011
CACCAGGATTATTCACTCCAGAAGAAGCTATGGCTGAAGGAGCTCCTTTAATTCACAGCAAACCTAACAATATATTAGTAAGAGAAGTTTTAAAAAGAGGAAACTCTGAAGAGGCTATAAAAAATTCTAAATATGTAGTAACTAATACTTACTATACACCAGCTACTGAGCATGCTTACTTAGAGCCTGAAAGTGCATTAGCTATTCCAACTGAAGATGGAGGAATAAAACTATACACAGCTAGCCAATCTATTTTTGACGAGCAAAGAGAAGTTTCTAGATTCTTAGGATTAGAAAAAGAGAAAGTAAGAGTAACAGCAGCATATGTTGGAGGAGGATTTGGTGGTAAAGAAGATATGACTGTTCAACACCATTCAGCTCTATTAGCATATGTATTTAAGAAACCAGTTCAAGTAACATTAAGTAGACAAGAAAGTATTTATGTAAGTACAAAAAGACATGCTATGAAAATAGAAATGACAACTGCATGTGATGAAAATGGAAAACTTACAGCTATGAAAGCTAAGATAATATCTGATACAGGAGCTTATGCATCACTTGGAGGACCTGTATTACAAAGAGCTTGTACACATGCAGCAGGACCATATAACTATCAAAATATAGATATAGAAGGAATTGCAGTTTATACAAATAATACTCCAGCTGGAGCATTCAGAGGATTTGGAGTTACTCAATCAGCTTTTGCAATTGAATCAAATATAAACCAATTAGCTGAATTAACTGGATTAAGTCCTTGGGAAATAAGATATAGAAATGCAATTAGACCAGGACAAGTTTTACCAAATGGACAAATTGCAGATGAAGGAACAGCATTAGTTGAAACTTTAGAGGCAGTAAAAGATGTATATGAAAATAGTAAAGTAGCAGGAATTGCTTGTGCAATGAAAAATGCTGGAATCGGAGTAGGATTACCAGATATTGGAAGATGTAGATTAACTGTTGAAGGTGGAAAAGTAAAAGTAAGAACTTCAGCAGCTTGTATAGGACAAGGTATTGCAACTGTTTGTTTACAAATGGTTTGTCAAGCTACAGGATTAACAACTGAAGATGTAATAGTAGAAGCTCCAGATACACATGTAACTCCTAACTCAGGAACTACAACTGCATCTAGACAAACAGTATTCACTGGAGAAGCTACTAAGAAAGCTGCTCTAGCATTAAAAGCAGAGTTAGAGACTAAGACTTTAGCAGAATTAGAAGGTTGGGATCACTATGCAGAGTACTCTGGAATTACTGATAAAATGGGAAGCGACAAACCTAATCCAGTAAGCCACGTAGCATATGGATATGCAACTCAAGTAGTAGTTTTAGACGAAGCTGGAAAAGTAGAAAAAGTTGTAGCAGCTCATGACGTTGGAAAAGCAGTTAACCCTAAAGCTCTAGAAGGACAAATTGAAGGTGGAGTTGTAATGGGACTAGGATTTGCATTAACTGAAGTAATGCCAATAGTTAAAGGTGTTCCTCAAGTTAAATTTGGAACTTTAGGATTATTCAGAGCAACTACTACACCAGATGTAGAAGCAATTATAGTAGAGAAAAATAAAGCAGATCTTGCTTATGGAGCAAAAGGAGTAGGAGAAATTACAGTTATCCCTACAGCTCCAGCAGTACAAAATGCTTACTATAAATATGATGGAATATTTAGAACATCATTACCATTAGAAAAAACAGCATATAAAAAATAATAATTTATAAACAATATTTTAGGAGGAATAAAAATGAATAAAGTAATTCACACAGAAAAAGCACCAGCTGCTTTAGGACCATACTCACAAGCTATAGAGGCTAACGGAATGTTATTTGTATCAGGACAAATCCCATTTGTACCAGAAACAATGACATTAGTATCAGATGATGTAAAAGCTCAAACAAGACAATCATTAGAAAACGTAAAAGCAATAGTAGAAGCAGCAGGATACTCAATGAAAGATGTAGTAAAAGCAGGAGTATTTATAAAAGATATGAATGACTTTGCAGCAATCAACGAAGTATACAATGAATACTTAGGAGATGTAAAACCAGCAAGAGCATGTGTAGAAGTAGCAAGACTTCCAAAAGATGTAAAAGTTGAAATAGAAGTTATCGCTATTAAATAGTAAAAATAAAAGTTTAATAAAAATAAGAGGTTGTTGTAATTTAAAAAGCTTACAACAGCCTCTTATTTTTTAGAAAAATATACTAAAAAATTTAGAACAAGGCCAAATAATAATAAGAGCAGGAAGTAAATTGATTGCACTAATATGTTTTATTTGAGCAATACTAAGACCTAGAACAAAAGTAAGAATTCCTCCAACAGAGATAAAATCATTCATCATATTTTGAGTAATAAATGGCATTATGAATTGTGAAAGATAGAAAAAACCTGTTAAAATTATAAATTGAGGAATAACAATTAAATTCATAGAAAAACCTAAAGTTGCAGCAAATATAGTAGATGCGAAGATATCCATAACGGCTTTAGATAATAAAATTGTAAAATCTCCTGTTAATCCTTCATTGATTGCCCCAAATATATTTGTTCCACTAGCACAAAATGTAACAGTGACAATTAGATAAAAGTGCATATAAGCATCTCTATCCTCAGGAATATTGAAGTTTAACTTATCCAAGATATGTTGGAAAAAGCTTTTAATTTTTTTATCAAATGAGAATATCTCTCCAATTAAAGCTCCTAAAATAAGAGCTAAAATAACAGCTGGTAAAGAATTGAGTTTAATCATAGAAACTATTCCAATTACTATAGCAGCTATACCAAAAATAACATTCATAGATTGTTTAATATGAGAAGGGATATAATTTTTAATTATACTTCCAATATTTGTTCCAATTAGAACGCAACAACAATCAATAATAATTCCTTTTAGGAACATAAAAAAACCTCCTTATAAAAATTTTCTCATTTTAACATAAGGAGATTTAAAAATTAAGTTTAAAAATATTATTTTTTATTTTTATCCTCTGACAACATTTTAGATAAAAATTCATATTTTTTAATTGTATCAAGAATCTTTTTAATAGAATTTGTAGAGTTAATAATATCTAAAAAATTATAATTATCTACTAACTCTAAAAATGAAGTAAGGGCATCTAAATAATCCTTTGATGCAGTGGCACAAAAAGCTAATAAAAATTTTACAGATTTATTCTTAGGAAAAAGGACAGGTTTATCTAAGGAGATAAGTGCCATTCCAGAATTTAAAACTCCTGTGGAGATATCTCCATGAGGAATAGCTAAAGAATCAGTTATTACTATATATGGTCCATGTAATTTAACTTTTTCAATCATAGTATCAATATAACTTTCTTCAACATTTCCACACTCTACTAAAATATTTCCTACTTTTTTAATAGCTTCTTCCCATGAATTAGCTGAAACTTTTAATCTTATATTATCTATATTTAAAAAATCAGAAAGTTTTTTACCTTTTATCTCTAAATCATCTATAATTTTTCCCTCAAGAATCATTTTTAAATTTCCAATTAATTCATCTTTATTTTTAATATCACAGTAGGTATTTATTGTTTTCATAATTAAAGATAGTGAAGTTCTATTTGAATATTTTGGTAAGTTAAATGAATCTAATAAAGTAATATCTTTATTTTTTAATATAGGATTAATAGTTACAATAGGAATATTTGTTTCTAACTCTAATTTTCCTAAATATTTTTAGAAAAATCAATATTTTTTATTTGATTTAAAGGGATTATATCCAAAATATTTATGTTATACCTATCTTTTAATTGTTGCTCTAAAAGTTTAGAAGTACCATATCCATAGCCACAGATTAAAATGACATTTTTACTCTCTTTTTTATTATTTTTATTTCTATCTAAAGCTCCTTTAAAATGTAGAGCAATAAAGGCGATTTCATCCTCATTAATATCATTATTGATAAAATTTTTTAAAACTTCTAAAGCATTTTTTGTATCTTTAAAAAGAATTGGATAATTTTCAATAACCTCTTCATAGACAGAGTTTTCTAATTTTATCCCATTTTTTATTCTGTGAATAGTTGGCTTTATATGGTTGACTAAACCATTGAGAAGAGTTATATCACTTGTTAAATCAACTCCATGAATTTTTTTAAATTGTAAAACTATTTTTTTAACGATAATCTCTATCTCAATCCACTCTTTATATGCAGAGTTATTTAATGAAAAATTGCTACAACCTAAGAAATAATCTGTAAGTTTAGCTAGTTCAAAATCAGACACTTCAATAAAAAAATTGGCTTCTAAAAAAGAGATACCTTTTTTTAAGATTTTAAATTCCGCTGTTTCACTATAGAAATTTTTATTGTTAATTTTTTCAATAAATTTTTCATGTTTTATTCTCCAAATCATTATGAGAATATAGTTTGAAAGAATGAAGTAAGTTTCATCAGTAATAACAATATTAAGCTGTTTAGCAACATAGTTTATAAATTTTTCAATCTCTGTTATACTTATATCTTTAAAGTATCCATTAATAAGATTGAAAATATAACGTTTTTCAATATTTTTTTCAGAGATAATATTTCTATATTGATTTAAAATTTTAAGTTGAGTATTACGAATATTTTCCTCTTCTCCCACCAATCTTAATCCAGAACCTGTAGGTTCTAATTCTAAATGATTTTCTTTAAGAAATTTTCTGATTTCTCCCAATTCTGTTTTAATTGTAGTTCTAGTTACATCAAAACTTTCACATAGATCATTGATACATATCTCTTGAGAAAATAGTATTTTTATAAGAATAATAGTTTGTCTATACTCATTGAAAAAGATATCTTTAGAATTATTTTTTATAAAATCTTCTAATTTTTCATACTCTTTATGAAAAAGAACTCCTTTACTCAATTTTTCAATTGGAGAGATATTTTCAGCTAGTAGAAGTTCATTTATCTTTTCTATGTCATATCTTATAGTTCTATCATTTACAGAAGTAAATATAGAGATCTCTTTTATACTTGTTTTTCCCTTAGATTGAAGTATAAATTTAAGTATGTCATATAATCTTTTGTTCATTAATTATCATTCCTTTCAAAAAAAAATGAATAAAAAAGTCCATCTATAAATGTGATTTTTTTGTAAATTATATGATTATTATAAAATAAGAATCAAAAAAAATCAATTTCAACTGAATTTATTCAAAAAAAATTGAAAAAATCAGATTATTCTCTAAAAAAATAGATAATTATATAATATAATCAGAAAAATAAGAAGGGGTGGAAAAATGAATATTAAAGATTTAATTGATAAGGATTTGATAACATTAGATTCAAATGTAACTACAAAAGAAGAAGCATTAATGGAGTTAGTAGAACTTTTAGATAAAAAGGGGGTATTAACTTCAAAAGAGGATTTTTACAAAGATGTATTAGAGAGAGAAAAAGTATCTCCAACAGGATTAGAAGAGGGGTTAGCAATACCTCACTCTAAGTCAGATTTTGTAAAAAGTTCAAGAATAGCAGTAGCTAGACTTGTAAATACAATAGATAATTGGGAATCTGTAGATAGTGAAAATAAGGTAAATTTAATATTTTTATTAGCTATTCCTACACAAGAAAAAGGAACTACTCATATTGAGATATTAAAAAATCTAACTACTTCATTTATGAGAGAGGGATTTATTGAAGAGTTACAAAGAGTTAAAACAAAGGAAGAGTTTATAGAGTTATTATCAACTACTCAAAAAGAGGAAGAGGAAGTAGAAATTAAAATAGAAGGAGATAAAAAAGTTGTAGCTATTACTTCATGTCCAGCTGGTATAGCTCATACATATATGGCTGCTGAAGCTCTTGTAAAGGCAGGAAAAGAATTAAATATCCAAATAGCTGTAGAAAAACAGGGAGCAATGGGAACAGAGGATGCTCTTACTGAAAAAGAGATAGCAGAAGCAGATGTAGTAATTTTAGCTGTAAATAGAAATGTTGAAATGGATAGATTTTATGGGAAAAAAGTTTATCAAGTAAAGGCAGATGTAGCTATAAAAAATGGTAAAGGACTTATAGCAGAAGCTTTTGAAAAGGCTACTGTGCTTGGTGGAAAGGGAACAAAAGTAGGAAAAATAACTTTAGGGAAGACAGAAAATAAGGCAGTTGCTCATATAATGGCTGGGCTTTCATACATGGTTCCTATGGTTATTGCTTCAGGAATTATCTTATCAATAGCAAATATATTTGCTTTCCAAAAAAATGAATTAGGACAAATAGTAAATTGGGGATTTGATAGAAGTACAAGTTTTGGCTTCTTAATGGCTAAGATGTTTGAGATAGGACAGATTGGATTTAAGTTGATGATACCTCTATTTGCTGGATTTATTGCTAACTCTATGGCTGGAAGACCAGCTATTGCTGCTGGTATGATAGGAGCTTATATAGCTAATGATGCTGCATATTTAGGAACTCAAACAGGTGGAGGATTTATTGCTGCTATTTTAGTTGCTTTTCTATCTGGTTATATAGTAAACTTATTAAAGAAGATAAAATGGCCTAAGGTAGTTCAACCACTTTTAGGAATAATGATAATTCCTGTACTATCAGTATTTATTATCTCTATGATAGTTACATTCTTAGTAGGAAAACCAATAGCTAATCTAATGGATACTTTATATTCATCATTGACATACTTAAATGATAACTATTCTGGAATGCCTTTAATTACAGGAGCTATAATTGGTGGAATGATAGGATTTGACTTTGGTGGACCTGTAAATAAAACAGCTTTAATATTTGGTACAGCTGTATTTACAGATACTGTTGCTAAATATGGAATACAGGGGGCTAACTTTGTTCCAGGAACAGCAGCTCAAGCTGCTATTTCAGTAGCTCCATTGGGAATTTGGTTAGCAGCTAGATTGTTTAGAAAGAAATTTACTGAGCAAGAACATATTTCAGCTGCTTCAGCTTTTGGAATGGGAATAGTAGGAGTAACAGAGGGAGCTATCCCATTTGTAGCAGCTCATCCAATTCAAATGATAACAGCTTCAGTTATAGGAAGTGCTGTGGCTGGAGGATTAGCAGGAGCAACAGGTTGTAAATTCTATGGGGGAATAGGTTCACCACTAGGAACATTTATAGGGTATATAGAGCAACCAATTCCATTTATCACTTGGATAGCTTGTACTTTTGCAGGAATTTTAACAACAGCTTTAATAATTGGATTTTGGAGAAAACCAATAACTAAAGAGAGTGAAGAGATAGAGGAGATCTAAAAAAAGGAGGAGAGGGGCTGTTTAAAAGACAGCTCCTAAAGTTATATATGAAAAAAGTTCATGTTTATAATAATACACACTGGGACTATGAGTGGTATTTTACAGCTAATGAATCAGTAATACAACTTATTTATCATATGGATGAGGTAATATCTGCACTTGAAAGTGGAGAGTTAAATTACTATCTTTTAGATGGACAAGTGAGTATAGTAGAGGAGTATTTAAAATTTGTTCCTCAAAATAGAGAGAGAATAAAAAAATTAATAGAAGAGAAAAAACTTTTTATAGGTCCTTGGTACACTCAAACAGATGAATTGATAATATCTGGAGAATCAATAGCTAGAAATCTATTTTATGGAATAAACAGTGCTAAAAGATTAGGTGGATATATGAATGTTGGATATCTTCCAGATTCTTTTGGACAGAGCAAAGATATGCCTAAGATATTTAATGGTTTTGAGATAAAGGATTTTATATTTTGGAGGGGATTATCTAGTTCACTATGTCCAGATAGAGAGTTTATATGGAAAAGTGAAGATGGAAGTGAGGTTTTAACTTATAATATAAAAAATGGATATTATTATGGAGGAAACCTTATCTATAATGATGACGTGAAACAGGTAGAGGAAACTTTCTTAAATGGAGTAACTAAAGAGAATATTTTACTATCTGTAGGTGGAGATCAAAGATATGTTGATTTTAATCTTAAAGAGAGAATAGAGTATTATAATTCTAAAAGTGAAAATAATTTAGAGTATGTAGAGAGTAATTGTGAAAAGTTTTTTGAAGAGTTGAGAAAAGAGGGAAATTTTAAAGAGGTTTCAGGAGAGTTTTTAGCTCCATCAAACTCAAAGATACATCGTTCTATCTACTCTTCAAGATATGATCATAAGTATTTAAATGATAAGATAGAGAGAAAATTAATATATCATTTAGAGCCACTTATGGTAATGGGACAAAAATTGGGATTAGATTTAAAAATTGATATGCTTGAAACAATTTGGAAGAAGCTTCTTTTAAATCATGCCCATGATAGTGCTTGTGGATGTAATACAGATAAAACAAACTCTCTTATTTTATCTAGACTTACAGAGGCAGATCAGTTATCATATTCAGCTTGTGATTATATAGTTAGAAAAATTTGTGAGTCAATGAAAGATAAGCAAGAGAATGATATTTATATATTTAATACATTGCCATATAGAAGAGAAAATCCAATAAAGTTAGAGATTTCAACTAAGAGTAAAGATTTTATTATAGAAAATATAGTTGGAAAAGAGTTAGCATATCAAATTTTATCTCAAGAGAGAGTATATAGTGGAAGTATAAAAAGAACACCAGAAGAGCATAATCCAGAACTATATTACTATACAACTAAGATTTTTGTAGATTATCCTATGCAACCTTTCTCAATTGAAAAAATTAGAGTGGTAGAAAAAGCAAAAGAAAAAGAAGAAAGCTCAAAGAAAGAGTATATAGAAGACAGTTTCTTTAAGATATACTTTGAAAATGGAAAGTTAAATCTTTTAAATAAATCAAATAGTGAGATACTAGAAGAGTTTATATATTTTGAAGAGAGTGGAGATGATGGAGATACTTATGATTATTCACCACCTCAAATAGATAATAGAATGATAACTAATATTTCTGATAGTGATATTGAAATTATAGATGGAGAACTTGTAAAGATTTTAAAAATAAAAGGTGGTATATTATCATCTGAATCTTTAGAAAAGAGAGAAAGAAATCTTTTTGAAAAAGAGATTGCTTATGAATTAGAGTTAAGCTTAGATAACTCAGGAAATATTAAGACTCATCTAGTTATTGATAACAATGTAAAAGATCATAGAGTAAGGGCTATAATAAAAAGTGGAATAAAAACAACTCACTCAATAGCTGATACTCCTTTTGGAGTCATAGAAAGAGAAAATAACCCTATAAATTTAAAAGATTGGAAGGAGTTAAAGTGGAAAGAGGAACCAACTCCAATATATCCATTTATAAATTTTATCTCATTAAAAAATTCAGATAACTCTATGAATATTTTTGCTAAAGGGATAAAAGAGTATGAAGTTATAGAGGATGATAAAGTTGCTCTTACACTATTTAGAGGGGTAGGATTTTTAGGAAAACCTGATTTAATTAGAAGACCAGGGGTAGCTTCTGGACAAGAGTTTAAATATATAGAAACACCTGATAGCCAACTTTTAAAGAAAATGACTTTTAAATTTGCAATTAGATTTGATAAAAAGTATTCAATTTCCACACTGAATTATCAAATTCAAGAGATAAATAGATTCACAACAACATTAAAATATTTTGTTATGCATCCATTAAAAGAAAAATTAACTACTTTTACACAACTTATTAATTTATCAGAAAGTAAGTTAGCATTATCTTCAATTGTACCTATTGATAGAGAGAGTTATCTGTTAAGATTAGTTAATTTAGGATCAGCTATTTCAGAAGATAAGATAGAGATTGGGTTTGGAGTTAAAGCTGAGAGAGTAAATATGCTTAATGAAAAAATAGATAAAACTAAAAATATTGAAAATGGAATCTTAAAACTTGAAGATATTAAATGTGGAGAGATTATCAACCTAAAAATTTATATATAAAGGAGAAGATTTATGATTAAATTCAAGGATAACTTTTATTTCGGAAGTGCCTCTTCAGCTACACAGAGTGAAGGTGCATGGAATGAAGATGGAAAAGGTAAAAATATTTGGGACTATTGGTTTGAAACAGAAAGTTTTAGATTTCACAATGGAGTAGGACCACAAGATACCTCTACTTTTTACAAGAACTATAAAAGTGATATTCAACTTTTAAAAGAGACAGGACATAACTCTTTTAGATTTTCTATAAGTTGGTCAAGAATGTTTCCAAAGGGGTATGGAGAGGTAAATCCTAAAGCTATTGAGTTTTATAACAATGTTATTAATGAACTTTTAGCTAATGGTATAGAACCTTTTGTAAACCTATTTCACTTTGATATGCCTATGTGTATGCAAGAGATTGGTGGTTGGGAGAATAGAGAGGTAGTTAATCACTATGCTGATTTTGCTAAAACTTGTTTCACTCTTTTTGGAGATAGAGTAAAGAGATGGTTTACTTTCAATGAGCCAATAGTACATGTAGAGTGTGGATACTTATTAGGATACCACTATCCATATAAAGTAGATCCAAAAGGAGCTGTACAAGTAGCTTATCATACAGCTCTTGCAAGTGCTTTAGCTACAAAATATTATAAAGAATTAAAACAAGATGGAAAGATAGGAATTATCTTAAATCTTTCACCTTGTTATCCTAGAAGTGAAAATAAATGGGATGTAAAAGCAGGATTCATAGCTGATCTATTTGCTAATAGAAGTTTCTTAGATCCAGCTGTAAAAGGTAAATTCCCTGAAGAGTTAGTTGAGATAATTAAAAAGCATGATTTAATGCCAGAATATACAGCTGAAGACTTAGAAATAATAGAGAAGAATACAGTGGACTTCTTAGGAGTAAACTATTATCAACCTAGAAGAGTAGCAGCAAGAGCCTCTTTACCAAATCCAGAAGCTCCATTTATGCCAGAATATTACTATGATTTTTATGTTATGCCTGGAAGAAAAATAAATCCACATAGAGGATGGGAAATTTACGAGAAAGGTATCTATGACTTAGCTATAAATATTAGAGATAACTATGGAAATATTGAATGGCTAATAACTGAAAATGGAATGGGAGTAGAGGGAGAAGAAAAATTCCTTGTAGATGGAGTAATTCAAGATAATTATAGAATAGAGTTCTATAAAGATCATTTAAGATGGTTACATAAGGCAATAGAAGAGGGGGCTAACTGTATAGGTTATCAAGTTTGGACATTTATAGATAACTGGTCTTGGCTAAATGCCTATAAAAATAGATATGGACTTGTTTCACTGAATTTAAAAACACAAGAGAGAACAATTAAGAAAAGTGGAAGATGGTTTAAAGAATTATCAGATAATAAGGGGTTTTAATTATGGAAAAATATTTAGCTTTTGATATGGGAGGAAGTTCTATAAAGTATGGACTTTTAACTAAAGATGGAAAGATTTTAGAAAATTCATCTTTTAAGACACCAGAGACTTTAGAAGAACTATATGGAAAAATTATAGAGTTAAAGAAAGTTTATGAAAAAGAAGATATAAAGGGAATAGCTTTAAGTTGTCCTGGAGCCGTAGATAGTGAAGTAGGAGTAATTGGAGGAGTAAGTGCTATTCCATATATTCATGGACCTAATATAAAAGAGGAGTTAGAAAGTTTATCAGGGTTAAAAGTGGAGTTAGAAAATGATGCTAACTGTGCTGCTCTTGCTGAAGTTTGGTTAGGAGAGGCTAAAGATAACAGTGATGTTGTCTTTATAGTTATTGGAACTGGAGTAGGTGGAGCAATAGTTAAAGATAAAAAGATACATAAGGGAAAACATCTTCACGCTGGAGAGTTTGGAATTATGTATTTTGAAAGTGAGCCAGGAGTACCAGGAACTTGGGGAACTGTTTCAATGGGACAACTTGTACTTAGACTTTCAAAAAAATTAGGAAGAGAAGTTAATGGAATTGAGATATTTAGATTAGCTGAAGAGGAAAAAAATGAAGTTGTTTTAGAAGAGTTAGATAGATGGTATTCTAACTTAGCTAAAGGAATTTTCTCAATTCAATATGTATATGATCCAGAAAAGATTGTAATAGGTGGAGGAGTAAGTGCTAAACCTGAAATTTTAGTGGAGATCAGAAAAAAAATAGCTGAGATTATGAGTCATATAGATGTAGCTAAAATTTGTCCTGATATACAGGTTTGTAAATTCAGTAATAATGCAAACTTAATAGGAGCACTATATAACTTTTTACAACATCAAGAGAGATAATAGGAGAGTATATGAGAGAATTAGGAATTTCTATCTATCCAGGACATTCAGAATTAGAAAAAGATAAGGAATATATAAAATTAGCAGCTAAATATGGATTTACTAGAATTTTTACTTGTTTACTATCAGTTGCTGGAGATAAAGAGAAAATAGTAGAGAATTTTAAAGAAACAATAAGTTATGCTAACTCTTTAGGATTTAAAGTTATAGCTGATATAAGCCCGCAAATATTTCAAGAATTAAATATTTCATATGATGATTTAAGTTTTTTTAAAGAGATAGGAGTTTATGGAATACGTTTAGATATTGGTTTTACTGGAAATGAAGAATCTCTTATGACTTTTAATGAACATGATTTAAAAATAGAGATCAATATGAGCAATAATACAAATTATGTGGATACAATAATGGACTATAAACCTAATAAATATAATTTATTGGGGTGTCATAACTTTTATCCCCATATTTATACTGGGCTAACTAGAGAGCATTTTAGAAAATGTAATAAAAGATTTATGAAATATGGACTTATAACAGCTGCTTTTGTTAACTCTCAAAATGGAAACTTTGGTCCTTGGCCAGTAAATGAAGGAATATGTACCTTAGAGGAGCATAGAAATCTACCAATTGAAGTAGCAGCTAAAGATCTTTTTAAAGAGGGAATAAATAGTGTAATAGTAGCTAATTGTTATGCTAGTGAAGAGGAATTAAAAAGATTGGGAGAGCTTAAAAAAGATATGTTAGACCTCTCTGTAATTCTTGTAGATAATATACCAGAAGTTGAAAAAGATATTGTATTAAATACTCTTCATTTCAATAGAGGAGATATAAATGAAATATTTATAAGATCTACTCAATCAAGAGTTAAATATAAAGGACATAACTTTGAACTATTTAATCCTGTAGATATTAAAAAAGGAGATATTATAATTGAAAGTTCACTATATGGAAGTTATGCTGGAGAGTTACAAATAGCTAAAAAAGATATGAAAAACTCTGGAAAATCTAATGTTGTTGGAAGAATTAGAGAGGAAGAGTTATATTTATTAGATTTTATTGCTTCTTGGGAAAAATTTGTGTTGAAAGAGAAAAAATAGAAAAAAAGGGAATTTTTACTTAATAATTAATTAAAAAGTAAAGATTTCCTTTTTATTTTTAATAAAATTGAAGAAAATTATTGCTTTTTAAAAATAAATATGCTATATTTTACTTATAAATGTATATACAAATAAAATAAAAAGAATATACAAATATAAAAAAAAGGGGTGGGATTATGAAAAATATAATTTTAGTAACACATGGAGAGTTAGCAATTGGAATTTTATCATCTTTAAAACTGATTTATGGTGAAGTTGAAAATATAGGTACAGTTATAATAACAGCTTCTGAAAACATGGGAGAAATAAAGGAAAGAATTTATAAGAAAATAAAAGAATTTAATAATGATTTTCCAACAATTATTATTACAGATATCACTAATGGAAGTACAACACAGGTTGGATTAAGTATTATGAGTGAAAGAAAAAATATTTACTTAATAAGTGGATTAAATTTAGGACTATTATTAGAAGTTATATTAGGTGATTTTACTCAAGAGGAAGATAAAAATAAAGAATTACTTAGAGAAATAGTTGAAAATGCGAAAGAAACTATAAGTTTTTTAAATGATGAAACAGAAAAAATTATCATATCAAAAGATAGTGATGAGTTATAAAAGGAGGAAGTAAAATGATAAAATTATTAAGAGTGGATGATAGATTAATTCATGGGCAAGTGGCAGTTAGTTGGACATCTTTTATAGGAGCAGATACACTATTAGTAGCAAACGAAAAAGCAACAGTAGATAAAGTTATGCAAATGGCTTTTAACATGGCTAAACCACCTCAAGTTACTTTATCTATTAAAAGTGTTAATGGTGCAATAGCAGTTATTAATAATCCAAAACATATAGAAAGAAAAATATTTGTTATAACAGCAACAGTAGAAGATGCATTAAAAATTTGTGAAAAATGTGATGAAGTAAAAGAAATTTGTTTAGGAGGGATAAGAAAAGCAGAAGGAAAAAAAATGATAGAAAGACAAGTGTACTTAAATAGCGAAGAGATAGAAAAAATAAAAGAGATGAAGTCTTTAAATAAAGAAGTATATTTACAAGCAGTACCAACTGAAAAAAAACTTAGTTATGATGAAATAATAAAAGAATTTAATAAATAAAAGGAAGTGGGGTAAATGTTAATTAAAGCATTCTTATTAGGAATATTAGCAGGATTTGCTATATGGGATGGACGTGTTTTTGGACAGCATATGTTAGATAGACCAATTGTAACAGGACCAATAGTTGGTTTAATATTAGGAGATGTACATACAGGAATTGTTATGGGAGCTTCTTTAGAATTAGTAATGATGGGAGTTGTTGGAATAGGAGCTGCAACTCCACCAGATGTTGTAGCAGGTGGAATTTTATCCACAGCATTTGCAATAATGTCAGGATTAACAATGGAAGCAGCAATTGCTTTATCATTACCTATAGCAACATTAGCTCAATCAGTAGGAATATTGGATAGAACATTAAATACTACTTTTTTACACTGGGCAGATAAAGCTGCAGAAGAAGGAGAACCGAATAAAATAGAGAGAGCTATGTGGGCAGGAGCATTTTTATTTTTCTTTAGTGAATTTATAGTAGTATTTTTAGGTGTTTTATTAGGATCAAATACAATTTCAGTTTTTGTAAATTCTCTACCAGAATTTATAATAAAAGGATTAACTGTAGCAAGTGGAATGTTACCGGCATTAGGAATAGCAATTTTAATGCAGTTAATATTTGATAAAGAAAATGCAGCATATTTATTTATAGGATTTATTTTAACAGCTGTTCTTGGAATAAGTACTGTAGCAGTGGCAGTAGTAGGGGCAATAATAGCATATATAGTATATCAAACTACCATGAGACATAAAAAAGAAATGGATGCTTTAATTTCAGTTATTTCTGTAAAAGGAACTAATGATGATTTGGATGGTGAGCTATAATGGAGAAAAAAGAAAATTTAATAACTAAAAAAGATTTAATGAAAGTATTTTGGCGTTCTTTTCCTCTACAATCTTGTTTTAATTATGAGAGAATGCAAAATATAGGATTTTGTTATTCAATAATTCCAATTCTAAAAAAATTATATCCAAATAAAGAGGAATTATCTCAAGCATTAAAAAGACATCTTGAATTTTTTAATACTACTCCTCAAACTGTAACTTTTATAACAGGAGCCTGTGTAGCTTTAGAAGAGCAAAATAAAAAATCAAATGGAGAATTTGATATAAACTCAATAGCTGCTTTAAAAGCTGCATTAATGGGACCAATAGCAGGAATAGGAGATTCATTTTTCTGGGGAACATTTAGAATTATAGCTGCAGGAATAGGATGTAGTCTAGCAAGTAAGGGAAGTATTTTAGGAGCAATCTTGTTTTTACTAATATTTAATATTCCTCATTATTTAGTAAGATACTATGGATTAAAAATAGGATATAAAAGTGGGATAAATTTTATAGCAAATGCTCAAGAATCTGGAATGATTGGAATTTTAACTAACTGTGCTAAGGTAATGGGATTATGTGTTGTAGGAGCTATGGTAGCTTCAATGGTTTCTTTTTCCATTCCATTATCCATTGAAATAAGTGGAGCAACAGTAAAAGTTCAAAGTATATTTGATCAAATAATGCCATCTATTTTACCATTAGGGCTTACATTTGTTATTTATACTTTGTTAAAAAAAGGAATAAAAACAACAAGAGTGATGTATGGAATTATAATAGTAGGAATAATAGGAAGTTTATTGGGGGTAATGTAAAATGAACAATATAATATCAAATATGTATAATTATATATGTGAAACACCGATTGTTTTAAAAAAAATGATTGAAAATAGAAAAGAAATAACAAAGGAGTTTGTAGAATATTATAAGGAAAAAAATATAGAACAAATCTATATAATAGGTTCTGGAACAAGTTATCACGCTGGACTTTCAGCTAAAGTTTTTTTAGAAGAGATATTAGGGAAGAAAGTTTTTTGTATGTATCCTACACAATTTGCAAGGGCAGAAAAAGTTTTTAATAAAAATACTCTTGTAATAGGAGTTTCACAAGGAGGGCAGAGTCTTTCAACAGTAGAAGGATTGGATTCCGCAATAAAAAATGAGCTATTTACAGCAGCAGTTTCAGAGAACCCAACAGCTTTAATTTTTAAACACTCAAGAACAAAAACATTAATAGAAGTAGGGAATGAAAAGTGTGGAGCTAAAACAAAAGGTTTTGCAGGGACTACTTTAACTTTAATGTTAATGATAATAGAACTTTTAAGTGCAAAGAAAGAATTAGACAATACAAAAATAGATGAATATTTTTCTAGAATGGAAAAAGTTATAGGAAATATGGAAAATGTAATAAAAACATCAACAAAATGGTTTGAGAAAATAGGAAAAGAATTAATATCTGCTAAAAGAATTATTGTAGTTGGATATGAAAATAACTATGCTGATGTTTTAGAAGGAGCTTTAAAAATATTGGAAACAGTACGTCAAGGTGTTACAGGTTATGATATAGAAGAGTTTTTTCATGGAATATATAATTCAATAAATGATGATACATATATTTTCTACTTAGCTTCAGAAGGTGATTACAAAGAAAGAACACAAAAATTAGTTCAAATTTTAAGTGAATGGACACCATATAATTATA
>OGMI01000517.1_pt1 | contig 16629 bp, 15 predicted proteins | sample 1573201 | NCBI WGS metagenome assembly OGMI01 (sample SAMEA2582012, study PRJEB24529) | metagenome | biome: Human gut stool | place: China | collected 2011
TGCCGGTTCTATTGTTTAACTTTTAATCTTTCGGTAAAAATTTACCGAAGTATTGATTAATTTCTTGGGTTAGTAATAAAGAAATTAAAAATACTTTGCTTAAGAATCTCAATACTTATTCTTTTAGTATATATTTATTACATCATCCTATTATAATAGGTTTATTTTATCATCCCTTTTTCCAAAAGTTATATGCACATGAAGCATTATTTTCAATAACATTAATGTTTATCATCGCTTTCTCATTAACTATCTTTTTAACAATTAGTCTACGTCGACTAGGATTTAAATATTTCTAATATGACAATCTCATTTATAATACCATGCTACAATGCTGCGAATTTCATAGAAAAATGCATTAATAGCATTTATCTTAATTCACCTTATGAAATTATCGCTATAAATGATGGAAGCACAGATAATACTTTACAAATTTTAAAAGAGATAGCAGATAAAAATAAAAACTTAAAAATCATAACAAAATCCAACGAGGGGGTTTTAGCTGCTAGAAGAGATGGCTGGCGGATTGCCAAAGGGAAATATATATGTTTTGTTGATGCTGATGATGAAATAGATTGTAAAGTACTTTCACAGATTCTACTAGACTGCCCGACGTATGACATAATTAGATGTGGAGGGTGGTATGTGAAAAATGGGGAAAAAACGGAGATTAAAGGAAGTTTTAAAGGAAGTATTACTAATCCAATAAATGCTATAACCAAAATGATGAATAAAGAGATGTTACCATTCATGTGGGGCATCTTATTTCAACGGAATCTTCTAAACGAAGAATGCTTTCAATTAGATTCGCGATTCAAAATTGGTGAAGATTTTCTTTTCAATCTCCTAACAATGAGAAGAGCGTCTAACATATATTGCTCAAACTATTTATTATATTACTATAATAATAATGAGACATCTGTAATGAATACCAAAATCTGGGGGAGTAATTATATCCGTGAATTTAATGATCGATTAACAGATATTCTATTATCTATATCACCTCAACTGCTTTATTATGCCAATCGTCATCGATTTAGGGATTATATTGAAACTCTATTCTTCCCCGAAGTAAGGTATGATAAATCCCTTTACCAAACCGCAGTTTCATTACTAAAAAAATATCCCAAATTCATACACATTCTTCCCCTCAAGAAACGTCTATTCTTACGACAAGAGAATTTATTTCGATTATATTTATGTTTATATAAGTCCTATAAGAAATTAAAAAATAAAAAGCAGCGCATAGTATTACAATGACAAAAACATTAAACAAATATAATAATATTCCCGATACAGACACAATTCACAGAGAAAGAATCAGTATAACTAAAGCACTAGGAATTATATTAATGGTCTTAGGGCATACACGTTTCTCGACATATGGAATTAATTTTATTTATTTATTTCACATGCCCTTATTTTTCTATTTATCTGGAATATGTTTTAAAGATAAATACCTGAATAATACAAATATATATATCCAAAGAAAAATATCTAATATTTATCTACCATTCGTAAAATGGACGTTAATTTTTATTATATTACACAATTTCTTTTTCCAATACAATATAATAAATGATAAATATGGATACCTAGGTAGCACATCATTACCATATCCAATCACTGAAATTTTAAAACATATATTAAAAGCAATCTTACAAATGTCATGTAATGAACAATTGTTAGGAGGCTTTTGGTTTCTACATACCATATTCTTCAGTTACTTTATTTTCTATGCAATTGTATTCTTTAATAGCAAGAAGAGTATAATTAAGACATGGAGCTTATTAAGCTTGTTATTAATATTTTGCATATTTTGTATGTATTATAATATACACTTTAAATGGCTTAATATTGGATATCGCGAATTTTTGGCTGCATCATTTATGTTTACAGGATATATGACGAAAATTAATAACTATTTATTATCCACTAAAACAATTTTTTGGGGGATTATGTTATTATGTATTGTATCCTTAATAATGCCTGTAAATATGCTTACATTACAATGGTATCATATAATACCATTTTTCCTTGTTGCGACTTTAGGATCCATGATTATTTATAGTATCTCATATAAACTAGCCCTATCATTAAACAACTATTTAAAATCATTTCTTATCTATACAAGTAATCATACCCTCGAAATATTGGCTCTACATTTTTTATCTTTCAAGATTGTAAGCTATTTAATCATCATGATAGAAAAAAGACCAATATATGAATTAGCAACACATCCGGTCCTAACACCAACAGAACATACTTATTATTTAAATTTATGGTGGCTTGCATACTTTATAATTGGAATAACATTTCCCTTACTCTATTGCACTATAAAAAATCACATAGAATTTATTATAACTAAAAGATACAAATAAAATCAATAATATGAAGATCATTGTTATTAATCAACCTTTAAGAAATAGAGGCGATGAAGCGGCTCATAAAGCATTATTCAGAAGTTTAGCAAATTGTAAAGATATTGAAATAGAAATTCTATTCACTCATAACCAAAAGGAAGACATACATGATTTTAATGTTAATTTACCTAATGTAAAATATACAATAATAAGTGAACCTCATAAAGGATATGTCAAAATTTTTCATTTAATAATCAAAAGAAAGATCAACATCCTCAGGCATCTCCACCCATTAATCAGAAAAATATGTAAGATTTACCAATCTGCCGATATAATAATGTGTGCTCCAGGTGGTATCTGTATGGGGAAGTTCCAAAATTGGGAACATATTTTTTTGTTATGGATTGCTAAACTAATGAACAAAAAAATAGCATATTATGGCCGATCATTTGGCCCTTTTCCTACACAAACTGCAGAGAACCGGATTTTTAAAGAACGTAGTTTACAATTACTACACTCCTTTGATTTCATATCAATAAGAGATGCAAAAACAATGGAACTAGCCGATAAGCTATCTCTTAAATATATTAAGACGACAGATAGCGCATTTTTAAATAACGCGTCAGATCATATTAATGAAATTCCTGAACAATTAAATTTACTTCAGCAGAAATTTATAGTGTTTGTCCCCAATGAGTTAATATGGCACCCTTCATATGCTGGTAAAACACCTGCAGAAAATATAGATCAGTTTTATCTATCTATAATTGAAATAATTCAACAAAAATATCCTCACCATAAAATCATAATGTTACCACAGTTATATAATACAATTAACAGTGATTATAATTACTTTTTATCAATAAAAGAAAAAAGTAAAAATGACAATATAATTGTTTTACCAGACACAATAAACTCCGATATACAACAAACAATCATAGCTAAATCTGACTTTCTAATAGGGGCAAGGTATCATTCAATTGTTTTCGCTATTAATAATAATATACCTTTTGTCGCACTTTCATATGAACACAAAATAGCTGGATTATTAAAACAATTAAATAAAGAGAGTCAATCAGTTGATATAGAACATGGACTAGAAACTCTAAAAGGACAAAAAATAATTTTACAAAGTATAAAACAAAAAATAGAAACATCACACAAAGATTTAGATTGCACTTATTTAGCAAAAAAAATAGCCAAAGATGCATTTAAAGAGTTTTGCTCCCAATTTTCTATTACCCCTATAAATTTATAATACATGAAAGTCAGAATATTTGGACCTGGAGGTAGAATACGCCTTTTTTTTCGAGACCTAAAACAATTATTACGTCAATACAGATGGGAAAAAAGATTTTCTATCGGTGGAAATAAATTTAATGACAAGCATTTTTACGTAATTGGAATAAACCAATACGAAGAAGGCTTATTTTCCATTGTATATCAAATCCTGCTACATATAGAGTATGCACTAAAGCACAATATGATTCCAGTTGTTAATATGCGCGATTTTAACAGTATGTTTCAAAAAGATGGAATAAATGCATGGGAAGAATTTTTTGAGCAACCTTGCAATTATACATTAGAAGATATTATTGGAGCAAAAAAAGCTACTTTTAGCTATGATAGTCATTATCCACATCTTAAAGTATGCTGGAACGTTGCAGATTTAAGTAACAAAGAATTAGAAACACTAAAAGATTTATATAAAAAATATATTCGTCCAAGTAAAGCAATGAAAAAATACATACAAACAAATGTCCCCGCAGAATTTACAGAAGCTATTATGAAAGTCGGCTGTATCTGTAGAGGGACAGACTACTTTCACGCACCCAAATTAGGTATAGCAAAACAACCTACAGCAGAAATGATGATAGAAAAAGTAAAAGAATGTATGTATAGAAACAAAGTAGAGAAAGTATATTGTGCTACGGAAGATGAACAAATTTACAAAAGTTTCCAAAAAGCTTTTGGTAAACAACTAATACCGAATCACCAACAAATGTATAAAAATAACAATGGGAAGTTTTTATCAGATATCAACCGAGAGCAAAATATTGATGTCTATAAAATTAACCGTGAATACTTCCTTTCTTTATGGATGATTTCTCAATGTAATTATTTTATTGGAGGAAACGTATCGGGCAGTAATGCTGTCATCTTAATGGAAAATCATTTTAAGGAATTCTATGTATTTAAGCTGGGGGCTATAACAAAACAAGATGTTACAGAATTTGTTAACAATCAAAAATCATAATCAATGAATATTGTGTATATACATTCATCTTATAGTCCTAATGACCTTATAGGGAATTGGTTTAACATAACCCACAAATGGACAAGTGAAAATGGAGGAAATACTTTTTTTGCAATTAAGTTCACACATAAAAAAGTAAGTCCTAATAATATACAAATCGGGAGTCGAATTTCATGTTATTTACATGCTAGCTTATTTAACTACTTAGGACTGCAAGATTGTTTTTCCTATTTCGCGACACGTAAATTTCTCAGGAAACTAAATCAAATTAACCCAGACATCATTCATTGTCATGTTATAAATGACTGTTTTCTACATTTAGGATTATTTTGTAACTATGTAAACAAACACAATATTAAAGTTGTGTGGACATTTCATGATGCACGCGCACTAACAGGAATGTGTCCATGCCCTAATTATTGCGAGTGTGACCAATGGAAGACTATTTGTAAAAATTGCCATCCGAGATACAAATTTCTATACCCTGCCAAACCAATAGTTAACTTAGTAAACATTGTCCATAATTACCGCAAACGGACAATCGGGAACATTCAAAATTTAACAATTGTAACACCCTCAAAATGGATGGCAAGTATGGTTGCACAATCTTACCTAAAAAACAAGAAATGTACAGTTATAAATAATGGAATAAATTTAAAAATATTTCATCCTACAGTCAACCAAATACGTGACAAATATAATATTCCACATCAAGTAAAATTACTATTAAGCATAGGAAACCCTATATGGAGACTAAAAGGTAGAGAGTTTATTCATAAACTAATTAATGAGCTACCCAAAGAGTATTTTATAATTATGATAGGATGCTTAGAACAGGACGTCAAACAATTTAAAGGCCATAAGAATGTATTAGCCTTACCCCAAATAAGCCGTGATGAATTAATTCAGTTTTATTCTGCAGCAGATTTATTTATTAATCCAACCCTTGCGGATAATTTTCCAACAGTTAACCTCGAAAGTCAAGCATGTGGAACACCTGTAGTAGCTTTTGACACAGATGGAACACGAGAAACAGTTGATCCTCAAAAGGGAATTATTGTTGAGAGAGGTAATTATAAAGCTCTAAAAGATGCCATTTTACACTTCAAATTTGAGGGAGCAAAAGAAACCGCAATAGATTTTTCAAAACAATTTGACCAAGAAGAATGTATAAGAAAGTACATAAACCTATACAAAACTTTATAAATTCTTGCATATCAAAAACTCTTTCTGTATCCAATAACTTTGCATTTTTTAATCACACTTAAACTATAACGACAAAAGAATATAATAAAAATGGATATTGTAATTTGTTTAGCCTCAAAAGATTATCACATAATAAAAAAAGTAATACCACAAGCACGTATTTACTTACAAGAGCATAATGATCAAATATATTTAATAACGAACCACACTAACAATATTTTCTTTAGCAATAACTGGCTAAAGAAACACCATGTAACATTAATAGATGAAGATCAAATGCTTCCTGGATTGTCAATGAAACGTTGTCAACAGATTCTTCAAGAACATTTTACTTGCAATAAATATCCAGGGTGGTACTTACAACAATTCCTGAAAATGGGATTTGCTCTAACTTCTTATGCCCAAAAAGAATATCTTATATGGGATTCTGATACGTTTCCACTTCATACACTTCGATTTAAAGATACATCTGATAAATATATAATAACTATAAAAGATGAGAATCATACTCCCTACTTTAATACTTTAAAGCGACTATTAGGCTATGGGAAATTATGTAAATATTCTTTTATCGCAGAACATATGCCGATAAAAGTAGATTGGATGCGTGAACTAATAACTCATATTGAAAAAACAGACATAAAAGGAGATCTTTGGTTTGAGAAGATATTATATGCTACTAGCGGACAGGATGAACAAGCTTTTTCTGAGTTTGAAACTTATGGTTCCTATTTATCACATGAATATCCCAATTCATTTATTGTTCGTCCTCTTCGTACCTTACGTGAAGGAGGAATGATGTGGGGACGTGGCGTATCTATAAAAACTCTAAACATCCTTGCCAACATGGGATTCGATACGGCTTCATTTGAATTAAGACATATCCCTCCATTTCCAAACAATATTCCCAATTGGACAGAGAGATGTTGGTTAGCTATTTTACGCAAATTAAAAGTTATACAGTAATGAAAAAGGTAAGTATTATCACAATAAATTATAATAATGCAAAGGGATTAGAACGAACAATAAATAGCGTAATAAATCAAACATATAAATGGATTGAATATATAATTATAGACGGAAAATCAACAGATGACTCTCCCACTATCATAAACAGGAATTCCTCTAAAATATCATGGTCATGTTCAGAACCTGACTCTGGTATATATGACGCCATGAATAAAGGAATAAAGCATGCAACAGGAGATTTTTTACTATTCTTAAACTCTGGGGATTCTTTTATTTGCAAGCATTCTTTAGAAAAACTAATGAAAAAAGATATAAATGCAGATTTAATAATCTGTAGACAAAAATTTATTTCAACAAATGGAAAAGTAGGCTCATCCCCGAAAATACAAGAGGCTGAAATTGATATAAAATATTTTCTTAGCAGTACTTTTCCACATCAATCAACACTCATACGGCGTTCTTTATTTAATAAGATAGGAATGTATGATACTACATATAAAGTTTCAGCAGACTGGGTTTTTTGGGTAAAAGCTGTCATTGAATATAAATGTTCCATTAAAACGTTACCCATTTTTATTACTTACATGGAAGACGGTGGAGTTTCTAGAAATATAAAAAAATGTCATGACGATATGAGTAAATTGCTAAATGATTATATGAACCAAGGTTTAATTTGTTGGGATGATATATTTGATATTGCAATAAGCGCCCGTCGCCAAACTTATTGTAACCGATATATATTAACTAGATTTATATCAAAAGCCTGTGCCTGGATAGGAAAACATATCTAAGTTTATGAAGCAATATACAAAAATATTGGAAATAATCCAACAAGGAGGTATTCCTGGATATATTCTTATTGGATATTATGCTGTCATGCTAGCGATATCACGTACAAAAGGTAGCATGACAGCTATAGACTCTAGTGCAATTATCAGTGCATTATATTCACTAGGAGGTGGATGCTATTCTTTCTTATATTTAATAAAGAGACCAAATCGCAAAATTTTCTTTACTCAAATTATCCATAAAACTCCATTAAAATGGTTCATCATATATACTATTTTTTGTGGAATTTCAAGTCTCTGGAGTATTAATTTTGCTATTTCAGCTTACCGCACAGCAGAATGTTTAGGAATTTTAATTCTCATGATAGCTACAATTGAGAGTATACTTGAAAATACAGATATAAAAGGGCTTCTTATATGGGGAGCTATTTACGCAACAATAACAATTGCCATAAAATTTATCTCATCCTATCCACCAATAACCGCTGCTTTATATAGTAGCCAAATGCCAGCCACCATATTTTTTTACTTAGTGTTTTTTTATGCTCCCCGATGGTACTTTAAGTGGCCAGCAATAGTAATTGCATTAATGTGCAAATCTACAACAGGATATATTGGTATAGCATTAGGTTTATGTTCTTTTATGTTTGGAAAAACCAAATATAAGATATTAGGAATTACAATTTTTATAGGAATATGTATTGCCATCTCAATAATTGGTATTGATAATTTCCTCAATAATACAATCTTTGCAGCAAAAGGAGGTGCCATTGAAAATGGACAATTAGTTTCCTCTAAAACTTCAGGCAGAGATATTTTGTGGGAAAATGCTTTAATTAAAATGAAAAATGAAGATCATCAATTATATGGATATGGATTTGTAGCCGGTGAAATGATGCTTGTCAGAGAATTGATAGGAAATCAAGTTATAGGTATGCATAATGGATATTTATCAGCATATGTTGGAACAGGACTCATAGGCTTAATATTCTTTTCTTTATTTATGCTCAAATATGCCCTTCTTACTTTTAACAAGAAAATCCCTAAACAATTTAAACAAATCTTAATAGCGTTAATGTGCGCTGTTATGATCCATACTTTTGCCAATCCTGGTTTAGGAACACGTGTTTATGCTACTTGGATACCCGCAATGTTCGTAGTAGTAATAACTTGTACGATTTATATCAAGAATAAATACAAATTAAAGTAAGATGCATAAACGTATTAGAGAAAGTAATTTTGAACTTCTTAGGATTATTGCTATTTTAATGATTGTTTTGTACCATTTATTTTATCAATCAGTTTATGGTACAACTCAAATTCCCATATATCGGGCCTTATGGCTTCCTTTACATATCGGTGTTATTTTATTTATATTGATTTCTGGTTTTTTTAAAATAAAAACGACATTATCGGGATTATTTAATCTATTAATCAAAATACTAATAATAGTTGTTCCACTACATTTTATTGCAATATATCAACAATCAAATAGCATTATTAATGCTTTTTCTTCTTTATTATTAATATCACACTCTCCTCTTTGGTATGTCCGAGTCTATATATGTTTATATTTAATAGCTCCTATTATTAATGCTTTTTTGAGATCTGCAACTGAAAAACAAAGAATAATAGCCCTAATAGGACTCGGATACATATCCTGTATTTATGGAACCATCAGTTTAGATCGTTTTCTTGTTGACAGTGAAGGAAAAAATCTCATTAATTTTATACTAATCTATATGTTAGGAGACACACTTAAATACTACAAAAACAAGTTATCTACTATTCCTACAACATTTTTAATTGCCTTTTATTTTATTCTTAACATCATATTGGTATCACTCTATTTGTTCTTTTTTAACGAATCAGCAGGAAAAATCATTTATAGATTAGGCTACTCATATAATAGCCCAATAGTTATATTTAATGCAATTCTACTCTTTCTCATTTTCTCTCGTTGGAAATTCCAATCACGCATCGTTAACCATATTGCCCAATCTGTATTTACCGTTTATCTACTTCAAGAGTCTCCTCTTATATTATGGTCATACATTGTTCCTTGTCTTGAAAAATTAATGGCAACATCCCATAGCCCTAGTTTTCTTTTACCTCATCTAATAATATTTACTTTTATCATATTCATTATTAGCGTATGCATAGATAAGCTACTAAATCCAGTATGGTGGATAGGACAAAATATAAGTATAAAATTAGAATATAAACTAAATAAATTATGGAACAAATAAAAATCAGTATAATAATCCCTTGCTATAAAGTAGCAGAGTATCTACCCAAATGTTTAGACTCTATATATCAACAAAATATAGATGCAAATCTATTTGAAGTTATTGCAATAATAGACGGATCGCCTGATCAATCTGAGGATATATGCCTAAAATATGCCCAAAAGCACTCTAACCTAAAAGTTATAAAAATAAAAAATAGTGGAGTTTACGCAGCCCGAAATATAGGAATAAATTATTCTTCAGGCGAATATATATGGTTTGTTGACCCAGACGATTATGTTTCACAAGATTCTCTCTCAAATATAATATTAACTTTAAATAAAGAAACTCTTGATATTCTTTTTTTTCAATTTAATAGAGTAGATGAGAATGGATATGCAATTGAAAATATCAAAGATAACTTTAAAACTGAAAATAATCATAATACAATGTCTGGCATTGACTTTTTAAACAAAGTAATGTTATACTCTACATTTTTATGGTGCTTCGTTGCAAAAAGAGAAATTTTTAATAGTATAAAATTTAAAGAAAATATGCGTTCAATGGGTGACGCAGAATACATACCTCGTATGCTTTTAAATATCAAAAGAATAAAAATGGAATCTTTTATAGCCTATAATTATGTATGTCGAAATGGATCTATCTCTAAGAGGAAAAAACCTAGTGTGAATTTACTAGATGGAGCGTATGAATCTCTGAGAACTAATTTAGCAATTCAAAAAGAATATCCAAACATAATATATTTTAAAGAATTCACATCGTATCTAACGCTTACTAATATCAGATTACTTTCACAAACTGATAATTATAAGCTTGTGAAAAGATTTTTTTCTCTCATAAAATCAGAAAAAGTAAATAATATTATTTATCATGGACAAGACAAAAAAAGAAGAATGATGACCATCATATATAATATTTCCCCTTTACTTTGTTTTATAATATCAAAACTTTTTAAACGACAATAATATGCGAATTCTCTGGTTAAACCCTTCATTCCTAGATTATCGGATTCCTGTATACAAAAAAATCAATAAGTTAGCAGACAATAATTTCTATTTAATTTTCTCTAAGCACAGATGTAAATCACACATACCTTTAAAAACAAAAATCGCGTTAGGAGAAAATGCAATATGTTTTAAATACGATAAAGTTCTGAATATCGGACTTAATCATACAATGGCAAATAAGCATATAGATATTCCTATAACTATTGGACTATTTAATGAAATAAAAAAAATAAAACCAGATATAATTATAGCAGAAGGATTTTTTCAATGGACACCAATAGCTTTACGTTATTGTATCGCACATAAAAAACCATTATTAATTGCTTATGAACGAACTAAATGGACTGAGCGTTCATGTCCTTATTGGCGGACATTATATCGCAAAATAATAGATCATTATACAAAAGGATACCTTGTAAACGGAACATTAACAAAAGAATATCTAGAAGATACTATCCAAGTCAACCCTTCAAAAATTTATATAGGTGGAATGAGTGCTGATAGTCAGGGCTTATCCGAATCTATTAGCCAATTCGATTACCATAGTGATAAGAATTTAAGAAACATAAGATATAATTGCAAAGGTATTCTTTACATTTATTCAGGTCAAATGATAGAACGTAAAGGAATAAAATATCTACTAAAAGCATGGGAGATTCATGCTATTAAATATCCACAAGATTGTCTTCTATTAGTAGGAGGAGGAGAACTGCTTAATGAATTTAAGCAAGACTATATAAATTATTGCAATATTATTTTTACAGATACTATACCTTACGACTCTATTTACAAATATTATGCAATTGCTGATGTTTTTATTATACCTACACTCGAAGATAACTGGAGCTTAGTTGTCCCTGAAGCAATGGCATGTGGACTCCCTATAGCCTGCTCTATATACAATGGCTGTCATCCTGAACTTGTTCACGAAGGAGAAAATGGAGTAACTTTTGATCCTCTCAAGCCAGATTCAATATTACAAGCTCTTGAGATATTTCATCATGTAGATTTAAAAAAATATGGAAAAAAATCCATACAAATTGAATCACAATATAATAGTGATGTCGTTGCTCAAAATATATATAATGCATGCTGTAAAATATTTAAGTTATGATAGATTTATCCATAATTATTCCTGTATACAATGCTTCTCCCCTAATTGAACGCTGCTTGAACTCAATTTTAATGCAATCGACATCTTATAACTATGAAATAATATGCGTGGATGATGGAAGTACAGATAACTCCTTAATGCTCATAAAAAAATTCAGTAAAAACAACATACATATTATCAAACAACAAAATTCAGGTCCTGCCACGGCTAGGAATCATGGGTTGCAGCATTCCACTGGACGATATATAACTTATATTGACGCAGATGATTACATAGAGGACGGATATATACAGAAATGTATTTCTTTTCTTGAAAAAAATATGGAATGTATAGCAGTATCTGTTTCATGTAAAAATATAAATCCTCTGAACAAAAAAGTAAGTTACAGTCCTTCATGGATGTCAGAAAACATGCATCAGACAGGATATTTAATATCAGATTTCTTTAACGAATGGTCTAAAAATTGTTTTGTAGGGACCTGTTCAACAGTTATTAGGCGAGATATTGCAATAAAATCTGGAGGGATGCGTACAGATCTGCGTATAACTGAAGATTATGAATATTGGAACTATCTTTCCACTTTTGGTACATGGGGGTTTATTCCTGAAGTCCTATATATAAGTGATGGTGCTGATGTTACGGCCACCCAAGGTTGGATCAAGAAAATGGAAAAACGATGGCATAATGCTCCTACTATCTCAGAATGGGAAAAACGCATTGTTAAACGACTCCCAACTAAATTACCCTTAGGGTATTTAAGGGCACGTGGAAGAGTTTCCAGAAATCTTACTTATTGTCAACTATTATCAGATAGACTATCATTAAGTCGACATGAGGCATTGCGCTATGGAAAATACTTCATAAAAGATCCTATTGGACGACTGATGAATATAGCAAAATACACTTCATTTACTTGGTGGATGCTTGCTAAATTTCTAAAATATAGAGAATATCATCGAAAATTAAATTAACGCATAAAAGTTAATCATGAAACCGAATATTTTATTTATTCTCCATATGCCTCCACCAGTGCATGGCGCATCAATGGTTGGTAAATATATCCATGATAGTCATGTCATAAATGCAACTTTTAATTGTCATTATTTTAATCTTACACTTGCTCGAGATTTAAATGATATTGGTAAAGGGGGAATCAAAAAGTTGTTTGACTTCATTAAACAACTTATTTGCATTTGGAAAGTAGTAAGGAAAGTTAACCCCCAATTATGTTATGTCACTCCTAACGCTAAAGGTGGTGCCTTTTACAAGGATTTTATGGTTATTATGCTACTCAAGATTATGAAGCAGAAAATAATAATCCACTATCACAATAAAGGCGTAGCAACTCGACAAAATAAAATTTTAGATAATTTCTTATACAGACAATTCTTCAAGAACCTAAAAGTTATTTTATTAGCAGAAGTATTATATGAGGACATTAAAAAATATGTTCCTCGAAAAGATGTTTTTTTCTGTCCAAACGGAATTCCTGACGTCAAAGATACGATAATATATAAAAAACATAATCATACAAAAGCCCAAATTCTATTTCTATCAAATATGATAGCTAGCAAAGGAGTATGGGAATTAGTAAAAGCATGTTCTTTACTGAAAGAATCAGGAGTAGACTTCAAATGTCATTTTGTAGGGAAATGGAATGATATAACAGAAAGGGAATTTAATATAAAAATTCATCAACAAAAATTAGAAGACTATATTATTGCACATGGCGCAAAATATGGAAAAGATAAAATACAATTTTTTCAAAATACCGATATATTTGTATTTCCTACTTATTACCCCAATGAATGCTTTCCTATAGTTTTACTTGAAGCAATGCAACAAGGATTGCCCTGTATTAGCACAAATGAAGGTGGAATTCCTAATATTATTGACCAAGGAAAAACAGGATTTGTTATTGAAAAGAAGAATCCACAACAAATAGCAGATAAAATTAATTATCTTATCAATCACCAAGAAGTCTGCAAACAAATGGGAGAAAATGGTTATAAGAAATATCAAAAAGAATTTACACTCAACACATTTGAGAACAGATTAAAAGATATTTTGATAAAATGTTGCAATTAAAATAATCAAACTATAACATAAAAACAAGAGACCTTTCTTAAGTATTCCTTTTGTTTTTACACAAATAATTATATTTCTTTACTTATTATTTATTATCTAAAAAATATGAACAACTTAAATATCGCAGTAGCCGGCACAGGCTACGTAGGTTTATCCATAGCCACTTTGCTGGCCCAACATCATCAGGTAACGGCTGTTGACGTAATTCCTGAAAAGGTGGAGAAAATCAATCACCGTATCAGCCCGATTCAGGATGAATACATCGAAAAGTACTTGGCAGAGAAGGAACTGAATCTGACCGCTACGCTGGACGGGGCTTCAGCCTATCGGAATGCGGATTTCGTGGTGATAGCCGCTCCCACCAACTACGACCCGGTAAAAAATTATTTCGACACGTCACACGTGGAGGAGGTGATTGACCTGGTGCTGGAAGTAAACCCGGATGCGGTGATGGTGATCAAGAGTACCATTCCGGTGGGCTACTGCCGTAGCCTGTACGTGAAGTATGCGGAGAAATTCCGCTCCACTCCTGCCCTTGCAGGAAAAAAATTCAACCTGCTCTTCTCACCAGAGTTTTTACGCGAGAGCAAAGCACTGTATGACAACCTCTACCCCAGCCGTATCATCGTGGGTTTCCCGAAACTGATTAACGGACGTGACGAGGAGAACGCGGCGATTCAGGCGATTGCCGGGGAACATCTGGAGGAAAAGGCGCATGAGTTTGCGGCGCTGTTACAGGAGGGTGCCTTGAAACCGGACATCGACACGCTGTTTATGGGACTGAAAGAGGCAGAAGCGGTGAAGCTGTTTGCCAATACGTACCTAGCGCTGCGTGTAAGCTACTTTAACGAGCTGGATACGTACGCAGAGGTGAAAGGACTGGACACACAGGCCATCATTCAGGGTATCTGCCTGGACCCACGCATCGGTTCGCATTACAATAATCCTTCTTTTGGCTACGGAGGATACTGTCTACCGAAGGATACCAAGCAGCTGTTGGCCAACTACCAGGATGTGCCGGAAAACCTGATTCAGGCCATTGTGGAGAGTAACCGCACGCGCAAGGATTTCATTGCGGACCAGGTGCTGAAAAAAGCGGGATACTACGATTATTACAACCGCGGGGATTTCAGTCCGGAAGCGGAGAAGGAATGTGTCATTGGGGTATATCGCCTGACCATGAAGTCAAACAGCGACAATTTCCGCCAGAGCAGTATCCAAGGGGTAATGAAGCGTATCAAGGCGAAAGGAGCTGCGGTCATCATCTATGAACCGACTTTGGAAGACGGCACTACGTTCTTCGGCTCAAAGGTGGTGAACAACCTGGATGATTTCAAGAAGCAGAGCAACGCCATCATTGCCAACCGCTACGATGCGTGCCTGGATGACGTAAAGGAAAAAGTTTATACACGTGATATTTTCAGAAGAGATTAAATAGGTAACTTAGAAACACAATGCAGACACATGTAGTCATTATGGCAGGCGGAATCGGCAGCCGGTTCTGGCCTATGAGTACCCCCGAATATCCCAAACAGTTTATTGACGTGATGGGATGTGGTAAATCACTTATACAGCTTACTGTAGAGCGTTTTCTTCCGCTCTGTCCGAAAGAGAATTTCTGGGTGGTAACCAGCGAAAAGTATACAGACATCGTGAAAACGCAGTTGCCGGAATTAGCGGAAAGCCATATTTTGGCTGAACCGGAAGCGCGTAACACGGCTCCTTGCATAGCGTATGCCTGCTGGAAAATCAAGAAGGAGTTTCCGGAGGCAAACATCGTGGTCACACCTTCGGACGCCCTGGTGATAAATACCGCTGAATTCGCACGGTGTATCGCTGCCGCACTCGAAAAGACAGCGGAATCAGCTGACATCGTTACCTTGGGTATCAAGCCCAGCCGACCGGAAACGGGTTACGGGTATATTGCAGCCAAAGGTAAGGCTGACAACAGAGGTATTTACGAGGTGGAGGCTTTCAAGGAAAAGCCTGATAAGGAAACTGCTCTGAAGTATGTAGCTGCCGGAAACTTTTTCTGGAATGCGGGCATATTCGTATGGAACGTGGAAACCATTACCAAGGCCATCCGGATGTATGCACCGCAGATAGCCGGAGTAATGGACGAACTGGAACCTGCCTTATTTACGGATAAGGAACAGGAGGAACTGAAACGTCTCTTCCCTACCTGCGAGAAAATTTCAATTGACTATGCCGTCATGGAAAAGGCGAAAGAAATTGACGTACTGCCGGCGGAATTCGGCTGGAGCGACTTGGGCAGCTGGGGTTCGCTGCACACATTGTTGCCGCAGGATGAGAACGGAAATGCATACGTGGGAAACAACGTGAAGCTATTTGGATGCCGGAACTGCGTGGTACACGTGGCAGACGAGCAGAAAGTGGTGTTAGAAGGACTGGACGGTTACATCGTGGCAGAAAAGAACGGAAGGCTGTTGGTTTGCCGCCTGAATGAAGAACAACGTATCAAAGAATTTTCACAAGCATAAAACAAAAAAACATTATTTGATTGATTCTACCATTATGGAAAGAAAAGTAGCACTAATCACAGGTATTACAGGACAGGACGGATCATT